>Ga0272443_10003579_pt1 | contig 18108 bp, 5 predicted proteins | sample SSMAcet12_FD_193581 | JGI IMG/M metagenome (GOLD analysis project Ga0272443, IMG submission 193581) | Marine sediment archaeal communities from Little Sippewissett salt marsh, Falmouth, MA, United States - SSM-Acet-12 | ecosystem: Environmental > Aquatic > Marine > Wetlands > Sediment ... | reverse complement strand
GCAATATTCATTCGGTAATACTGACTCATCTGGTAAGAAATCACGTTTGACAATCACACCGTGGTTGAGTTCAAGATTATACGGTTGGCCCTCTTCATCGACTATCTCAGCACCGGTAAAATTAATAAAAGCTTTGGATTCAAAATGATCTTTGACCTTAAAATCCAGAAATAGTATCGGTTCTTCAATTGATGCTGTTATCGTTCGGTCTATATTTTCCCAAACGATATGAATCGCCTCATCATTACTGCCAAGTGTTATTTCACCGGGCAGTTCAGACTGCACACCGATGAAATTCAATTGCTCGGAATCGTATTTCAAATGCATTTCAATGCCAGCTAAATCGATATTATCCGCTATCACAATCGGCATAGAAATAATTTCTCCCGGATCAGACAACACGTCCTCGATTTCCAACATTTTCGTTAAAGCACTGGATGGTTTCGCGGTTACGGTCGAACTCCAGGTATTATTAACATCACCGATTCTGATTCCAATAAAGTCAGCATCGTTTATATTTTGACCTGAAATGGAAACAAAAATAGATTCAGGAAATGGACAGTAGTCATCGAAGTCAGTACAATATTCGTCACATTCCATAATATAATCGGCATCAATGAAACGCCAATTACCACATTCAATATCCTCGATATGAGCCAAATATCTACGCAACTTTATAACATCAGCCACAGAGATCCGACAGTCACAATTCACATCGGCGGCAATACATTTATAGGCGTTATCAAACGGTTCAATATAGGCCAGCAGTCTTCTTATTTTGATGATATCGGATACCGAAACACCTAGGTCATCGTCGATTCTTGTCGGAAGAATCGTATAATCACCGGGATCGAGGCACTCGAAATAATAGTCTCCGTATGTATCGGTCGAATCCAAACCGGACTGATTTCCGAACAAGTCAATATTCACATCAGGAATAGCTGTTACCGAATCGTAATAAACGATATTACCAGAGATATCGTTACACGGCGGAATATAGACGAATCCGTCACAACAGGAAATATCGGGTATCGGTTCCCCTTCGGAATCAACAAACTCGATATTATCCTGGCAATAAATCCAACCGGTATCGCCGATTCCACCAATACAAGTAAACCATAAAACCATAAGTGTATCAGAATCGGACAGATCAACGGGATTTATGAAATCATCCCAAATGAAGTGAAGTGCTTCGGTCTCGCAATTCGGCGTTGGATCGTCAAAAATATTCGATGTTAATGAATCACATAGTATAACCGATGCATCATAATCTGCATGGAACTCAACTCCTGCGACACCTGATATTTCGCATTTTGCCAGAACAGGTACGCCAACAGGCATACCAGTCGCCCCCGCAACTTCAGCAATATCGATACAGCATTCGGAAGGATAAATGGTGATACCCAAAACCGAATCTCCTGTAAAATCACCTTCGGTATATTCAGCGATAATTTGACAACGAACCGTGTCGGCAACATCATTTGTCGTAAATTTACCGCAACCTGAAATATCACCGTACGGTTGACAGTTATGCGACCACGTTACTTCGCAGGAGTCAATATATCTATCGCTGCCATCAGTATAATAGGCGTGACAGCGATATTGAGCGGTTGATGATTCCGGGATTACATCCGGGCCTTCAACCACGATATAGTCAAGATCGGCGCCGCACGAAGAATCGACCGGAAGCGCACCTATCAGACCGCCACAGGGATTTAACGGATTATCGGCCGCACAGGGTGAATTTGCCGAAAGATGCAGATTTTCCAACCCGCAGGTTTCTTCGCAAAACAAAGGATTCTCAGTAATATTGCCATCGGGGATTGTCTCTATTCCGCAATAAAAAGGAACATTACATAAATCTGGCGAAATATCTGAATAAACATCATTACAATCCAAAATAATACTTCCGCAATCAAATAAACAAACATTACCAGCGTCCTCCGCCTGATCAGGACTAAAAACACAGTTGTAAGCAACTACGTTTTGAATGCCATTTATACCTACCATTACGGCATTAATTCCTGTACCGGAGTATGCCGCAATATTGTTGGTTATGGTATTATTGGTAATGTTATAAGACACGCCAGTAACAGCGGAATCATAAAGATAAATACCTCCGCCATCGTTGGAGGAGATATTATTACAAATCACATTAAACTCAATATCTCCACCTGTCGCCCCGGCTGAGGCCATAATTCCGCCGCCAAAACTACCGAAATTATCATGAATGTAATTATGTTTTATGCTACCATAAGAACCTGCTTTGAAATATATGCCACCACCGGCAGAATATGCGGCTGAGTTGTTATAAATTTCACAGTTTTCCACTGACAGGTAGCTATTGTAGGCAAAGATACCTCCACCTCCATCATATAGAGTATAAGCGGTATCATCTATATTATCATGAATTATACAACTATCGATTTTGAGATTAGTATTGTAGGTTAAAATACCCGCGCCCCAATCACCGAGTGTATCGCCCATTGAAGCGCCACCGCTGATATCGAACCCAACAATACTTACCGTATCTGGACAATCGGAAATGGTAATTACTCTTCTTTCTGAAACCGCACCCAAAAATGTTGAATCCGGCCCGGCTATTGAAATTACCGCGGGAGATTTACCAAAAATCATGAAACGCTCATTATACGTACCGGGCATAACATAGATGGTGTCACATGTGTTTGATACATCAATGGCATGTTGAACGGTTTGATATGGATTCAATTCGCTGCCGTCACCGGTAAGATCGTTACCGGATTTGGAAACAAATATCGGCTGGCACTCAGACGCTTCACAATTAATAGTAAATACCAGATTACTAATAACACAATTATCTGTACCTAACTCACAAATTCTAACCAGACAAGTTCCCGAGGAGTCATTCGGTATTGACCATTCATAGACACCGTCATTCGGTGTCGCCGTAACAATATCATTCCAATTGACTCCATTGTTATTAGAATATTCAATATAAACGCTGTCATTACAATTTCCACTACTCGACCACTCTATATTATATGTAATTCCACAATCCCAGTATTCACCACCGACGGGAGATAAAATAACAATTTCACAATCTGTAACAATCGAAAACACGTCATCGCTTTCATCTAGTACCGTTCCACCATCTTCAATGACGCGAACCAGGCAATTAGTCGAAGGATTGTCAGGAATATTCCATGGATGACTGCCATCATTAGGAGTCGAAGATATAACTGTGTACCAAGTACTTCCTCCATCTGTCGAATAACCAATACTGACATTGGCCTCGCAACTGCCACTCGAAGTCCAGGTTATATTATGCGACGAACCTGATTCCCAACTCTCGCCCCCATTCGGAGAAGTAACAGCGATCTCGCAATCCGAAATAATCGAAAACACAGCATCGCTTTCATCATATGCAGTTCCTCCCTCTGCGGCTACTCGAACCAGACAGTTGGTCGAAGGGTCATCAGGTATCGTCCAAGGATGGCTACCGTCGTTGGGGGTCGAAGATATAACTGTTTTCCAGGTACTTCCTCCATCAGTCGAATAATCTATACTGACATTGGCTTCACAATTATTTCCACTTGAAGTCCAAGTTATATTATGGGATGAACCGGACACCAAGCTCTCACTTCCATTCGGAGACGTAACTATAATATTGCAGTCACACAGAAAATGTGCGACTATATTTTTAGGACTATTCATAATTACAGAATTTGGATTATTTGATCCGGATAAATCTCCGGACCATTCCATAAATGTACAGCCAGGATTAGCGTTTGCTGTTAGGGTTACCTCTAATCCGTCATTGTACCAAAGTCCTTCTGGGGCTTGAACAATGGTCCCAGCATTGGGCGGATCTATAGTAATTGCAAGTTCATACTGGGTTTCAAAATCCGCGGTATATGTTGCATCACTACCGGAAACGGTTATGCTGTGACACTGGTTACCACCATCGCTCCAATCGATGAAAACATGACGAATTCCAGTTCCACCGGATTGGGGAGAAGGAGCACAGATATTATGAGACGAACCGTCATACCAGTTCCAGACATATGGCGCATTATACATTTCACCGTCCACCTCCACTTCGAGATCCGGTGGTTCCGCAGTAACCGTGATATTATACGAAGGTGGGCAGGGTATAGCAGTGATGTCAACTACAACGACTGGATCTTGAGCGTTGGAATTCACTGTCACTGTGCCTATTTTTGGATCGCCGGTGAATTGGGTCCAATCGATAATCACCGTGACGCGTTGCGATTCCCCCGGCTCCAAGTTGAAGTCATTATGTGATGTAGATAGCCAAGTGCCGGACGGAACTATGCTGCTCACGACCAGTGTACCCTCACCGACATTACTGACGACAAAAGTCTCCTCAACCGTATATACACCTGTGGCTTGAACAGCGTAGCTTCCGAACTTAACATCGTCAGTTACATCGTCAAAGGCAATACGAAAATAGCCATCCTCGCCCCAACCTGTTCCCCAACTGTTTTTCACCTTAAAGAACTGTTCAGTATCATCATAGCCTACAAGAAGAACTGCATGTCCATGGTCTTCCCAAGGAATGGTCCCTCCCTCGTAATTGTAAATTCCCCCTTCGTAACCAGATCCCCTAAAAGTGCCATCAAATGGAACTCTCATGCACACCACCAGAGGTCCATCCTGCAAAGCACCTATTAGATTATTAACTGTGACCGTCTCCCCCCATAAACCCATAGCGCCAGTGTGCGTAGTCACCTTCTCTAAGAACGTTGGATCTGAGCACTTGTCAGCACAATCTCCATTAGCTTCTAAATAGCTGTAACAGTCTTCAGGCGGTACACCGTCAGATTTGGCGTAAGCCAATGCATTCCATGGCCAGCCACCATCGCAATCGCCAATGGCACATGATACAATCGTTTGTTCAGACAAATCTGTCTTGTTGCCGAGATTCTCCATCAACCCGATTGCGGCAAAAGCCCAGCAGGAGCCGCAAGTGCCTTGGCTTTTCACAGGGCTGTCGTTCGAACTCCAGTCAACAGAAGCTCGAAAATTTCCGGGATCATACCTTACCTGCGTGGTGTGTGTCAACCAATACTCCTTTACAGAGTCCGGTACTTTCAAGCCAAGGGAACAATCCTCGGCGATCTGATTATGAAGACCCAAACTATCTATATAGGGGTATGACTCATCCCCCAATTGTGTTAGAGATACAGGATCGCATTCCCGAATTGTCAGTGACAATGGGTCAACTTCAATCTCCACTGGTACCGGTACAATCTCCAGAAGAGTTGGCTCTTCAAGATAAGTAGTTGGATACATACATACGTTATCATCCGGTAAATCAGCATGGAGAGCAATAGCGACATCATACCAACCCAGGGAGGCATCACTAGGGATTTCAAATGTTCGTGTGAATGATTGGTTTAGACCGGGCGATACAGTGTGAACGACGTCGTTGGCTTGGTCATTTAGCCAGGTTCCCGATCCTACCTCCCGAATAGACGCTCCAAAGCCAATAGTGTGGGCTCGGCTCAATGTATTATTAATGACATATGTGATCTCTATCTCTTCGCCAGGCGAGGCTTCGTACTTATTGAGCGACCACGTCGTTATGGCAGGGTGAACCACTTGATACTCTGTGCTGTTCCAATTATTGGTTTCTATTGATTCCGTGACATCTCCGACACCGTCACAGGGATTGCCTCCATCCGCATGGGCAGTGATATACTCTATCTCCGCTGTGGCGTCACAGCTTATTGTAAAGTTAAATGTCTCTGAACTCGATTGTGTATGTGTAAGCGGACCTACGTCATCATTACCAATTTCATCGGCACAATCGAGCGGAATCGTTGAAGTGTTCGTATAGATCACGTAGGACGGCCCCGCCGAACCCAATCCTTGATTTTCAACAGTGGCAGATAGAAGAACTTCATCAGCAGGAAAATAATCGTAAAAATCAGTAGCAATTTCTGAGACTACTAAATCTGGCTGGCATTCACCGACAACAATCTGATCTTCATTCGAGGCTGTGGGATCATTGTAATACGAATCACCACCCCAGTCCGCTCGCCAATCCTGGGGATCATCACGAGTGTTGCCCAAAGAATCCCGGAATGTTTGCGTTACAGTGAACTCAACGGCATCCTTGTCGGTAGACTCACGAACATTATCAACTGTTACATCTACCAATTCCTCCCCGGCCGCCTTTGAGACTTCTGAAATCCAACAGAAAACCGCTTCACCAGAGCTATTCGTAACATCAGTGCCCTGTGTATACCAAAATAGACCACTCTTTCGGTCAAATTCGATCTCCTTATTATAGATCCCATCGTCCCCGTCATCTGAATCTCGGAGCCAAACATGGAAGCACACCTCGTCACCTTCACACGGATAGTGAACATCGGCATAAAAATTGTATAAATCGCAGTCTCGCTTTTGAGACGTTAGCGTTGCTGAACCGGATGACGCTTCATATCCACACCCGGACTCACCATCAAAATAGACGTTGATAGGGTAACTTCCGGATGGAGAAGGGGTAGTGTAGGTAACGTAGGCCCAGCCATATTGATCGGTGTTGTCGTACTTCGTTTCGCCATTGACTACAAAACGAAGTTGCTTATCAGCGAGTGGCGAATTAGTGCCTTCAGTTTCCTCCAAATAAGCTGCGATCTGCACGGTTTTGCCCCATTTCTCCTGGACATTGTTCACATCGACATCAGTTGGTATTGACTCACCGACAACAATCTGATCTTCATTCGAGGCTGTGGGATCATTGTAATACGAATCACCACCCCAGTCCGCTCGCCAATCCTGGGGATCATCACGAGTGTTGCCCAAAGAATCCCGGAATGTTTGCGTTACAGTGAACTCAACGGCATCCTTGTCGGTAGACTCACGAACATTATCAACTGTTACATCTACCAATTCCTCCCCGGCCGCCTTTGAGACTTCTGAAATCCAACAGAAAACCGCTTCACCAGAGCTATTCGTAACATCAGTGCCCTGTGTATACCAAAATAGACCACTCTTTCGGTCAAATTCGATCTCCTTATTATAGATCCCATCGTCCCCGTCATCTGAATCTCGGAGCCAAACATGGAAGCACACCTCGTCACCTTCACACGGATAGTGAACATCGGCATAAAAATTGTATAAATTAGAGTTGCGCTTTATAACTGTCCAATCTCCCTTCCCATTTGACGGATAATAATCCGCATCTCCATAAAATTCCACATCAATATCATACGATCCGGGAAAATCCGGTGCGGTACATAATCGAGAAGCAATTCCGCTTGAATTTGTCACTGCAGAACCACAATAATTTCCATCAATAGTAAAGTACAATGTTTTTCCAAATACCCCGCTTCCCCCGGATGTTAGTGTAGCACTTACTGTCCGACTTGCCCCCCAGATTGAGAATACATCTGTAACCGAAATACCGGTTTCGTCCTTATTGGACCAATGGACCCATATTTCAAAATCATCTATGCACCCTTCATCCCCTGGCGCGCAATCCCAGGCGACCAAATACCATGTTCCATTAGGATCAAGCCCATCAAATTCAGTCCAACATGTTTGAGTTTCATGTATATCATCAGAACTACCACCTTCTTCATCCCAAAGCGTACACGCATACCAAATTCCACCTCGTTCAGTTGATACTTCAACCGTTAGATCACCGACGTAAGTATGATTTATATCATACTTTACTTCAACATGAGTTATTATTGCACCTGCCGGGGCACCATTAATGTCACAATTTCTGTTAACTCGCCCAGGGAAACAACCATTATCCGGTATATCCGTGCAGCCAAGCCAACTGCGACAATGCTCAGTTCCTGTTGCACGTATATCCGCCAATTGGGAAAACACAGGTCTTTCCACCAAAAACAGGATTATCGTCAGACTAAAAATTATTAGAAGTTTGGTTCTCATAGAATCCTCCTAAGTTTTATTTTTGTGGAAATTTATGTTTTTTATCACCTACACATTTGGACAATCAGATTATTTCAAATGCTATGTATCTTTAACTCGACCAGACATCTCTGGTGTGCTCTTCGAATTATCACTAATAATGAGACCAATAGTTACTACTTGTCAAGCGATATTTTTGTATCTTTATCGAAAAAGGGGTATTTTTGGGATCTTTATACCAATTGGATGTCAATTTAATGCCTAAACCTTAAAAATTAACTCTATACAAATCCTATATTCACTATGCCGCGTTAATAGACTTAGAATCGCCTTTGTAGCAATCTAATTCCTATGAAAATAATAGCTGGTATTCTATAATATATTAATTGCTATCAATCTAACTGTCAGGCTCCTATATGCATTTTTATGGGCATACCGGTTCCGAACCCTCCAAGTACAAATATGTTATCAGATATGTTATATCAAATATATTGATAGTGCCGTCGCTATTTACATCCGATGATTCAAGCGGGATAGGTGGTGGGCCATCCAGATAGAGATAACTTATTAAAAAAGTTATGTCGAAAATGTTAACCACCTCGTCATCGTTGGTATCGCCACACAAGAATTCGCATGCATCGCCGATCTCATTTTCGTTCAGATCAACCTGATCGGGATTGTATATGGTAATACAATTATCGCAACTGTCACCAACCAAGTCATTATCAGTATCTTCTTGAAACGGGTTATGGGCTAATGGGCAATTATCAATCAGAGTAATTATGGAGTCATTATCGAAATCATAATCGGAATATGATTCAGCAAAATTGATTTTTGATATCTTCTGATATTGCGTAGGCGTAAATGATTCACCAAATTCACCCAACATAGATGTTGGGCTGTGTAAGTTAATTCCCCCTGCCCCCAGGCTTTTAACAAGTCCAAGAAAACCACTATAAAATAATGGTGCAAATTCCCATTCGTCCGTAATATTCTGAGAAACGACTACTGGTATATTAATTTGTGCTGTATAATTTGAAATATAACTTTCAATATCGTATGGTTCCGGCGTAACCGGCGTGCTATATGTCCAGTCTTCTTTATCAATAAGCCAGAAATTTCCATCATATATAAATAAAATCCTATCGACATAGGACGACATATCGACGAAGTCCTGATGCCCGAAAAATGTCGGAGCAGCACTAACCTGTATTGGATAGGTTGCCACTGTTACACTTAATGTAGTATCAAAAGATTTTATGGTGTCGACAAGGTTGGAAAGATAATTAGACAGGAGATTTTGTTGCCATCCTTCTCCGTTTTGATATTCGGAGCAGGCCGGATTTCCCCCCATTTTAAAGGCGTAACTTGTGGTGTTCCAATATAGGTGAGCAAGCACAATACCTTGTAATCCGTTTATCTGAGCAATTTCTGATAACATGGCAAAATTAATATCTAAATAATCGGAAACACATGGTGATATGGATACATTTGGATAATAATAGTTCGTATCAGGATTAACCTCTCTCATATTTCTCCAGCCCATATTCTGGCTTAGTGTCAATCGGTCTGCCAAGACACTAAAACCTGCATGGACTTCAATTCCCTCGCTCGCGGCGGAAGTAATTAGCGCGGTTATCGCATCAAATTCATAACGATCGGGAAAATTCGTCGTTGGATAATAAAGATGCCCGAGTTCTGTCTTAACGGTCAATATTATTGCTGTAATACCACCGGCCTTTGCAGCCGATACAATATAATCTACGCCATATGTTGAAATATCTGTCGGATTAATCCAGATAGATTTAAATCCGGTCACATCAGTACCCGAGTATGACATAGTCTCCCTTATTCCCCAAATAAATTTATCGTTATATGAGGGTAAAGACATATCATCCCAAGGGGGATCGTGCAGAGAGGCTGAGGGCTCGGATCCATAGGGGGAATGAACATCTGTATTAATCCATTCCCCATCGGAAGGGGAATATAGCTGTGTTTCTGCGGCGGCTATTCCAAGTGATCGAAGCATCCCATTCATATCCTGGAAATGAAAGGCAGAGTTTTGTATATTATGACGCAGATGTTCATCTGCTGACATCCGCGAGCCAAATGTTCTTATATAAATATAATACCCGGCTTGATACCAATAAGATATAATCCAATCGTAAATTTTTTCACCGGCCAAGTAATAATCAGACTCCGATTCTAGTGCTTCATTGGCTCTTGAATACATGGAATATTTACCTGGTGAGTAATAATAATACCGTACGAAGTTATAAGGTATCCATCCTGTGACCATAGAGGTATATTCTTCGTAATTTAGTGGCGTATCCCATGATACAAGGCCAGCGGGACAAGCGACCATTAATTCATGGTGTTTTGGCAAATATCCGAAAAACCGCACGAATCGTAAAATGCCCGATATAAAATGTATCGTTTCAGAATATCGCAGGGAATCTCCAAAGAGATGATAACATGTAGACATGGTATCAATAAACTGGGTTTCGTAAAAAACATTACTACAAAACGCTATATAATCATCTTTATTAATAGCATTTGAAAAAACTTCTTCATCCAATGTGATGCTTGGATACTGATTTTCTGGTGGATAGATGTCTGGTATTAAGTCGTATTGTATATACGTTGAATCATTGAGATATAGAATTGCTCCGGAAAATAATGACAAAACCTGCGCGGAATTCAGATCATTACCACAAATTGTTACAGTATCAGGAATAGTTCGATATTCCTCTATATAGTTGGCAACTTCAACCGAGGATTCTAACAAGGATGATAATGTTATTGCTTCCCTGGCATTGACGTGATGAAATATCAATACTACCAACAATAAAATCATTATCTGCAATATGTTTCTTATTCTGTGACTATACATTGCCAATTCACCCTTATTTTATTCCATGATTAAAAAAATATTTAATAAGTCCAAAATTAGTCAAACCTACTTGTGCCAATTTTCGATACCTCAACATATTAATCACAGGTTGGATCGGGGCCATCCAAGTATAGGTAAGCGATCAAATAGGTAATATCGAAGATATTTACGACATCATCATTGTTTACATCAGCGGCATCCAGAGGATAGGGTGAGGGATCGGATAAGTAAAGGTATGAAATAATATGTGTGATATCGAAGATATTGATAGAATCATCATTATTAGCATCACCACAGATATAAGAAATCGAAAATGAGTAAACCTGATTAGAAAATGTTGAAGCGCCCCATAGATCATGGGCCCGAATCCTCCAATAATATTTTAGATTCAAGGAATCGCTCGGCGGCGTATCAGTTAAAATATAACTTGTATCTATCAAATTGTAGATTGTCAAGGATTCAGAAAATGTACTATCATTTGAAATAATTAAATCATATAACACATTATGATTTTGGTTTTGATCAGCGGTTTGAAACCAAACAAATTCAATTGAAGAATTTTCTTCAACAAAATCTAAATTTGGTGAAACCAAATCGAAGCTATCCGGCGATAGGTTTTCAAATGCTGATAGAGATATTGGAATCGTTGGAACATTTTCTATTACTTCGTTTTCGATTAATATAACCGGTTCATTATAGTAAGTATAGTCAACTATAACAGAAAAGGAATCATCCGGGGACGCAGTCGAATCCGGGATAATTCTAATTTGAATATCCCCAATTGAATCGATTGGTATAATAATTATTTCTTCATAGTCTCCATCAAAATCCGGATCAATCCGCGCATAATTCGCTCTTGGTATTTCGTTCACGTCCCGACCAACCTTGCGGCCCGATTGATCGGTAACAATAATTGAAATGGGCGATAAACCTCTGATGACAAATGCTTCCTGGAAAACTTTAATCATGCCCGCGACAACACCTCGGTTTTCAAACTCAGAAGTAAAGTGTCTTAATAGAAAAGCCGCCCCTTCATTACGTTCTCCAATATCACATGCGTCCCAAAACTCATCATACTCAGAACCTATTTCGGTTTCGGCGCCTTGAGATATTAATTCAAGCACTGAAGATGCTGTTTCCAGCCATGAGCCAGCATCAAGTGAAATAATGACTGATACCCACTCGGCGCTTTCTGAAGCCAAATTCCACTGTGCATGGCCGCATTCAGTAATTTGATCATTTTCATAAAGCGTATTGCCCACCTCATTAATATAATCTTCAGTTAGTTGAGTAATAGTACCGTATGCATTGTATGCGTAGGCCAGAGCTACTTTTACGCAGGATCCGGCATGCCATCCAGAACTGATACACTTTTCCTTTTCTGCACCAACATTTGAGAATAATAATTTCGATAATCCTTGATTTGCCTGTCGCCTCCAAGATGTGGCAATTATACCCATGGCGTCATTCCAGTAACCAGCTCCCCGCTGCACCAAATTATTTAATTTTGCGGGTAGTGAGCTATTGGGAGTGCGAATTGCGTAGGCATCCGTTGCATTATCCAGTTCTTCAACTGTGCCTATTTGAAGAGTTGTGGTGTACGGTGACATTACAGCCGATGGTGTTTGATTTGGCAATACTGGAAATATGAATGGATGTCTTATTATACCATTAGGAGTCGAGATGATAAATAGAAATAGAAAATCTCCTTCCCAAATTGCTGGGGTACTTACTGTATGTTGAAAATATCCGTCGGGGGTTACATCAACAAGCGAAGTTTGCATAGAAATTGCGTCTTCTACACCAAAATCGCCGTAGTTTACCGGATATGGATCGCCGAACATATCCGTAATCGATCCAGTTATTGTCTGAAATTCGCCAGCATATTCTCCTGTTGCGTCCGTTATTTCGATTCTCGGAAATGGATCTGCTACACTTACATTATCAAACGATATGTCACACTCACCATAATAACCAGTCCAGCAGGCTATTCCAACCCCTCCTGTATAATAAATGTCGTCAGTATCTGTGTGTTCCAAAGCCGGACTACCATCAACATAGATTTTAAAGCTATTGTCCGCGCAGGCGATTTTCAGGTGATACCAACTTCCGTTTTCTGATGGCCAATCTTCCACCGCCTCATCAGCGTGATAAATACCGTCCACCATTTTATCGAATGTGATTTGGTCGATTCCGGGCGACGGATAATCAGAGCGCAAATTTACTGCATAGAAGTTATTTTCATCCTGTATTCTAAAAACAAGAACCTTATCTACTCCAGTATTGCCCCTGACATCAGCTTCAAGAATATAGTTTCTCCAACTCTGATCCCCAATGGTTTGAATACACCATTGCTCCATTCCGGAATTTGAAGTGGAAAGATTTCCTCCGGATTCGACCCAAGAGCAAGCACCTGTTAATGTTTGCCAGTTAGTAATAACTCCGTCGTTAAAATCGTCGCAGAAAATACCGTTGAAATCATCGCAAATCGACGGCACTGTTACGGTTACGTTGTCAAATATCGCCTCGGCAGCATCAAATCCCTGCTGTCCCAGCTGAACTGCACCATCAAGGAGCGGTAGATTATGACTAAGTACGCATAGCAATTGATAGCCGTCACCCAGATCATAGTATGCCGAGACATCTGTTTCCGTCATCTCGACCTTCATTTTATACCACTGGCCTTCGGTTATAACGATGTCTGAACCGCAAGTATGGTATTCTCCGGGCCCTCCGCTATAAGTGAATCTGAACTCATTCGTATGAGGTACATATTGCATATAAACCTGCGTTCCCGAAGCTTCATGCCAATAAGGATGAAAAATGGCCCCATACAGCTCCAAAGATCCATCATTAGATAATCCAAAATCAGGATTCATAACCTCACATTCAACCGTGCGAACAAAGGGAAAAGTCTCGATGGTTGTTACCCTTTGAAACTCTTCAGCCGGAATGCTAACTGACAATCCGTTTCCAGTCATCACACTGACAATATCAATACTGCCGATTTCATTCACATTACTTGGTTGCCATGTGGCCTGAAAAGAAGGATCGCTTACATCATCATATATCTCAAAATCATCGCAGAAAAGGCCGTCGAAATCATCACAAATCCCCGCGTCCGATAATGATAAATTAGCTACAAAGGCATCTATCGGACCGCCATTATAGCTATAATCGTATGCTGACAGAGTAGGAAAATCGGGAGAAGCGGTCCTGCCGCATATAATAGGATTCCCGATCAAACCTTCTGTTATCTTTACACCATATTCATTATTATTGCCGCCCAAATATGTGCTAAATTGCATAATACTATTGACTGGATCAATTTGGGTAACGAAAACATCAGAACCGCCTGCAGAACTGGTTTGTAAGGCGTCAACAACTGGAAAGTCTGTCGAGTATGTGTCGCCGGTAATACATAATATACCATTTTCATCAACTGCTATCCCTCGCCCTACGTCACTACCGCCACCGCCTAAATAAGAACTAAAAATTATTCCATTTCCCCCTGAATTAAACATGGTTACGATAGCATCGTAGTCGCCACCACCGTACTCTGACTGGACCGGATTCTCAGTAGGAAAAGTATTCGTTTTTGTATAACCTGTAATTATAGCTTGGTGATCGGCATTAATGTCAATGTCCCATCCTGTTTCACCATTAGTACTTCCGAGATAGGTACTGTAAATTAGAGAATTTCCCAAATTATCGATTTTGGCAAGAATAATATCCCAGGAGCCTCCAAAAGTTCCCTGATACGCATTATGAGTTGGAAAATTGGATGAACTTGTATTACCCGTAATGTAAGCGTTGCCCTCGTCATCAACCGCAATCGAACTTGCACGATCATCACTGTTACCACCAAGATAAGTGCTATATATTAGAGACGCACCCGATTCATTTAGCTTGAGTATATATGCATCGTTATTGCCGCCATAGGTTCCCTGTATCGGATTTTCTATCGGAAAGTCAGTTGAACTCGTCCAACCCGTGACATAGACATTTAAATCAAAATCGATAACTATACCACTCGCTCTATCATTATTACTACCACCCAAGTATGTACTAAATATGAGTGCGTCTCCTGTAGAATTTAATTTCGCAATAAAAGAATCTTCAGAGCCGCCTATTGTGCCTTGCATAGGATTCACAGTCGGGAAATTAGAGGATGCTGTTCTGCCCGTAATATAAATGTTTGCATCGGTATCTATCGCGATGCTTATCCCGGTATCCGCGGCACCGCCGCCAAGAAAAGTGCTATATATTAATGCATTCCCGTCAGAATTTAATTTTGTTATAAAAGCGTCTCCGTTTCCCGCATAAGTACCCTGCAGAGGATTTAATGATGGAAAATCCGAAGATAACGTTAGGCCGACAATGTAAGCATTCCCTTGTGCATCCGATGCTATATCATAAGCCCTATCTAAGCCGCTTCCACCCAGAAAAGTACTATAAGTTAACACCGGATCAATGACCAACGCAAATTCGGAATTATAGCTATCTTCGAGTTCAAAGCTAAATCTGTTTTCACCTATCATAGAATAGGCGCACCCGATGGGAACACTTTTGCCATCCTGTATCTGGTAAACAAGTGGTTTACGTTCGACAATCGAACCCCATTTGGTTTCAACAACTAGTTCATTATTATTATTTACCGAAATGGAATTGGCACCATCGTAATGAATACAAATTTGAGACGGATCAGCACCGGGAGAAACTATAAAATCGTATTCCATGTGCTTAACATTGCCATAATATTTCAAATCGATTCCTGGATAAATATCCCGATAAGTTATTGAAGTATAACTGGTAATATCAGTGCGCCACTCTTTGGAATCATTGCCTATGAAGTAATTACATTTATAATCCAGGACACCTGAACCCACCACTCGCGGATTGGTATTGGCACCTACGAATGATGCCTTTATACATAATGATTCAATGCTATCGGGACTGATATTGTCAAACGGATTCGCAGAAATTATTGATTCATTTGGCCCAATATCAATTCCCTGAATACCTCGGGTAAATTGATAAAATGCCCCATCATTAGTGAACCACAAAGTCGCCCCGTTTGCACTCACTCTGAATAAAATATCTTCGTCCCATTGGCCGCGATTTTCAGTAAAAGCCAAAGGCATAGAGCTAAGATTTTTAATAACTTGGGCCTCCGGATTAGCCAATGCCAGGTTAAAACATCCTAAGATGTAAATAGTGCAGATAAATCCAAAAATTATTAATGATTTTTTCATAGTCACCTCAGACGAAGGTATAATTAAATTCCGGCCTTTTTAAAGGTTAGACTATAATAAATTTAAATAATCTGCTGCAAAAGTCAACGTATAATCCGGGGTCTAATCCAATCTATCTTTTCCCATTTATATTGAGGATGAAATTCCGATGTCCATTAATCTGTCATAGTAGACATAGAATTCTTCAGGCGATGCAATTTTGCTTGAAGACATTTGCATTAACCATGAGAAGAAGCGCGAATGTTCTCTTCACATCCGGCCCTCCAGATATGTAGTTTTTTTAAGGTCGCAGGTCGAGCTATCAAGTCCCTTTCTATCATTCTAATATAGGCCAAGAAGGCTTTAAAGGCAAGTTGGATTCATTGAAATTTCGTTTAAAAATGATGAGTTCTTGAAAAATATGCCGAATGTTAGCTGAATTTTGACAGTAGTTGTCACCGAAAATAGTTGTTTTCAATTTAAGCCCAATTATTATAATTTTATGGCTTTTTTGCGAGCGGATTGTAGTATTATCTTTTTCAGTATTATTTTTAGGACTTCTTGTTCGCTTGGATTGAGGTTTTTGGTGAGATTGTCGATTTTGATGAAGATTTGTGTTTCTTTTTTGTTTATCCATATTTGGGTGTGGGCGTTGTTGAATGTGTGGTAGAAGCTGGTGTTTTCTATTTTTCCGTTTATGACTCTGATTATGTCGGCTGCTTCGGTGTCTTTTATTTTGGCGTTGTTCCATGTCCATTGGTCGTTCTCGATCTTTTTGCCGATGCCTATGTAAATGCTATTGTTTTCTTGGTTGTATTGTATTTTTAGTGCTGTTTTTTGACCGAAGAAGCATTTGTCAATTGCTATGCTTTGGCTTTGGGTCTGTCCTTGTTCTGTTTTTATTTGGTTTGAGTTTTCCATTTTTATGTTTTACCTCCATATTTTTGTCTGATTGTCGCCAATATTATCTTTTGTTTCGTGGTTTCAGTTTCCTGATTGGATTTTTTCGATGTTTGGATTGCTTCGAGTAATGGATCTATGTGGTTTTCTATTAGGTATAGTATTTCTTGTGTTTGGTATTCTCCTGCGATTTTTAATAGTTCGGTTTTGATTAGGTTGAATTCTTCTTGGTTGAATTTGCTGATTAAACCATGATGGTCTAAGATGTTTTGCGTGTTTTCTAAGACGTCTTGGCAGTCAAACCTGATTCCGGATCGTTTGATGTATTCGATGATGTTGTGGATTTGTTGTTTTCTTTTTTGATTCATTTTTTTGTACCTCGTGAATTCCATCAGTGGCGTGGAATTTCTTTTTCTCACTCGCTTTGAAAAAGAAATTCTGCGACACGTCGGATGTTCAGACGGTAGAATGAATTAGAAAACTGAATCCATTTACGTATCATGTATTCGATATGTGAATCATTACCAATGGTTATTGTTTTGGCGATTAGTCGATTGTTGGCATAGATATAGGTTGTTTTGATACTCTGTGGATCTGGGTTATTGGGTGCATTCGAAGCTTTTGGCGTATTGTTTGATATGTTTTCCGGGACACTGCATCCTGTCAGGATGGTTATAATTATACAAATTGCTATAATAGGCAAAATCTTATTAATTTTCATTTTTTTAGCTTATTGACCATTGGTTGATTTCGTTCTGAACCATAAGTATGGCCTCGCGTGCCGATTCTTTTTCTTCATTGTTTTTTGCCTTTTTGAGTTGTTCTTCTAGATGCAAGACTTCTTTTTTTCGTTGTTTTTGTCGTAGTATGTCGGTCCAGGTAACCTGGTCTTTAATGAGGAAACTTCGTTGCTTATCGCGATAAAGGTTTCTAAGATTGTTCATTTGCGCCTTCTCCCCTTTTTCACCTTTGTTATCCTGGTAGTAAATTTTCTTTGGCAGTTGTTGCAGTGGCGTAGTCGGACTTTGTCTTTGGCTCTGGTTCGGTATCCTTTCCAATGGGTGCTGGTTGATTTGCAGTATGGACATTTATAGGGTCGTCCCATTTTGTATCACCTCATAAATCGTTGAATTGTTCCGCTGGTTTATAAGTCTTTCGGTTTCGTCCCGGGTTGATACTTGTATGGTC
>Ga0272443_10003578_pt1 | contig 18112 bp, 13 predicted proteins | sample SSMAcet12_FD_193581 | JGI IMG/M metagenome (GOLD analysis project Ga0272443, IMG submission 193581) | Marine sediment archaeal communities from Little Sippewissett salt marsh, Falmouth, MA, United States - SSM-Acet-12 | ecosystem: Environmental > Aquatic > Marine > Wetlands > Sediment ... | reverse complement strand
ACCGTGTACAAACTTAACGCCATTAAGAAAATCCCCTTTGGTAACACCCGTTGCTGCAAAAATAACATGTTCCCCACCTACTAAATCCTCTGTATGGTAAACTTTGTTAAAATCCCAACCCTGTTCAGTCAGTAAGTTCTTTTCTTCCTCAGTTTGCGCCCAGAGTTTTGCCTGCAATTCGCCCCCCAAAGTTCTCAAGGCGGCAGCAGCTAAAACACCTTCAGGAGATCCTCCAATACCAATACAAATGTTAACGCCACTATCGGGGGTTGCGGTTGCTATAGATCCGGCTATATCTCCGTCACTAATGAGTTTGATTCTAGCTCCGGTGGTTTTGATTTCATCGATAATCTCTTTATGACGATCACGGTTTAGTATAACAACGGTAATTTCACTAACTTCTACATTCAAAACCGCTGCAGCAACCTTTAGGTTTTCTCTAATCGGTGCGTCTATATCCAACTTTCCTTTTAATTCAGGCCCCACTGCCAGTTTTTTACAATAGAAAGTTGGCAACGATGTCATCTGATCATGTTCTGCAGCTGCCATAACAGCTATTCCGTTTGGTAATCCGTAGGCGACCAGTCTTGTTCCGTCAATGGGGTCGACTGCAATATCCATTTCGGGAGCATCATCAGCATAACTGCCAACTTTCTCTCCCTTAAACAGCATGGGGGCTTCATCTTTTTCGCCTTCACCAATAATAACCGTTCCCTTGATATCTATATAATCCAGCATTCCTCTCATAGCATCAACTGCCGCACCATCTACAGCCTCTTTATCTCCAAATCCCAAATAACGACTACTCATTAAAGCTGCTGCTTCTGTTACACGCACAAAATCCAAAGAAAATTCCGGATACATTTCCTTTGACATCACTCAACCTCCCCGTAGAATAATGGCATACCAATTTTTGTTACTCAATTACAGCAAATTATAACATTTTATCGTTTTTTATAGTAAATAGATAAGTCTTCCACAATACCTTCAAGAATGCCTTTCTTTGCAGTCATCACAGATTCATATTTCTTTTCTTCCGCTGTCAATGCACCTCTGGTTTCTGTAATAGCCAGTAATTTTTTCAATTCATTTTCATGATCCAATAGTTCCATTTGAAAATTTAAAAACACTTCGTTAAATGTACCGGGTTCTTTGGATGCAAGTTCTTTCAAAAAAGCTTCATTTTTTAAGGACATATGAATACCTCCAGATTGAGTTTATAAAATCCCCGCTGAAGAGCGGGGATTGTTCTTTTTTTTATTGTGTACAATAAACTTTAAAGTCAATATCTTTAAAAATAGGATCCAACCATTCTATCTTTTGCAGTTCTTCTGTGTTGATTGTATTGTTGGTGATCTCGTTGTATAACTTTAAAAAACGATCAACGTGTTGCTTTGTTCTATTGGATGCGTATTCTACAGTTGTTCCGGTGGTCATGATAAAAGCCCAGTCACTGGACTGAGCCAGGAGTAATTCACGGGCTGCCTGATTCAAAGCCCTGATTTTCAACTCATCTTGATCGTTCTTATAAGCATTGGCCAGTTCACCCATTTTTTCTATAAGATGATCCAAATGTTTATATATCCAATCGTTTGAGCCATTTAGCCAAACTTCATTATACCCGTTAGCACCCCATGTAGAATCACCGGGTGTGTTTATTTGTACGGATTTTAACTTGTTTTCAATGAAAACGGGTGGAGTGATTGGTTCGATGGCATCCATTTGATTTAAAGCTCTGAAGAAATGTTCGATAAAGGCGGGACCTTCAAACCACCAGTGTCCATACAATTCAGCATCAAAAGGTGCTACAATAAGCGGTTCCACACCATCAAAAACATCGTAAAGATGAGCAACCTGAGCAGCCTTTTTATGTGCAAAATCACTTCCGTGAGCTCTGGCCGCTTCCATGGCTTCGTCAATATCATAATAGTCCTTTTTACCCAGATCGACTCCTTTACCGGTGACTTTGTAATACTTGATACCGGTGTTTGATCGGACGCCACAACTATCCAGATAATCTTTTATGTATTCCTGTTCACGGTCAAAACCTACGTCTCTGTAAAATTCCCGGTATCTGAAATCTCCCGGATAACCGCTTTCGGCACTCCATACCTGCTCACTGGATTCAGGATCTCTTCCAAAAGCGAAAACACCATTTTCAGTGATTAACGGTCTGTAAACACCGTACCTGGGCTGTGAATCCGCATACCAAATCCCATGAGAATCTACAAAGAAATAACGAATATCCTCTTCTGCAAGATATTTGTCTAAACCTGCTGTATAACCGCATTCAGCTAGCCATATTCCTTTTGGGTTGTCACCAATGTGATTTTTATAAGTTTGTTTTCCGATTTTCACCTGTGCTCGAACGGCATTGGGATATCTGTCCATTAAAGGAAGAAATCCGTGTGTGGCATTACAGGTAATGATTTCCAAATGACCACTGTCGTAAAAACGTTTAAAACCGTTCAAAATCCTGGAGCCATATTCGTCTCTGAAGATCCTTAAGAGGTCTTTAAAATCTTCGTGATAATATTTTGCCATCTTATGTTTTTTGGGGTTTTCTTCTCTTGTTTTTTCGATTTCTTTGGCTGAGAGATCAATCAAAGCCTGTAGATGACGTATGTATTTTTCCTGTAAACTTGTGGAATCAAGCATCTCCATAAGGGGAGGCGTTATGGACATGGTAACCGCAAAGGGAATTTGATCATTTTCCAGTCTTTCAAAAGCCCTTAACAGAGGGATATATGTTTCGCTGATTGCCTCAAAAAGCCATTTTTCTTCCATGAACTCCTCAAAATCCGGATGATGGATATAAGGTAAATGCGCGTGTAAAACCAGTGAAAAATATCCTTTTGTCATGATCATTCACCTTCTCCCTTTTTCTGTGTACTGCCGGACATGAAATTTAAAAAGGAACCCCCACCGGAAGTAATCACGTGTTTACTGAATTCCTGAGGAAAGAAAGAAGAACCGCCAACTGCCTTAAGTGTAGGTTTGGATAGAATCCCCTGAGCTGGTTTTGAGAATTTGTAACCTGAACTGAGATCCAGCCATTTTTCTTCTTTTTTACTTGAAAATGCGTTTGGTGGGGTTTTCACCAAATTACTTCTTAATATTGTCACAAATTCTCCCTTTTCGTTGATATATCCAATTTCTGTTAAATAAGAAGCATTGGGATTGTTTACATTGGCATAAAATTTCCTTTCACCATCTGAAGAAATATCATATTCCCAGATCTGATGAGCGTTATCCCCGTTGAATTCGATATATGTCACGTCATAAATCCTCAAGTAAATGGCTTTCCCTTCTTGTTTTAAACGATTAATTAACTCATCGGTCTGATCGGAAAAATCCCAATACATATGAATCCAGAGAGGGTTAACAGGCAAAGCCACCAGTTTATCTCTGTTATATGATTTAGGAAGTTCCGGTATTACCGGTTCGCCGGGATTAATCTGTTGCTGATGGGAACCTGCACCTGAAACAAACGAAGACCCATTCGCCTGTTCAGCCCTTTCATGCCTGACCAGTGAACGTTTTATTCTATCTTCCAGTTCACTCTTTTTCATGTTTCGCTTAAATGAAATCCCCATTTTTTTTGCAATCTTACGAAGTTCGAATATCCTCGGTTCACTTCTCAACATTTTCCTGATTTTTTCCATGGAAGTTGGATCGATTTCCTTGATGAATTCGCTGGTTAGTGATTGAACCAGCTCTTTTTTTCTCATCTTATAATAGCCCTTAATCTCTCTGGATTTGGCTATTTCCTTCAACTCATTAACAGTCTTTTCAGAAAGACTCTTTGTACTCCACATTTTCTTGCCTCCCCGGTTTATTAAAATATATCAAAGTTCCTTTTTTAATATTGATTATTACTTTTGACGATTTTGATCGATTACTTAATGCTCTTGTTTGTGTGTTCGATAAACGTTCTTCGTCGAGATTGAATTTAAAACCTTTAAGCGTCAATCCCTCCACAAAATCGCTAATCGCCAAAAAAGACCACCTTAAATCAACATCAGTTTCAATGATATTTTCTGATGGGCCTTTCAATATACCCATTTGACATCTCTCGGATTTGATGGAGATTGACAAACCTAAAGCAACACCTTTCAACAAAAATGGCAAACAGGAAAAGGTTTGATCTATTCTGCCTCCGAGAACTCCAAACAGGAAAACATTATGGATTCCCATGTTACTTACTAAATCAATGGCTGCTTCCATGTCCAGAAAGTCTTTATCCGATGGATAAAACAATTGTGCTCCGGTATGGGCACAATACCATTTATAAGCTTCATCACTGCAAGAATCCATGTCTCCGAGCAACATATCCGGCAAGATTGAGAGTTCATAAAACATGTCTAATCCACCGTCAACGGCAACTAAGTAATTGTTTTCTCCTTTTAACTCCTGGATATGAAGCTTTTCCACTTGAGTTAAAGGATATCCTCCAACAAGGATTGCCAATCTTTTTTGCAAAATACCCTCCGTAAAATTCTCTGATTTTGGAAGATTTTAACCGATTTAGGTGGAATAAAAGCCAATTTTCATACGAATACTACATATTTCATCTATTTTTGTTAAAATATCTCACCTTTATAATGCTATTATACACCAATTAAATCAAATGTCAACACATAACAATTATCTAATTGTAATCTATAAAAGCATTAATCAAGTTGTCTTAACAACAAAACAAGGGACCTTTAAAAGATCCCTTGTTTTTCTGTAAAACTATACAATTGAAAGAATTCCTAAAAACCAGCAATAAAAGGCAAAATATTTCAATTGCTTTGTTTTTGTCAATATTTTCAACAGCCAAAGGGCAAAAAAACCGGATACTGCTGCAAAAACAAAACCCCATATACCTTCTGTTAATTGAGTGATTTGTTCTACTTTGAGTAGTGTTGTACCTAGAATAACAGGAATGGAAAGGAGAAAAGAAAATTTAAAGGCATCCTCTCGTTTGATTCCAAACAACAAAGCTCCAAACAATGTCAAACCGCTTCTCGATAATCCCGGGATGATGGCCATAGCTTGAAAGATACCAATTAAGAAAGCTTTTTTTAAACCAATCTCACTTATCGATGAGTCTGTTTTGTTCAGTCGATCTGAAAGAAATAACAAAACACCGGTTATCATCAATGATAAACCAATTGTCAAATTAGAGGTGAGGTGTTGATCTAAAAAATCTTCAAGTAAAAATCCTGAAACAGCTGCAGGAATAGTTCCCACAATCAATGCAAAAAAAAGCTTCCAGGCGTTAAAATCTTTGGTAAATAAACCTTTGAGAATCAGCCAAATATCTTTCCAAAAAAAGAATAGTACAGCCAACAACGTTCCAAAATGAAGTAGAATAACATAATCTGTTCCAAAATCAATATTAAAAAAGTTCCGAAACAAAAATAAATGTCCGGAACTTGAAACGGGTAAAAACTCAGTTGTACCTTGAATGATTCCCGTACTTAAGGATTGAAAAAAATTTTCCATATTTTATGTTAACTATAATTTATCGCAAACTGCAGTTATCAACGCTGACATTTTGTTACCGGTTTTTCTGGCAACTTCAAGTACCTCTTCAGCCGTTAACGGTTGAAGATCATCGCCAACAGCCTTGTCGGTGATTGCAGACAGCCCTATAACTTTTATACCGCCATGTGCGGCACACAATGCTTCCGGAACACTTGACATGCCAATTGCATCCCCACCCATGTGCCTGAACATTTTCAACTCAGCAGGTGTTTCAAAATTCGGTCCGGATACTGCTACATAGATCCCTTCATATAAAGGCTCTCCAATTTCCCTTGCCGTTTCAAGAGCCAATTTTCTAAGTTCTGTTTGATAAGCATCAGACATATCAGGGAAGCGCGGTCCCCATTCATCGATATTCTGGCCAATCAAAGGGTTGTCTCCAATCATGTTGATGTGATCTTTGATCAACATTGGAACACCAATTTCAAAATCCGGATTTAGTCCGCCGGCTGCATTCGTTATGAAAAGGTACTCCACTCCCATCATTTGCATTACTCTAATGGGAAACGTAACTGTTTTCATGTCGTAACCTTCGTAAAAGTGAAAACGACCGTTCATTAAAACGACTTCATTTTTTCCTAATTTACCAAATATTAACTCGCCTTTATGTCCGGGTGCTGTTGAAACCGGAAAATCAGGGATCTCAGAATAAGGAAAAACCTTTTTATTTTCAAGCGTCTCAGCAATTCCAGATAAGCCTGAACCCAGAATAATTCCTATTCTTGGAGTTTCAAGCAATTTATTTGTTAAATATGATGAGACATCTTCTACCCTTTTCTTATAAGTGTTCTGACTCATTTTTAATCACCCCAAATATTGAAAGACGGGCTCAATAAAAAAGCCCGTCACTCTATTTTCCTTTATTTATCGAATGGTCATGAGTGTTGCAGATGACCACTTTGTTGTTATTTTCATATACTGATTCTCATAAACGATTCTCATTCTAACAAACATTCTGTCTCCAGGATTTCCTACATAATTCGGGACTTCAATAGGAGGAATGACATTCCCAAATAATGTCTTTTTGAATTTTCTGGAATCGTTGAATGAGGCGTATCTGCTCAGTTCAATCTCATAGGTTTTGGTATAGGCACCCATTTGTAAATTTGTGTCATCAAATATAAACTGATCAATGAGATAAGGGTTATTATTCATATCAATTCTTGCATTGGTAATAACCGGTGCATTGATATCAGGATCAAATGTGAAGGTAGACACATCTCCTCTTGTAACAATCTCACCGTCAGAGGAATCAACACGAACATAATATGTATTACCGGATACCAACTGTTTGCTGATGGGTATATTGGTCGTTACGGTTGTTCCAAGATAATCGAAACTTTCCCGTGTGCTTCCAATATAAGCAAAATATTGAACACTGTCACCCAAATCAGGATCTGTTCCGTTGGTCCAGAACATATTTAAAGGAATATTACCAAATACAACCTTTCTCACCACGCCTGATGGGGTCAGTACCACTGCTTTTTTCGGCGGTCTGTTAGGAATATCCATAATGGTAACCAAAGGATTACCTTGTGATTGTCCGCCATCTACTCCGTATATTCTGTAAGTGACCTCGTTCTCGGTTACAGATGAATCATATAACTTCACCGTTGAAGCTGAAGAGGCAAACCCTCTGTAAACAAAATAAAACCGGTCGCTTTCAGTAGACTTTTTCTCAAGAATGTAGTACAGTACATCTTCACCCTTTTTCACTTCTATCTCAAATTTCGAGCCATCTGCTGACCAGTTGGGCGTCCCAACTATTTCCGGAACTGCAGGTTTTGTAGTGTGAATGGTAAAGTTATCAACCATGATTGTATAGGTATCTCCAAATGGGTTTTTAATGGTTAATTGTACAGTATATTCAACTCTTTCGGTAAATGTATAGGTATAACTCTTCGACTGTCCATAGTTAAGAAAACCAGAGGAATCTGTATTTCCAGAATAGGTAAATTCCCATTTATATTCATAATTATTCACCTGTTCCTCTGAAAGTTGGCTGTCGGTAAGTGTTAATTGGATCTCTACCTGATCATTTTTTTGAACGTTCTGCCATGTTATTGGTGTTGAGTCCACAAAAGTTGCAATGGTATGTTGAGGTGCTTCCTTCACAACTTCAAAATCATAAGTTTTTTCATAGCTCTTGTCTCCCGTTGTAACCAACGTTACTTTTAATCGATATTGTCCGGGAGCAGTTGAAAATGTTGCCGTATATTTTTTTGCTTCTTCACCTTCTACTGTTTTACTGAAACTACCTTCCGCATGCTCAGTATTCTGAAAGTCCCATTTGACACTTTTAACCTGAGCATCTTTTGCAAATACATCCCCCACTCCGCCGGCACTGCTTGAGGTTATTTTGATCTCAAATTCTTGAGAGGCCCCAAAAACAATAACCTTCTTTCCCAGAATTTCAAGGCTTGCTTCTTTTTCCATAAACAAGCATCCTGTGAAAGCCAAAACCATCACAACAGATAAAATTACTAACAGTGACGTCTTTTTCACTTTTTACCACTCCCCTATCTTAATGGAACAAGAAAATTTTATTATAGGTAACTCACTTATTCTACCATTAAAAGATATATATTCTCCAACGGTAAACCCTATAGCATAATGATTTAAAAGATATAAAAAACCTGCGTTAACGATTAACCCGTTTTTTTCAAAAAAAAAGCCCTCGAATTGATTATAACCCCAACAGGTAGAAATTCCAAATTTTGGTGTTAATGCTGAATCGAGTTTTAAAAATACTCCTATCGTATCTATAATACCAAATTCATGTACATATGTAAAATCATTTTCAAAAATTAAATATCGACTGTTAAGATTCAGATGTAAAAAAGGCGCAACATATTCAACCTTTTCCACTCCAACACCCATATCAAACCGAAGCGCAAACAAGCTTCCAACAGTCAATAAAAACAAAAGGCAAAAAATCAAAAAAACTTTTGAAACTGAATGATCAGTCTTCGTCACCGCTTTCTTCATCAATATCATTGTCTGCCTTTCCTGTAACACCCGCTGTTTGTTCCTGAGTTTCTGATTCGGGATCATCTTTTGAATTCTTATGTTGACTCACTTCGCGCTCTAACAATTCCCTGAGATAATCTCCTTCAATGACTTCCTCTTCAAGCAACAATTCGGCCAGATGCTCAATTTCCTTTTTATATCTGCCTATGATTTCCAAGGCCTTCTGATAAGATTTATTCATCAGGTCTTTTACTTCCTGATCTATCTGAAAAGCGATTTTCTCGCTATTTCTTGATTTGGATATCTCTTTTCCCAAAAAGACTTCCTCTTCTTCGCTTTCCCACATAACAGGTCCCATATTCTCACTCATACCCAATTTGCAAACCATTGTTCTTGCTAATTTTGAAGCCCTTTCGATATCATTGGCAGCACCGGTGGTAATCTCATTAAAGAAAAATTCTTCAGCTGCTCTTCCTCCCAGAAGACCAGTTATGCGATTAGCCAGTTCTGTTTTGCTGTTCAGGTATTTATCTTTTTCAGGTAGCTGAAGAGTATAACCCAGTGCCGCATGGCCTCTTGGAATAATAGATACTCTGTGTACCGGTTCATTGGTCTTTAAAACGGTGGGTATAATGGCATGCCCCAGTTCATGATAAGCAATAATCTTTTTCTCTTCAGGAGAAAGGATTCGGCTTTTTCTCTCAGGGCCTGCAATGACTCTATCAATTGCCTCTTCCATGTCATCCATGGTTATCTGGTCTCTATTGTTTCTCAAGGCAAGGAGAGAAGACTCGTTAATCAGGTTCTCCAGATCGGCACCGACAAACCCCGGTGTTCTTTTTGCGATAATTTCTAACTTGGCATCAGAAGCGAGCGGTCTGTCTTTTGCATAAATTTCAAGTATCTGTTCTCGTCCTTTTACATCAGGGGGATCAACCATAACTTTTCTATCAAAACGTCCGGGTCTAAGCAAGGCTTTATCAAGAATATCCGGTCTATTGGTTGCCGCCATAACAATTACACCCTCATTGGTTTCAAAACCATCCATCTCTACCAATATTTGATTCAATGTTTGCTCTCTTTCATCATGGCCACCACCAAGTCCGGCACCTCTATGTCTCCCTACCGCATCTATTTCATCTATAAAGATGACAGAAGGGCTTGCTGCTTTTGCCTGTGTAAAAAGATCTCGAACTCTTGATGCACCCACACCCACAAACAGTTCCACAAAATCGGACCCGCTCATATGAAAGAAGGGAACACCTGCTTCTCCTGCTACAGCCCTTGATAAAAGCGTTTTACCGGTACCCGGGGGACCCACCATCAGCACCCCTTTAGGCATTCTTGCTTTCATCTTTTTAAATTTGGAGGGATTCTTAAGAAACATGACCAATTCTTCTAAATCTTCTATGGCTTCGTCCACTCCGGCAACATCCTTAAATGTTACTTTCTTTTTATCTTTTGAAAGTTTCTTTGCAGGACTTTTAGTAAACGTAAAGGCTTGATTCCCCCTGCCTGAAACAGATCGCATCATTGAAAAAAAGATGAAAACGAAAAGCAACAGTGGCACAATATTCAATAGAATTGCCCACCAGAAATCACCTGAATTCTGCTTTCCTTTTATCTTAGCTCCACTTTGGATCAAGTCATCCATGATGGCAGAATCTCTTAATACCCAAGGGGCATACACTTCATAGACCGTGTCCTGAAAAGAACCCCCACTTTTAAACGTAATAACCCCACTATCATCAATTACAATTTCTTGAACTTTCCCATCCTTCACCATTGAATAGAACGTTGTAAAATCCACTACTTGTGTAGAATTTGTCATCGGCCCCTGATAAGCCATGGCTATCAGAATGATGATAACCACCATACCAAACAACAGTAACAGATTATTATTAGGCCTCCTTGGAGGCTTGTTGTTCATTGAAAATCTTGGCTCTCTTTTTTGATCATCGTTGTCATTGTTATCATTTGTAGAGAATTTTTTGATTAAATCACTTTTCTTCATCTTTAGCAATACTTTGCGGAATGTACCGCTCCCTCCCTTCAAAATCCTTATTGTTCTAAATATTATAAATTATCTTTAAACATCTTACAGTATTTGGAGTAATTTTATAATCTTCCGAGATTCTTAACCCCATACACCAAATTATATCATGTTTTCCATTTTCCAATATCAATTGTTTTCTTTTTGCATATTTTTTTATTCCTGCATTGGTCATCAGCCTTGAAATCCTTTTAAATTCTTCCATTCCAAGGGGTTTGATTCGATCGCCGTCCCTCCAAAGTCTTATTTTTAAAGGAAACTGGACTTTGTCATAATCCAGGTAAGCATTATCGTTGCCGGCGGATTTGCAGAAAGACTTTTCTTGTTCATAAGACAAAAGTTGAAAACAAACGGTCTCATCTTGATTGAATAAATCAAGATCAAGGTTTATGACGTTTTTTTTCTCTAATTTTTTTTTGAAATCCTCTCCTAACAAAACCTCATGATTTTCTGATTTTTGAATCACTTTCATATTTTTGTCAAAACCGACAAAATCATTGCTGCGCAAAAATCTAACGGAACGGGAAATTGTTATTTCAAAGTCGCCTTTCTCAGATAGTCTTGAACAGATATCTTCAACTTTTTTATTTGTTAAACCTACAGGAGAACCGTACCATTGTTGATACATCCTGATGAACAGCTCACGAAGATATGAAACTGACTTGTGTCGCAAGTGTTCCTGGTTGATTTCAACGGAATTTGATGAAAAATGCGCCTTTTGAAGGTCTTGCCCCATCATTTCACAAAGGACTCTGTCAGCGTTTTTAAGATTTTCAAGGTCTCTTATGAAAATATCTTTCACTTCTGTTCCAAATTCGTCTAGAATGAAAGGAATTAATCGGTGCCTCACTTTATTTCTTAAGAAACGAGTATCTTCATTTGTAATGTCTTTAAAGAAAATAAGCTCTTTTTCTTTAATATAAACACAGATATCATGCTTTGAATAGCTTAAAAATGGACGTAAGATATCTCCTTCCACACTATTCATAGTATTAATACCATTTAAACCCGTTCCTCTTATCAATCTTAAAAAAAATGTTTCCAGCAAATCATTTTGATGATGTGCCGTGACGATCCATTTGGCATTGAACGTTTTCTTCACTTTATTGAGTAACGTATGTCGTTCATCTCTTGCTAATTGTTCTAAACTTTTTTTTGCACCCAAGCTTCGTTTTATAACTTTTATATTGACGGTTTCAGCGTAAAAAGGTATCTTGTTTTTCTCACAGTATTTTTTTAACCACTGTTGTTCTTCCGATGATTCTTTTCTGATTTGATGGTCAATATTTGCGACACAAAATCCAAGAGGCTGAATTTTTGCAAGCTTTTGAAAAACATCCATCAGAACCATGGAGTCAGAGCCACCGGAAATGGCTAAAACAAATCTGTCATTCTCATTGGTATTCTCTTTGATAAAAGAAAAAAGGTTCATCAAGAACCTTTTTTCTATTGAGTTATTCTTCTGTTTGAACATAAAATTCTCCATTGGAGCCAGTGATAGGATTTGAACCCACGACCTGCTCATTACGAATGAGCCGCTCTACCAGCTGAGCTACACTGGCCCTCTAATTACAGATGTATTTTACCAGAAAAGGGGAACCTTTGCAAGTGTACTGGAGTAAAAAACACTCCTTAGTAAAAAACACTCCTTAGTAAAAAACACTCCTTAGTAAAAACACTCCTTTAAGTGTTACAAAAAAGAATTTACTAGTACAACAATTCTCAAGAAATTTATAAACTTTAGGATCAAGTGTCTAACCACACCCCTTGATCCGAGAGCAACAACTGCTAAAAAATACTTTTCATTATCTCAACAACACTCCTTAACCAACAGACAACAGGTTGAAACAACAATCTGTTGTGGTGTCATTGACAAAGTATACAACATATTGTATAATAGGGGACACACATAAGATAAAATAGGGGGGTTTTTATGAATAATCAATCTATACTGGGGATTAAGAAACGTGATGGAAAAATTGTTGATTTTAAAATCGACAAAATCCAAAAAGCGATTCAAAAGGCTTTTGATGCAACCGAATCGGTTTATACCGAAGATATTCTCCAATTGCTGTCTTTGAGGGCTGTATCAAAGTCACAATCTCAGATTAAGGATCATGTTATTGAGATTGAAAAACTTCAGGATAATGTGGAAGAAGTCCTTGAAGAATCGGGGTTTACAGAAGTTGCAAAGGCTTACATCATATACAGGAAACAGCATCAAAACCTCAGAGAGTTATCCAAGGACATGCTCAACTTTTCGTCTACCGTTAATGATTACCTGGAGAAAGCGGATTGGAGAGTCAAGGAGAATTCCACGGTTTCCTATTCCATCGGCGGTCTGATTCTTCATAACAGCGGAACGGTTATCGCCAATTACTGGCTGAATGAATTATACGATGAAGAGATTGGAAAAGCACACAAAAACGGTGATCTGCATATACATGATTTGTCTATGTTATCGGGTTACTGTGCTGGTTGGAGCCTCAGACAATTGATCGAAAAGGGCCTGGGAGGTGTAACCGGAAAGATTACAAGCGCACCTGCTAAACATTTGTCAACACTTTCAAATCAAATGGTTAATTTTTTAGGAGTGCTGCAAAATGAATGGGCAGGAGCACAGGCTTTTAGCTCGTTCGATACTTATTTAGCTCCATTTGTAAAAGCGGATAATCTATCTTACAGAGAAGCAAAACAAGCTATACAATCCTTTGTATTCGGCGTTAACACACCAAGCAGATGGGGAACCCAATCACCTTTTTCAAATATTACATGTGATTGGGTGGTTCCTGAGGATTTAAAAGATCTACCCGCAATTGTCGGAGGCAAACCGCAAGAATTCACATACGGTGACTGTCAGACAGAGATGAACATGATCAACCGAGCCTTTATAGAAGTGATGCTTGAAGGAGACTATGCGGGAAGGGGATTCCAATATCCAATACCGACTTACAACATAACCCGGGATTTCGATTGGGAAAACGAAAATGTCCCACTTCTTTTTGAAATGACGGCAAAATATGGAACTCCTTATTTTCAAAACTTTATCAATTCAGATCTGAACCCGTCTGATGTCAGAAGTATGTGTTGCCGGCTTCAATTGGACAAAAGAGAGTTGCGCAGAAGGGGGGGCGGCCTCTTTGGATCTGATGAATTTACCGGTTCCATCGGTGTGGTAACGCTGAATCTTCCTAGAATGACCTATCTTAGTAAAAATGAAGAAGAATTTTTCCAAAAACTTGAAAAATTTATGGAAATTGCCAAAAGAAGCTTGGAAATTAAGCGAAGGGTGATTGAGAAACTGAATGATTTTGGTCTTTACCCATACACCAAGCATTATCTCAAACATTTTGACAATCATTTCTCAACCATTGGACTTGTTGGAATGAACGAAGCCTGCCTAAACGCTAAGTGGTTGAACAAAACGATAGATGACAAAGACGCCTTAACCTTCTCAAAAAAAGTTTTGGATACCATGAGAGAAAGGTTGGCCGATTTTCAGGAAGAAACCGGAAATCTTTACAACCTGGAAGCAACACCCGCAGAATCCACTTCTTATCGATTAGCCAAACATGATAAAAAAAGATTTTCGGATATCATTACCGCAGGAGTTGACACACCTTATTACACCAATTCTTCTCATCTTCCGGTTAACTTTACACACGATATGTTTGAAGCGTTAGACATTCAGGAAACGTTGCAAACCAAATATACCGGAGGAACCGTTTTCCATGCCTTCCTGGGTGAAAGAATACAGGATTGGGAAACAACCAGAGCATTAGTAAAAAAGATTGCCGAAAATTATAGAATACCATATTTTACCCTTTCACCCACCTATTCCATCTGTACAGATCACGGTTATATTCCCGGAGAGGTTTATTCCTGTCCCATCTGTTCCAAAGCTACAGAAACCTATTCCAGAATAACCGGGTATTACAGACCTGTTCAACATTGGAATAATGGTAAACAGCAGGAATTCAAACAACGTGAAACCTATTCTCTCAAAGAGGGTGTAAAGGATGAAATTCGCAGGAATCGAGAAACTGAGTCTGACAGATTATCCGAAGAAAGTAGCAGCGACGGTATTTACATCAGGGTGCAACTTTAATTGCCGGTACTGTCATAATCAATCTCTTATTCAAAAGAACGAAGGAATCATTCCGGAAACTGAAGTATTTGATTTTTTTAATAAAAGAATAAATATGTTGGACGCCCTCGTTATTACAGGGGGCGAGCCAACATTATATGGCTGCGAATTAATTGACTTTTGCCAAACATTTAAAAAGAAATTTCCAAAAAAATTGCTAAAGATTGACACAAACGGGTCAAACCCGGATATGATAGAAAAACTTTCAGTAATTGCAGATTTTTGTGCCATGGATTTTAAAGCTTACGATTACAGTCACTTTTCAACACTGGATTTGACTACCCTACAACGTTCGTTTGAAAAATTAAAATTGTTTTCCGATTTTGAGATTCGTATCACTTTCTTTCCTGAATATGTAAATTATGATGCTTTTAAAAAAATGCTGAATATGGTAAAATTTAATCGTATTAAAAAAATTACTTTACAACAATATCGTCCTTTAGAAAAAAATGAAAGAATATATGAAAAACAAGAAATAGAAAGCTGGATTCAGAAAATCAACGATAATGAAATACAATTCATTTACAGGGGCTTTTGATAGAAGGGGTTGAGCTTTTTTGGATAAACGGAAAAAAGCCGCAGAACTGTTTATCAAATCAAGAAAAGCATATTATCAATCAGAGTCGATAGAAACGGCTTTAGAGTTGGCTAATTCAGCTTTATCCGTTTTGGATAAAAGCGACATTACTCCTTATTTTGCGGAATGGGTAGCCTTTCTTTATACCTCCAATCAACAAAGAACTCCGGAACCCATAAAACAGCTTATTCCGGACGATATTCGTTTTTTACATCTGAAAATGCTGTTTTTAATTCAAGATCAGAAATTTGTGGAAGCACATGAACACTTCAATAAATCAAAAAAAATTTTCGGTTTATTTAAAAATAAAGATTTTATGCTTTATAACGAACTGCTATCACTTTTCTTTCACGCAGAAATCCTTTTTTATATGAAAAAGAGAGACAAAGCATTTGAAATCATTTCAAGCCATCTAAAAAAAATCAACGAAAGCCATCTGGGTAAAAAAACAAAACTGGTAGTTGCAAGGGCTTACGTTATTTTGGGAGAATACTATCAAAAAAGAGGTATGATAACCCTAGCTGAAGCAATGATGCGAAAGGCATTCCTCATGATAGAGGAATCAAGGACTTTTTTCGTAACTGCAGAACTTTATCTTAGAATAGCCGAATTTTATGTCGTTAATTTTCCCTCAGTCAAAGGGTTAAACCTTCTTGAAAGGCTATCACAAATCAGTGATTTTTTTCCGCATAAACAAATGTTATTAAAAATTGAAACACAATGGCTATTCTACTACATCTATTCCGGGAATACAGAAAATTTCTGGAAAAGATTACAGGAGATTAAACAAACAGCCAAGCAAACAAGCAATCCTCAAGCGTTGGCCAATGCTTATTACCTGGAAGCCATGTTTCACTTTTACAATAAAGACCTTTCAGCTGTAGAAATGCATATTGACAAGGCATTGGCTTTAAATCCTTCTGAAGAGATTAAGGGAAAATGTCAAAGGTTGTATGTGGTAGCTGCGTTTATGCTTGCGACTCATGCCGAGGGAAATCGCAGATTACAAGAGCTCTCATGGGATTACCGGATTTACGGTTTTAATAAATACATAGATTTTTATACAATAACAGATAAAGAGGATCTGGAGCCCTTGTTCATTGATTTTTTCAAACAAGACCTTCTATGGAAAGAGGAAATCCTCTTGAGTTTCTATAAAAAATTTACCCGGTTATTTCCTGACTTGTTCCAAAACACCGTTAAAAAAACCATTTCCGATTATAAAGGTTCCGGTTTAAAACTCTCCCTTGCTTTACTGAATGAATCCTTGGGAAAATCCTATCTATTTATTAACAATTTGGAAGAAGCACGGTTTTATTTGAATAAGGCTCAGATGATTTATAAAAAAACCGGCTATTTGAAAGCGGCGAAACATATTTCAAAGATCATTCCTGCAGACGAAATCAATCTATTGGAACTTAGGGATCGCATTGAAGATTACATTCGAGAAACAGGGGATAAAAATCGTACATTGGATTTTGAAAATTATAAGCGACTTTCCGATAACCATTTGATCAGAATGAATGCCATGAATGAAATCCTTGAATTTGCAAGAAATATTGACATTACGGATAATTCAGTGGAAACACTCAGACAGATCCTTTACTGGATCAGCAGCCTGGCCAGAGCAAAAAGCGGACTTATTATTTTAGCGGATAACGACAGAATCATCAATTATTTTGAAATCAATTTCTCCAATCAAGTTAACGATAAAACACTCATGGATATTATGGAAAAACCAAATTACCTTGAATTTGCCCCTTTGAATATTAAGCGTTCATACATGATCGATGATTCAAAAAAAGTCATTCTTTATTTGGAAGGAACAGAAGGTTTGGAATATGAAGAGGACCTACGGTTCATACCCATTTTTTTAAATCAAATCGATCCCATTTTAGCCCTTTTTGTAAAAAACACACTATACCTTCAAAACAGCATGTATGACAGTTTAACCGGTTTATACAGTCGTTGGTATTATGAAGAACGTTTCAAGGAAGAATTCGAAAAAGCCATTCGCTATAAAATGCCTATATCCTATATTATAGGGGATATTGATTCTTTTAAAAAGGTTAACGATACCTACGGCCATCAAACAGGTGATGAAGTATTGAAAGAAATTTCCAAACTTTTTTTCTCGGCTACCAGAAAATTTGATATTGTCGCAAGATATGGCGGTGAGGAATTTTCTATTATCTTACCAAACACAAATGTAGAAGGGGCGCTCAAAGTTGCTGAAAAGATAAGGTATTCGGTTGAACAAATCCCCATATTTCCCTTTAAAACTTCTATGAGTTTTGGGATTGATTCAATGGAAAAAGATGAATACGATGATTACAAAGAACTTGAAAGGCGCGGGGATATTGCTCTGTATATTGCAAAAAAACTGGGTAAAAACAGAGTTGAACAATACGATGATCACAATAACGAATTGGAAATGAATACGCAAACATTACTTCAATAAAATATTCTTTTTCTTTTTTTCAAAGATTATTCTTCTTTTTCCCAATACCTTTTTCCGTATAACTTCTCCAATCTGCGAATATCAATGTCTTTTGTTTCTCTTCTTTTAATGTAAGTGTATATTCCCAAAAAGACAATGATCACAGCGGGCACAAACCAACTGAATTGCAGGACAATAAAACCGGCAACCGAAGCGATTATTCTCGTTCTTTTCCATTGAGAATACCAGTCATTAAATGTTTTTTCATCCGTAAAGGCTTCTTTGTAATCACGGGTAACTGTCAATCTTTCCAGTATTTCATTGAAAGAATCACGAATGTTGAGCTTGTTGTCCAGAAAAAAGAAAAAATCAGCTAGAAAAGAATAATAA
>Ga0272443_10003576_pt1 | contig 18119 bp, 12 predicted proteins | sample SSMAcet12_FD_193581 | JGI IMG/M metagenome (GOLD analysis project Ga0272443, IMG submission 193581) | Marine sediment archaeal communities from Little Sippewissett salt marsh, Falmouth, MA, United States - SSM-Acet-12 | ecosystem: Environmental > Aquatic > Marine > Wetlands > Sediment ... | reverse complement strand
AAATAATTAAAACTCTGTGGTAATAAATATTTAAACCACCGAGAACACCGAGAACTCAGAGGCGGCAAGGTCTTAGCAGACAGCAGATTGCCGCCGCTGCCAGATAATTAAACAGAAGGAAACGAAGAGGAACAAAGAAATAAATAACAGCATGGGTTCGGTTCGACAATGCTCACCGCAGGCAGAACCCATCCTACAAGACTGACAAGTAAATATTCTTATGACAATTATAGAAGTTCTAACATTATTTTTAATTATTTTCTCCAGTTATTATTTTGGAGAATTTCTTGGTTCTTATTTTGGTCTTTGGGGTTGGATTGTGGGCATTCCGGCAGGAGGAGCCCTGGTTATTTTGGTGCGTTATTTATTATACTTCTTATTACTAAAATTATTTCCACACCCACCACTTTGTAAAAATAAGAAATGCACTGGTGATGATTATGAAATTATCGAATATCAAGATAATGATAATATTATCTGGAAATGTAAATGTGGAATACAATACCTTCAGTGTATACCCTATTTTAAAGAAATACTTCCCGACGGTTCAACGAGGCCTTATTTGAAAAAAAACCGTATAGGTAGGTGGAAATCAGATTCAATAATAGATGAGATTTAGAATGAACACATGGGTCAAGAAAGCAGTCTGCAGTTCTGGATTATTTGCCACTACTGGCGGCGCTCTTAAAGGAGGAGAGACAATCCCTCGATTTTACATCGAGGGCTAATTAAGACCACCCAGGACGTAGCCTGGGTGCTAAATAAAAAGAATAAATGGCGGGCACGGCCCGCCCTACGAATAAAAATAAGAGAAAAGCCGCGTGGGCATGGTTCGACAATGCTCACCGCAGGCAGAACCCATCCTACCAAACCAGGAGGTTTCGAAAAGAGGCGGCCAAGGTTTGATGGCCTATCTGGGAGAGATGTATTCCATCCAAGGTGCCGTTTTTCATAATGAAAATATTCGTCAGGACTCTTTTGGGAATTAAAGTGACATCATATTTTTTCGCTAAATCTCTCTGGGCTGCGCCAAAGGCGTTTTTAAAAGGCGGTAAAGGTAATTCGAACATAATAATTTGATGGTTTTGCGTGCGCAGGAATTTAAGCAGGACCTCCAGTTGAGTTCGGAACGTGGAGGAGTCGGTTTTACCTAATAAATCATTCCCGCCGATTTCCACTATTACGGTGGCACCTGAGGCAGGTATTTTGTTCATTTGTTTTTGGGCAGTCTGCGTATTTGCGCCGGGCTGGGCGAGGTTTACAATGTCGAGGTGGGTTTTTTCCGCCAAGAACATAGGCCAGTTTTTTTCCCGTTCATCTAATCCGGCACTAAGAGAATCGCCAATCACATATATCCTGGTATTCTTTTTGAGCGAAATCGTCGGGGTAAAATAATGGGGTAACTCGAAACCCAACAGCAGGAAGGACAAAATCACCGTAACAAGTGTTGAACCGAATTTGACTTTGGTTATTTTAGTGTGGGTGAGCTTAATATGGTTTAGGGCCAAGGATAGCAGAACCAGAAAACTCCAAAAGATATATAACCAGATAGAAATCGGGGTAGAGGAAAGAATAACAAATAACATACAGGCGAAAATGATTATTCTAAGAAGTAAGCGGACAGGTCGTGACTTTGTCCATAAAAAAGCAAGGAGACAGGCAGAGGCCAGGAACATTCCCGCGAAAAAAAAGGTGCCGTCAGCAAGTCGAAGCGGAAAGTAATTCATGTCACCTCCATGCATGTCCTATTAATATTAATCCTATCATATATGTTCGGGTAGGGGAAGGGAAAAGAAGGAGTCAGAAGTCAGGAGCCGGGAGATAAGGAGAAGTAAAACGTAGTCCGTGGTCAGTTGACCGTAGGTCGTAATGAAAAAATCCTAAGCACGAAATCCTATCCTCCTTCGCCTTCTAAGAGGCTACGGCGGACAAGAATCCTAAACAAATTCAAATCGAAAAAATTCTAATGTTCAAAACAAAAGAATAAATGGTGGGCATGGTTCGACAAGCTCACCACAGGTAGAGCCCCACCCTATAATAGCTTATGCGGTGCGAGAGCAGACGGGCGATGAAAGAGCGGGTGCAGAGGCGTTATTGACTTGAGCGGTGGGGGAATTATAATTGGCCAGCACACTGTCATTTACATCGATAAATCCGAGCAGTGGGATAAATAGAGTCTAGTGAAAGGTGCAGCGAGTGGCCCAGACGGCAAAAGAGTTAGCTGAGCATGTCGGCGGAGAGGTTTTAGGCGATGAAAAAATCGAGGTGGCCGGGGCGGCGACGCTGAGCGAGGCGGGGAGCACAGATGTCAGCTTTCTTGCTAACCTGAAGTACGAAAAGGACTTAAAGTCATCCGCAGCGGCGGTGGTCATCGTGGGCAAAGAGTTCAATGCTGAGGGCTGCGAGGGGAGAACTCTGATCCGCTGCCGGGACCCATATTACGCATTTATGCAGATCGTGGTGCTGCTGCATGGGTTTCGGGAGCATGAAAAGATCGGCGTGAGCCCGAAGGCCAGTGTGGCAAATTCGGCGAAAATCGGCAATAACGTGGATATTCATGATTTTGTGTGTGTGTCAGCCGAGGTGGAAATCGGGGATAATAGCCGCATATATCCCAATTGCACTATCGGGCCGGGTACGACAATCGGACAGGATTGCATAATTTACCCGAATGTTACAATTTATGATGGATGCAGCATTGGAGATCGGGTGACCATCCATTCCGGCACCATAGTCGGCCAGGATGGTTTCGGCTATGCCACCCACGACGGCGCGCACCATAAAATACCGCAAATCGGAGCGGTGGTGATCGAAGATGATGTGGAAATAGGTTCCAATTGCACCATCGACCGGGGGACGCTGGGAGATACGGTGATCGGCCGTGGGACGAAAATGAGCAACCTGATTGCGATAGGACACGGTACGAAAATCGGGCCGCACTGTCTGCTGGTGGCGCAGGTGGGGATCGCCGGCAGCGTGGAAGTGGGAACAGGTTGCGTGTTCGGGGGGCAAGTAGGAGTGGTAGGTCATATCAAGATTGGTGACGGGGTAAAAGTCGGTGCGCAGGCGGGAGTTACTAATGATATACCAGCGGGACAGGATGTGGTGGGTTCGCCGGCGCTGCCGATCACGCAGGCCAAGCGGAGTATTATGCTCTTAAAAGACTTGCCCGAACTGCGTAAAAAAATGCGCGAACTGGACCGCACGGTGCGTAAGTTTATTAAAGGCAATTAATTCAAATTTACTTACAGTCCGGTAGCGAATACTGAAATCATTTATATGCTTTTCACAAGCCGGGGGTTCAATTAGAAACCTGAATACAGATAGACGGAAAAATGAAATCAAAACTATTGTACACTTGCATTTTATGGGCGGTAATATTGGCGGTGTTTTCAGGTGCGACGGTTGGGGGGAAAGAAAATACATCTCGCGTTAACCTTTCTTTTGAAAATCAGGTACCCGTTAAGCTATGCTCTAGTGATTTTTCCATTCCGTGGGCAAATAGTCCTTATAGATATTGTGTTATTTATAAACAGGGAGAGGAAAAAGTTACCGAAGAGCAAGTAAGTAATTTATCACTATCACGAACAACGGATGGGTCGGGCAGGAACCATATTTGTATTGAAGGGCGATTGGGATCGGTAATCGGGTTTCGGCAGGAGTTTGTTCAGCCGGCTCAGGGTGAGTGGCTGGAAGAAGTTGTCACGCTGAAAAATTTGAGCGAACAAGAGTTGAAAATTGTTGATATCAAGTTCGGGTTTCGGCGTGCGCTGGATGGTCTGGAAGGCTGGCGGCTGATAGCGGTGCCGTTTCGGGTTACGGTTGATACACAGGTTCATGATTACAGTGTGAAAGACCTTATGGCTGGGGCGTATTCTAATAGTGATCAAAAAGAGCATTGCTGGACGAAGCAGAAGGTTTGGCCTGACACGATGGACAAAGACAGATTGCGGTCTGAGGCGTGGCTGTGGACTAACGGTGAGCGAGGGGTGCTGATTGGAAAGTACAACAATGATCACATAGAAATGTCGGTGGCGCAGGTTGAAGGTGGGACGGAAAAAACTACACAATCCCTGCGTTTCGGGGGTGTAGGTTTGTGTTTGTATAATGAGCCGCGGCCGGCGACGAGGCTGGCAGCGGGAGAGAGTTTTAGTTTCGGGGTTACCAGGTATGAGCCTTACACAGGTGTTATAGCCGATGGGTATGATTGTTATAAGAAGTGGCTGGACAGTAAGGGGCATGGTTTTCCGGCAGACTATAATGCGCCGTTGACGTGGGAAGTGCTATATGATGTGGGGTGGCACCATTCCGTTCAGGAGAATCTGCAGAAATACTATAATCTCGAAACTCTCCGGGGAGAGGCACGCAAGGCAAAAGAAGTAGGGGCGGAGCTGTTGTATCTGGATCCGGGGTGGGAGACTTGTGAAGGGGTGAATGTCTGGGATGAAAAACGTTTGGGAAAGGCCAAGGATTTTGTTAAGGAGATGAAAGAGAAATTTGGGCTGGAGGTTGGGTTCAGGACGGTCGGGCATGTGTACCGGGATGAATTTCCCCATAAGTGGTATTGTCAGCCGGAAGCAGATAAAGATGAACGAGGGAAATCGGGGCTAACAACAGGTAAAAGAGTTTACTGGAGGACGTGCGCGTGTTGTGAAGATTGGCGGAAGGATCATGTGCGGAAAATGACGGATGTGGCGGAGAGCGGTATGAAGTTTATGATGCACGATGAAAATTCGTGGTTTGGTCCGTGTTATGCAACGGACCATGGTCATACGGAACCTACGACGCCGGAAGATCATGTGAAAGCCTTATACAGCGCTATTCGTCAGATGCGGAAAAGCTGTCCGGAGATAGTAGTCGAGGCCCATGATCCGGTCTGGTCGTGGTTTATGAGATATCTGCCGGTGTATTTCCAGCAGGGGTTTGGGCTGGAGGCGGGGTATCAGGAAAACTGGGGCTTTGAGATGATGTGGGATTGTATTCAGGGGTTGTTAAACGGGTCGGGCAGAGTCTTTTATTATTATGCGATGGGGACGGATATTCCGGTGTATCTGCATACGTCCATGATAACGGATAATGACAATTTGCTGTTCTTCTGGTGGGTGGCGTCGACGGTGAGGCATTTGGGGATCGGGGGAAAATATCATAACTTTCAGCCGTCAATGCGGGAAAAATATTGTCAGGATGTGGAAAAACGATGGGCGTAATACAAAAAGCAGATGAAGTTGTATAAGTCGCTCAAGCCTTATTTTGTGCGGGGGGAATTTTATGGGTTGGGGGAAGAGGCGCATCTGCATACCTTAAAGGAGCGCAGCGGGGCGGTGCTGAATCTTTACAATCTTAGTAAGACGGCAAAGCAAAAAGAAGTTCTGGTGCCGGCGGAAAAATTAAAGGTCAAGGCCGGGACAACGGTAGAGCTATATGGTGAGGCAGAATTGAAGTGGTCGGGTGATAATCTGGTGGTTTCGACGACAATGGAGGCGTTGGCACCTAAAGTATTGGTGTTGGGAGATGCAGTAAAATTTATGCAAGGTAAATGATCAGGCGACATAGATAAGATTGAAAGGAGTATAGAAATGTTTATGAGCAGAAAATTTTGGGTATGGTTGCTGGTGGGGATGATGAATATAGCTATTCCGGGGCAGTTTGTGACAGCGGGAGAAGAGATCACCGGTCTGGAGTTTGCAGGCAAGGGTAAGCGGAGCGGACACGGTGATAACTGGCATATAACCTGGGCGAGCGATGATAATCAATACTTTGCGCTTTGTGACGGACTGGGCTGGGAAGATGGGCCGGAGTATAACACCAGGGTTTACAGGATGAAAGGCGATGCCTTTAATTATAAACCGGAACTATTGCCTAATTTTCCCCTGATGCAAGTACTGCATCCGCGTCAGTATTGGTATGGCTTTGGGATAGTGGCGATCGATGGGGTGATTTATCACTTTATATCGTGGCATCCGCACACTTCTCCGGAATTGGGGTGGAACGGGGCCAGGCTGGTCTATTCGGCAGATCAGGGCGAGAGCTGGAAAAATTGCGATGGGACGGCGATGAAGGCAGGGAGAGAATTGGCGACGACCAGGCCATCAATAAGCTGTGAGGCCAGTGATAAAACGATGTATTTCCTGGATACGCCCAACAGATGCTTCTCGTTAATAAGCATTCTGCAGTACGGCAAGGGTTATGAAGATAATACCGACGGGTATGTTTATCTGTATTCGCCCAACGGTTTGACAGATGAAACCATGGGGCAAACGGTTTTGGCCCGGGTGCCCAAAGAACAGATACGCAATAAAAAGTCGTTAGAATATTTCGTATCACGCAACGCAGACGGGACGGCGAACTGGTCGAGTGACATAAAGAAAAGAGGGGTGGTGCACAGCTTTCCGGCGGGATGGGTGTCGAAAGATTATCCATATTCGTGGCTGCCATTTGTGGTCTATAACAAAGGGCTGGGGGTATATATGATGGCGGGGGCGGGTACGGGTAAGGACGGCAGTAATTTGTTCTCGCAGAAATCATGTTTGACCTTTTATACGGCGAAAAAGCCGTGGGGGCCCTGGAAAGAGATTTATAAGAATGAGGCCTGGATAATAGATGGTCAGCCGGAAACGCGAATTTATAATCCGGTTATTGCTCCTAAATGGATAAGTAAAGACGGTAAATCATTCACGATGATATTTACGGACGGGCGCAACTGGGGACCGCCGTGGGATAGGCCGCGAAAAGGGTATTCATTAAATACGATGAGGGTAAAGGTGCTGACGAAATAGAAATAAGATAAAAGAAGGCTTAAGGCTCAAGGCCTAAGACTTAAGGAAATAAGAAGACAAGAGAAAAGCAGATAAGGAGGTAAGGAGAAAAGCAGATAAGGAGGTAAGGAGAAAAGGAGATAAGGAGGTAAGGAGATAAGGAGGTAAGAGCGCGGTCAAAATTAAATTTTATTTTCAGTCGTCTCTGCGGGACTAAAGGGTATTTATAGATCTGTATCCCACCAATAAATTGGTGGGCTATTATCAAAAGTCCCTAGCGGGACTAAAATGATGGGACAAGGCCTGGAAGGTTTTGGGGGGGTCTGAATAAATATCAAGGGGGAGAGATTAAAACTGCCCTATTTTATGGAGCCGATAACTATAAAATCGGCCAATCCAGGCACTTAGGGGAGGTTTGAAAAGGGTTAAGGCGGGTCTTAAAACCATAATTACCGGTGCAATCGTCATAACCGGTACATCCAGAGGTAACCCCAGAATAGGTAATATGTTACAAATGAATCAGAATTTAAGTTGACACAGGTTAGGGACGATAGTTAAATTAGGAACTATAGGTAAAGTGAACAATTACTATAAATGGTTAAAATATAGGTCTTAGCTGATTTAGCGTGTTTATAGAGAGGTATTAAAATGAAAAATGTATATTCCACCGGAGAGGCGGCGGATGTTTGCAAGGTAAGTCAACAGACGATAATTCGCTGTTTCGATTCGGGGCGGCTGCAGGGGTTTCGGGTGCCGGGGTCTCGCTTTCGAAGGATACCGCGGGAAAGTCTGATCAAATTCATGAAGGAAAATGATATTCCGCTTGATAACCTCGATTCGGGCAGGCGCAAGGTGCTGGTAGTGGATGACGATCCGGAAATCCTGGAGCTGATTGTGGATGTGCTGGAGCGTGACGGGCGGTTCGAAGTTAAAACGGCGGCCAGCGGTTATGACGCCGGGGTGCTGACGCAGGAAACGCAGCCGGATATTATGATCCTGGATTATATGCTGCCGGATGTGAACGGTAATGTGGTGTGCAAGACAATACGTCAGAATCCGCTGTTCGAGCATATGAAAATCATCATAGTCAGCGGGGTGGTCAATAAAGATGAGATCAAACATCTATTGGATATGGGGGCTGATTCGTTTATGCAAAAACCATTCAGTATCGACGAATTGGTGGGCAAAATGGCTGAATTGCTTTCCATCTAACAACGGGTTCCTGCGGCCAAGCAGAGGACTGAAATTCGGTACTGAAGCAATATTTCAGGTAAGCCAATTGGAGCCGATGCGGTAAAAACCATGACAACTGAGCAGAAACACGCGCAACATTCCAAAAGTAAAAAAATTGAACTGGTAATTCAACAGCTCAACGGTCTGCCTACGCTGCCGGCGGTGGCGGCGCGGCTATTACAGCTTACAGTAAAAAGTGATACACAGGCGAATGAGGTGGTGCGTCTGATCGAGTCCGACCCGTCGCTGGCGAGTAAAATTGTGTCTTTGACGACCAAAGCCAGCGTGGGGATCAGTAAAAATGCAGCGTCGCTGAGTAAGGCGGTGGTGATGCTGGGCTTTGATGCGGTGCGCAATGCAGTACTGAGCATCAAAGTGTTCGAGACCTTAAACCGGACAAGCTCGGAGGCTGAGGGCGAGTTGTTCGATAGGGTGGGGTTCTGGAAACACAGTCTGGCGGTGGCGTGCGCGGCTAAGATGCTGATTAAACATATCGATCCCAAAGTCGATGCAGAAGAGGCGTTTGTCTGCGGGTTACTGCATGATATAGGAAAACTGGCCCTGGATACTTGTCTGCCGAAGAGCTTTGCCCGGATTGTGCAGATGACGGAATCATCCATGGGTAATATTGCGGAAGTAGAGCGTAAGATTCTGGGGCTGGATCACTGTGTGGTGGGACGGCGGCTGGGCCAGAAATGGAACCTGCCCGAGGTTATAACCGAAGCGGTGTGGCTGCATCACCAATGGGTTGGTGGTCTGCCGGAAGCGGTACAAAATCCCGGTATCATCCAAACGGTGCATCTGGCCGACGTGCTGGCGCGACAGATGCGGATCGGTTACTCGGGAAATCATCACCTGGACCATACGGCCGGTGAGGTTGCCAAGGAGTTGGGTATTTCGGCGGAGGAGATAGAGACGATTAGCCGGCAATTGCCGGAAGCGATAAGTGAACGAGCTTCCATGCTGGGGCTGGATGAACTGGAACCGCAGGGTCTCTATCATGATGCGCTGGGGGAAGCGAACAGTGAATTGGGGCGGCTGAACGAACAACTGCGGCAGCAAAATCAACAATTACAGTCCCGCAGTCTATATTTCAACCTGATATGTCAACTAAACAACTCACTGCAAATCGGTCAATCGGTGGTGGACATCTGCTCACAGATTACCGAGCTTTGGTATAGACACAGTGGATGTGAACGATGCGCAACTTATGTCACCGCTCAAGATGAATCGATAATCGAAGGGGCGGTAATAGACAATGCCGAGGGAGCAACCTCAATCTTTTTGGTAGATCATACGGAAGATTCCGATCTGGCGGGTAATGTGCCACTGCGAGAAAAACTGGCGGTTGGGTTTAACGTGGCTTATGTAGATACGAACCACTACTGGTTTTTCGAACAGGTTTGTCCGTCGATGGAAATAGATAAGACCATTATGATGCCGCTGCTGGTAGGTGAACAATATATAGGAGCGATACTGTGGCAGTCGGACAAGGCGGCGAGCTACTACCAAAAACAGCTAGCGGATATGGGGGCCTTTGCGGCGGGGGCGGCCCTGGCGTTGCAGCAGGGGCAAGAGCATGAAAAGCAATCGATGCTGAGCGAACAAATGGCGCAAAGCAATGCGGAGCTGCAGCAGGTGCAGCGGGAACTATTGCAAAAGCGCACCCTGGCGACGGTGGGTGAGATGGCCTGCGGTGCGGCCCATGAAATCAATAATCCTCTGGCGGTGATAGTAGGGCGCAGTCAACTGCTGGCGTCCAATGAAGCCGACGAGGACAAGAAAGCGACACTCCAGAACATAGCCAAGAACGGCGAGGAGATATCGGAAATTATTACGGATCTGCTGGAATTTTCGCAACCATCTGTTCCCGAACCGGCCAAAGTAAAGGTTGACAGCCTGCTGGCCCAGGTGATGCGATCCCAGTCACAATACGCCAGAAATGAACACATAACCATCGAAACAGAATGCGACGAAGATATCCCCGAAATATTTGTGGACTCGCGTCAAGTGTGTCTGGCGTTGGCGGAGATACTTAATAACGCAATTGAATCGTACGGAGGCGAGGAAGGGAGCGTGACGTTAAAGGCACACTATAACGAACTGGAAGAAGAAGTAATAATCGAGGTGGCGGACCAGGGATGCGGAATGAGCGAAGAGGTTTTGCAAAAAGCAATGGATCCGTTCTTTTCGGCGAAGCCGGCCGGGCGCAGGCGGGGGCTGGGTTTGAGCCGGAGTCTGCGGCGTATCGAACACAACGGAGGAAAGCTGCACCTGGAAAGTCGATCCGGTAAGGGAAGCTGCGTCAGGATTGTTTTGCCGGTGGTCCAGGCTCCGGTTTCTGATGAAGTGACCGTGTCGTGAGAGCAAAGGATTAAAGCCACATAAAAGGTAATTGCGTAATCTATGGTGGTCGGAGGTTTGAGTTAGAAACTTTTTTGGGGCTCAATATTACATATGGAGGGAGAAAAGAGAGTTGTCGGTAAGTCAGTCTGAAAGAATTAGAATTCTATCGCTGGTGGACGGAGATTTAGAAAAACGTCTGCTAAGCCAAATGGAGGGTGACAAGTATTTCGATTACCGTAAAGCCCCTCTGACAAGAGTTCCGCAGCGTCTGGAACACATCATCAAGGGTGTGTATTGGTCGTCAGTTTGCCTGGATGATACTGATATTATTTTGCTGCCGTTCAGCAGCAGTGACCTGCAGCAACTAAGCAGGATATGCAGGCATAAAACAAACGCGCGTGATTCAATGGGGGGGACCTGGTCGTGGACGGCGGCGGCGGCGGTAGCGGTGCTGGAGGATGATTCATTAGCAGATGCGGTGCGGGCGGCGCAACTGGATTTTGACGGTATTCTGGTAGAGCCTTTCCTGAAAGAGCAGCTACCGATCATTTTGGAGCAGGGGCGGCAACGCAGCCTGAGACGCTTCAGGCTGGGAAGACGTTATCAGAAGATGCAGAACCTGTTCCGTAAGGTTAACCATGACCGGAGGCACCTGCGTAAAAAAGTAGATTTGCTCTGCCGTGATCTGGTTAAGTCGAATGCGGATCTGGCCAACACATTGCAGAGTATTCAACGCGCGTATGACTTCCAGGGTGATCTGATGGGAGAATATGATCTGCGTTATATGCTGCACCTGGCGCTGCGTCACATAAAACACCATCTACCCAATTCCAATGCCATCATCTACCTGTGTCATACGGGGAATATGGAAGCGCATATCTCCGGGCCCTGGTACGATGAACAACGTGATCTGGAAGAGCTCGAAGAAGTATTCAAACAAGCAATCGTATCTGAGCTACAGGAAAGGGTCAGGCCTCTTCTGGTTGCTGACGCGGGGGCGTGGCGGGAAATATCCAAGGCGCAACGCGAACAGTTGGCGGGGTTGTCGGTGATGGCATGTCCGGTGATTCTGGAAGACGAATTGCTGGGAGTGCTGGTGTTTTATCGCGAGAGGGAGAAGGCTTTTGAGGACAAAGACCGGATCCATATCGAACCTTATCTCAAGCCGCTGGGGCGGGCCGTGGCGGCAGTGCAGAAACTGCAGCATATACTGAAAGCGTGAATTAGTATATGAGTGTATGGGGAAAGAGGAGATAAAGAGGAAGAAAAATGTTGACCGTTGACCGTAATAAAAGAAATTCTAAGCACTAAATCCTAAACAGATTCAAATCAACAAAATACCAATTTTCCAAACAAGAACAGAAAAGAACTGTCAAGTAACACAGAGAAGGTATGTTTACTTGGGGGTGTCGGTGGGAGCGGGAGGAGTGGGGTTAGCAGGAGCGGGTTTGTCAGGGAAAAGGTTGGTAAGATCGGGTGTAGCAGGTGCATCCGGAGCAGGAGCAGCAGGTGCGGGTGCGGTAGGAGCGGGGGCATCCGGAGCAGGAGCTGGGGTGGTGGGAGCAGGTGCCGTTTCGGTGGGTTTGGGAGCGGGTGTCTGAGCAGGTAAGATACCATCAAGCAGGCCAGCAGGTTTTTCGGTGTCTTCTTTCGGCTGCTCTTCGGGAATATTCATGGGTATTTCGATAACTTCCCAGGGTTTTTGTAAATAGAACTGGGCCTGACGTTTGACAATTTCATTTTCGTCGGTAATGTTGGACCAGCGAAGATATTCGGTAAGATCGGCAACCGAGACCAGGGCCTGGGTACTCATTAACCGTACAAACCAATTTTTATCTTCCAGCAAAGTAACCAGTTGATGAGTAGCGGAGGCCTGGGGCGTAAGCCCCGTCTTGCCCAGGGCGTATGCACACCAGCCCTTTACTCTGGGATCGGTGTAATTCAGATTGTCGGGCAATAACCCCCACAAAGCTGCAATATCAATGGGGCGGGAGCGATAAGTAAGGGTGCCGTTCTGGGACAAGCCGGCTTCCTGAATCAATCCACTGATAATATTAGTCGCCTGTATCCGCTGCTGAGCAGTACCGGAAGTAATAAATTGCTCCTGAGCCGAGAGGCGATTACGCGTAGGCGAAAAGCCCCTGCGAATAACCGTAACCGGTTTTGGTTGTAACTGTGCTATACGGCCGACGATAGTACCATCGGGATTGATAACGGGGTCCAGGAACATACGAAAGGTAATCTGATATGTCTGTTGGGGATGCTGCTGTAATGTTTGGCGAAATTGGCCTACGTTTAAACACTCGGTAACAACATTTGAACGTCCTGGGGCCAAGACCGGATTTTGATTAAGATAGCGGTGGACCAGTGGTATTAACGTACCCTTCGATTGAGGCGAGGTAGATTGCCTGGGGATGGCGGTTTCGGGTAGTCCGGTAGGCATAACTTCGGCCACAATGAAGACATGGGGATCCAAGAAACAGCCCGGACCAAACTGAAGATTGGATTCGCTGATGTTCGTGAGATAGATCTGTATTAAAATCGGATCCCCGTAATTAAAGGTGTCGGCATTGAACCTCATGCAGCAATAAACATAATCCTGGGGTTTGTCAGGCAGGAGCAGTTCCTTGTCGTCAAATTCGGTTTGCAGGATCCGGGTAATATTGTCGGCGGGCGACGGGGCGGGTGGTGCGTCTGGTGCGGCGGTTTCGGGCTGAGGAGGAGGGGGAGATAATTCCTTAATTTTATCCTGGATAGTGTCGGCCAAGATACCGGCGCGGTTTAGATTGACGTCCTGTAAGCGTTTCAGGGCGGCATTTTTGTCGTTGCGTTTTAATAAAATCCCAGTCCAGGCCAAGGCGGCAATGGGATCATTGGGGTCTTTAGAACTTTTTAGTAATTCCTCTGCCTGGTCAAACTGATTGTTCATGTTAAGGGCATAAGCAACAGTATGCAGGGCACGAGGATTAGCGTCGGAACGTTGATAGGAGTCCTGGGCGTATTTCAGGGCCTCAAGAGGCTGGGGTTTTATAAAACAAAAGAACCAAGCCAATTCGGCCGGGAGGTTTGTTTGATAGCCCTGAGCAGGTACATTGGATGGCTGAGAGGCGATGATTCCGGGCTGAGTAAAGTATAAAGCGTTGACGGATTTTTTCACCGCTTGATCGAGTACCTGGTTTGCCTCTTCGGGCAGGCCCAATTTCTGCAGGGCCATTCCCATAATGCCGTTTATGAGCAGATCGTCGGGACGTTCCTTGAGAATCTCGCCGGCTGTTCTGACACAAGTTTTGTATTCACCCAACTTGTAAAGTCCCACCAGTTGTTTTAATTGCATCTGTCCTAACAAGTTGGGCTGGGGGGGTATGAGCTTGAATAGTCGAAAGACATGGGGATAAAAATTCTGAGCCAGCTTATCCAGGCCATAGCTTTCCAGGGTGTCAATGAGATTCAAGGCCGCCTGCAAATCATAAGGATTGGCGTGTAATTTCAGGCGCCAGCGTCTTATCTTCTGCAACTCGATCTGCAGATTAACAGCCTTTTGACGAGCCTCGATAATTTCCGGAGTGTCCTGGGGTGAGACGGGCGGTTTGGGGAGTCCTATCTCAAACAGGCGGGCCAAGGCATCATAGTTATAAACCGATGCCGAAGCAGCTTGCGAAAATAAGCCGCGGGCGCCGTCTTTGTCACCCTTCTCCAGGGCCAAGATGGCCAGTTCCTCCAAGATTTCACTTTGGACATAGGGGTAGCTGCGCATCTGGGAGAGGCTTAGTCGGAGGAAGTATTCCCGCTCCTTACGCTCACTGAGACTGTTGAGTCGATATCTAATCCAGGTTTCCACAGGCACCTGGTCTTCGGGTATTATGCGGCTATATTGGATCAAGGCCCCCAGGGCCCGGCCGGGATCATCGATGATGGGTGAGGTATATAAAGAAACCAAGTCCAGCCAGGCCGCAGAGTTGGTTTTATCCATCTCGACCGCCGTCTCTAAAAAGATACAGGCCTGGCGCAAGCGGTATTGGGCTTCGGCGTTAGAGATTCTGGTCGTAGTGTAATTGAAGGACTGCAACTCGACCGGAGCCCAAAGATCGCGAGCCATGACAAATAAGCGCTGGGCATCATCCGGAGTGCTTTGCAGTTCTTCCTGGGACCAGGCGCAGTGCAGGGGCAGTAGCATAGAGCCAAGCAGTATTATTGGTATCAAACGGTGTGCCATATAAATTTATTTTCTTTTACACAACTTGTTGTGCCCCGTTTTATTATCGGGGGCGCTTAAAAAGACACGGCTGAGCGGGCCGTGGCACACACAGGTATTATTTTTTGGGTTTTCTGCCGGTTGCGCCAGTATAAGTCAGTGTATACTGTAATCGGCATTATTGCCACTGTAAACACGTAATTTATATATAGTACGTTGTCAGAGCATATGTTGTTTTAAGGTTGTCAGAGAGCGTTGGGCCTGAAACGCCATGGTACTTTGGGGCTCCAATTCGCAAACCGCCTGCCAGGCGGCCGCGGCGCGATCTATAAGTCCCATACTCTGGAGGGCCAATGACAGATTGGCCTGCACATCACCCTGCTGGCCCTGCCCTTTCAGAGAAGTCTCGAAATGCTCCACTGCCAGGGCGAATTTGATCTTGTCGCAGTACATAAGAGAGAGCTTGTAATGCAGGTCGATATATTCATGTTTCAAGTCGAAGGCCTCGCGGAGCTGTTGTTCGGCTTTTTTAAGGCGGTTCTGCTCGCGCAGGGCCAGGCCTAACTTGATCTGTGCCTTGAAAAAGGAAGGATTGATTTGTAGGGCCTGCTGGAAATGGTCAATGGCCTCTTTGGGCTGTCCCATCGTCTGCAGTAACAAGCCGTAATGATAGCGGATATTGGCATGATTGGGACTTTGGCGTAGTTTACTGCGATATCGTTCCATCTGGATATGTATCATGTCCTCCTGGTCTTGCGGGTCGGGGGGGAGGGCAGAAGATAAGTCATAGAGTTTGTGGTCGCGCGGTGAGGTTTGGGCAATCTTTAATTGCAGTCGATTCATCTCGGCAAAAAGCAGACGGGTATTCGACATCAAGGCGGCGGCCAGATCAAAAGTTTCCCGCGCCTTTTCAGGTTTATCGGGCTCGTTGAGTAGCTGGGCCACACCCAAGCCGACGTAGGCGCCGATAAGCCGATCGTTAATTTCGACCCCCTGATTGAATTTGCCGGCGGCCTCATAATAGCGTCCCATACGCAGATGTTGAGTGCCGAGCTTAACGGCGGCCTCGAGATATTCCGGATGAATCTCCAGGGCCCGTTCGTACACCCCCACGGCCTGGTGATCGTCACCGAGTTGACTGTAAAGATCGCCCAGCCGGACAAAGGTGTCGGCGAACTCGCCTTGTTCATCCATAATCTGCCGAAGACGGGCAATAGCCGCTTCGATCTGGTCAGACTTGACGAGGGCTTCCACCTGATCGTCACGGAGCTCAAAATTGTCCGGCTCGATGGTCAGAGCCCGCTCAAACTGCTCTATGGCAAGTTTATAAGACTGCTGATGAAGGTATAGTTGTCCCAGCGCCAAGTAGGTCCAGACGTCTTCGGGATGCTGCTTTTGCAGCTCAAGGCATTGGGTGATAACATTTTCATAGTCCTGCTGGACGAGATAAATGGCAGCCAAGCGCTGCCTGGCTTTGCGTAAATAGGGGCGGCAGGAACAGGCCCGCTGATAGAAACCGAGGGCTTTGCCGGTATCCCCTTTGCGTTCGTGGCAGTAACCCAGTCCAAATAATAAACGGGCGTCCTTTTTTTGAGTTTTATATCCCTGCATAAGCATTTCAATCGCCTGGTCGAGCTCTCCGAGTGAAGCGTGCAGAGCCGCCCAGGCCAAGTGTGCTTCGATATAATGACTTTGCCCCTGCAGGATTTTGTGCAATATTTCCTCGGCCTGCTCCTGAGCACCGCTCTGGGCGTAATGCACAGCCAAGCGTAGCAAATTGGCGGTGTGAGCCGGATCGCTGCTTATGCTCTGGTTGAGCAACTTTACTTCCTCGGCGCTGAGCGGCTGAGAGAAAGGCAATACCAAAGACATCAGCGACGGCTGCTGCAAGCCCTTACCTAATAGTTCCAATAGATAACTCATCTATAATCGATTCTCCTCCAAATGCATAGTTAGTGTGAGCATTGTTGCTATTGTCCATGCTGCGTATCGACGCTAGCTGGACCTGCCTTAATGGGGAGAGCGTTTTTTCTGTGCTAAAAACAAGGATTTTTACCCCCAAAACCGGCGCATCTGTAATATCTTCGTTAGTCCGCCGAACAATCGGTACGATCGGTATATTATCCCTTCAGGCTGTACCGATTATCCCAACCAGGTAATTAGCTCAAAAGCCCCCAAAATAGCGGAAAATAAATTATCGGCATGGTAAGATCATTATCGGAGGATTCGGGCGGAGGCAGGGTTGCGTAATAATGACGAAAGGGTAAGTATTAAGTAATATAAAAAGACAAGTCAGCAAGCGAGAAAAGTAAAGCCCGGGAAAGCAAATGGAGTTAAAAGGAACCGGAGCGGAGGAAGTGGTCCTTAATTGCGGAAGCGTGCGCGGATAAAATCGGCCCGTAGCTCATCGCGTGATTCGGCGGTGAGTTTCTTTTGATAGTGGTGTTGCAAATGAGCCGGCTGGGTCAAAAGGAACAGCTCGTTCACAATGGCAAGCGGGATGCCCTTAATTCGTTCGAGGTTTACGCCCAGGCGAACGAGGCTGAGCAGATAGGCGGTCTCTTCAGAACTTATCAAACGGACGTGGTGGAGGGTGCCCAGGGCCCGATGAATTTTATCGTCCAGAACCATGAGCCTGTCTTTGAGCAGTTTGTCCCGGGCGCGGCGTTCATATTCGACAATCGGCTCGACGGCGAGGCTGATCAACTGTTCGATAATATCCTTCTCGCTTTTGCCAAGGGTAGTCTGGTTGGAAAGTTGATAAAAATCCCCGATCGGCTCGGACCCTTCGCCGTATAAACCCCTGATGGCCAGGCGCATTTCCTTGGCCGCCCGAAAAACCTTTCCCATCTGTTCGGTCATTTTCAGGGCGGGTAAATGGAGCATGACGGAGACTCGTAATCCGGTGCCGACATTGGTGGGGCAGGCGGTCAGATAACCATACTTGGGAGAGAAGGCATAATCCATTGTTTCTTCCAGAAGAGAGTCGATGCGGTTGATATGCTCGTAGGTTTCTTCCAACTGCAGTCCGCTGGCCAGCATCTGTACGCGCAGATGATCCTCCTCATTGACCATTAGGGCGAGAGATTCATCATGGCTGAGGGCGACACCGCGGGCGCCTTCGCTTTCGGCAAGCCGACGGGAGATCAGATGTCTTTCGGCGAGCATGTGCCGTTCCAGCGAACGGGTTTGGGCCATGTTCAGATACCACAGTTCGTCTTTCAGTTCTGTGGTCATGATCTGGCGGCGGACATGTTCCAATAATTCGGCCTGCTGCTCAGGGTCGGCATGAGAAAAAAACAGATAGCCGGCAATATTACGGGCCAGACGCACCCGGCTGGACAATACTATGTCGCTCATGGGACCGCTACCGTCCATCCAGTCTGAGGTGCGATTATAGATATCTGATACATTCTTCATAGGTTAAAAGTCAGGATTAAATTTCCAAAGCAGTTGTACTATAAATTAAAAAATGTGTAACCGTTCACAGTAATTCAGGATAGCTGTTATTTGTCCAATGAGCAATCAGCGAATTATAGATAAACTCGAAGACATTTTGGTTTTGCTTCTTGCAGGTAGCGATGGTCGTCCAG
>Ga0272443_10003575_pt1 | contig 18119 bp, 17 predicted proteins | sample SSMAcet12_FD_193581 | JGI IMG/M metagenome (GOLD analysis project Ga0272443, IMG submission 193581) | Marine sediment archaeal communities from Little Sippewissett salt marsh, Falmouth, MA, United States - SSM-Acet-12 | ecosystem: Environmental > Aquatic > Marine > Wetlands > Sediment ... | reverse complement strand
CAGATTATAGTGTTTAACGATACGAATAGGTCAAATTTCAAACTCACGAGAGTTTGAAATTTGACCTATTCGTATCGTTAAACACTATTCTGGTGAGAACCAATTAGTATCATCTAATTGGTTTTCGACTATATTTCTAAACCACGGGTCAAACCAAACTTTTGAGCCAATCGAACCATTTGCGAGTGCTCTTCGAGGCTAATTGGTCTGTTCAGATCTGGAAATTGATGGGCCTTGTAAGATGGATGATATTGAGACATGACGTTGAGATAAGTGTTTGGCGAGATCTCCTGGGCTAAAAACTTGATCACCTCTGCGGTCCCGGCAAGGTTATTGGGCAAAACCAAATGTCGCACCAAAATACCTCTCCTTGCTATACCCTTTTCGATGACTAGGTCCCCTACTTGGCGATACATCTCCAAAATTGCTGCCTTCATGTATTTGGTATAATTCGGGGCGTCTGAATATTTTAGAGCATTTTCGTCCGAGCCATATTTGACATCTGGCATGTAAATGTCGAAGATGTCCTCTAGGAGTTGGATCGTCTCTGCGGATTCGTAACCACCACAGTTGTAAACTAGGGGGATGCATAAGCCCATTATCCTCGCCTCCACCACGGCTTCTAGTATCTGAGGCACGAAATGGGTAGGCGTGACGAAGTTTATATTGTGACAGCCTTTGTCTTGAAGCCTGATCATCATGGTGGCCATCTTTTTGGGTGAAACTTTTGTGCCTTCACCCAACTGGCTAATATCGTAGTTCTGACAGAACACGCACCTTAAATTGCAATTGGTCATGAATATTGTGCCAGATCCGTGAGTACCAACAAGAGGCGGCTCTTCACCAAAATAAGGGGTGCAACTAGATATTACAGGATGGCGGCCACTTTTGCAGTAGCCAAGTTCATCCTCCAAGCGGTTGACTTTACACCTTCGAGGACAGATCCCACAACGTTTCAACTTGGAGACGGCCAGCTCAGCTCTTTTTTTAAGCGTCTCCAAAGGCACGAGGTTGTAGCTGGCCATGAAAATCCCGCCATTGACAACATGTGATTATACTGATGATATTTTTAACATGTAGTGTTTAACGATACCTTTCGGACAAATCTCGAACACGCAAGAGTTAGAGATTTGGCCTATTCGTATCGTTAAACACTATTCTGGCGAAAAACAATTAGTATAATCTAATTGTTTTTCGACTATACTTGGGGCCGTCATGCTCAACACGATCTCTCGATTTTTGTTGGTCTGCTGAGCTTGTAGCCTTCTTCTTGAGCTATCAACCGGGCATCGAAAGAGAGCTTATCGCCTTCGTTTAACTCACCTAGAACCTGGAAAACCTTGGTCAAGTTAAACTCTATAAGGTCCCTCACTGTTGTGCCGCTTATTGTTTTAACGTCTCTCAACAACAATGCTTTTTTGGATGCCGAACTCTCCTTATATTTGACGAAAATGGCCGTAAATCGCATTCTTGAATCGTTGGCCATTTCTAATTCTTCGACTTTTTGTGCATTTTCAACAGCAGGCAAACGTTGAGCATTTTCTGTCGCTATTTTCACATCGCTTTGTAAATATTGCTTTTTTTGAGCGTGCTGTAGCAAGACGTCTGCCACTCGCACTCGCTGCTTTAAACCGCCGTGAGACCAAGCACTCATCACTGCTCTGACAAGCCCTTGACGATTTTCGTAGTACGTGGGAAAATTCTCATTTTTGTAGAAGTGAACTGCAAAATTTATGGGACATACAGATCGTCCAATCTTCAAGAGGATATCATCAGATAGTTTGGAGACAAGGCTTTCGAAAGGTTCGTCGTATATGTCTCGTATTTCTCTAAAAGGGTCCCTTTCTTGGGATGTGCCTAACGCATCATTTTCTTTCATAACTTAAAAACCTCCACTCCCATTTTAGGCATTTCAACCCAGGCTTCAATTATGTTATAGATCTATTTTACACTAGGTTATAACTGATGCGCTCCACACTTGATCAAACGTATCTCGAAAAGATAACGCTCAGTGACATCGTATTACCTCCGCCACGGGATTCGTTTTTCATCGGTTTGTCCAACTGTTGTTTGGGGATACAGGAACCTTTTACAGGAACCTTACTCCCTTGGGCATCTCCCCAAACCTTTCTTTGAAGGCTTCCGGCCAGTTCTCCATATCCAGCCCTTTTTGGGCCAGGAATGCGCTGGCCCATCTCTCTAGACCCACCCCACTGCAACCACTCCAAAGTTGATCGCCACTCTGAGCCTTCACGTTGAACCCTTTGGGATATTTATAACCGTTGTTGCTCAAGTTTTGAAACTCGATCCAATCACCATTGTAGGGTAGCAAAGCCTCATAATCGATGGTTCCGGCTTCTTTAAGATCTGAGAGACCTGCTTTTCCCTCTTGAGCCATGAACCAGGGAGTAACCCAAGCCATACGCCACTGCAGTTCTAAGATATTTTCGAAGATGTCTTTGTAGCATTCTTTAAGCTTATCTGCTTCTTCGACGACCTGTTCCTGTGTTCCCATCCACACGATCTCGATACGGTGGAACTCGTCCACCCTCTCTATGCCGTGAATGCCCCCGCTCTCGTAACGATGGCTAGTACCAGATCGGTCAAATATCTTTATGGGGAGGTCGTCGTTGGGCAAAGTTCGCCCCTGAAAAAATACCCAGGAGGGGGGACATTGTGCATAACACATTCCTCCGATGGGGTCGTCAATCTTGTCCTTGATTAACTTTGTCGGGACTTCTCTGGTGATCTTGTAGTAGTCCATTACCTCTTCCCAGAACTTTGGATCCCTGGTCTTGGGCGGACATACGTAGTAGATCTCGGGGTAGACTCCCTGAGCGTGACCGCTCTTCTTCCATACATCCCAGGTAACCAATTTGGGGAAGATCATCTCTTGATATCCCAGTGGCTTTATGATCTTTTCCAGAACGATTTTCTCCAGGGTCTTGAAGAAGTGGGCCCCTTGCGGCCCATAAATCCATTGGCCGCGGCTGGCACCATGTTTTATCCAACCATGGGTAACCATGGCCTCTGTGGGGTCTTTATCGAACTTCGGCTCTCGTTTGGAGCTTTCCCAAAGCATTTCCCAGTGCTCGGCCTTCCCACCGTATTCACCCTTTTGGAGTTTATCGTCGAGCAGGCTAACTATCCGATCGGGAACGTTCACTTTCAACTCAGATTCTCCGATCTGGTAATCCCCATCCCCCACATCTAAAATGAGCCTCAATACATCGTTTTGATGTTCTATTTCCCGCACGTAAGGAATTTTGTGCTCAATGGTACTATCGGATTCGACTTCGATCTCGAACCTTTTTATATCCAGGCCGCGGATGCCTACCCGATATTTCTTGCCCAGAAGCGTACTCAAGGGATTTCTCAACCTTAACATGGCATCGTGGGCGCGTACGTACCTATCGCTGTCTATGATCAACGATATTTCGTTTCCCTGGAGTTTCCAATCGACGATCTTCGCGCCCTGTCCTTCAACTGCACCCTTACGCAATATTTCGTCTGCTCCTGCAAAGAACTCTTCTAGCTCTTCTTTGGCGTTTTCTGCCTCAGCGCTGAGCCTGAAACTTGCCTCCAAGTGAAACTTCATATTCTCTCCTCAGTTGTTAATACGTCTTCGGCTATTTTTAAATTCATGAGCAGATCATCTGCCGTTGCCAAAAGTGTACCTATCTTCTCTACAGAAAATGTTATGCGGAATTGGTCTTCAGATACGTTCAGCACCATTTCTGGTAGATTGTCTGGTTCCAGGGATTTGGCAATCTCATTAGCATGCAGTCCACTCAATACGAACTCAGCTCGGATCATGTTTTTGCACCGGTTCGTGGCAACTGTTGACTTACGATTTGGTCCACACATTGGATGAATTCGTCTTCCGTCCCTAAGGGAATGGATGCTCCACTGGCCACTGAGTGCCCCCCACCGTTTCCGCCCACCTGTGCTGCGCTCTCTTTCATGGCTACAGACAAATCTAAACCATGTGATACCAAGATTCGGTTTCCACGAGCGGATACTTTTATCATGTCCTCCACTCTGTTTAGGACAAATATAGGCTTGTCAACGTACAAATACCTCATGGCAGATCCGCACACCACCCCGGCAGCGTCCATCTCGTCCATGAGGAAGTATCTTATGTTCTCCGTTTCTTGAAAATTCTCTTTAAGCTGTTTGATCTCTGTTAAAATCTTTTTGTTATAGTCATAGGTAATATCTTGGCACCTTTTTAGCATTTGGGCATCTCTCATGCACAGAGTCAGAGCAATGCCGGTCTCTTTCATCTTCCCACAAGAGTTTAGGATCCACATTAATTGGAATGCGTTCTCAACCAGCTCTTTTTTGAGACGAATGGTCTCTCCAACCACGGAATCTGCGGCAAAGCTGCTCTGCATCAAGAGCTTCAGGACCAAGGCCGTGGAAAGCTTGGATAGAGCACCCTTTTCTATGTTAGGAAGAACTCCTCTGACCTTTACTTCATCTAAGAACTTATCCACTTCAGCAGGGTTGCCCGTAATATCTAAAATAGGGTCCAAGGAACGAGTCAAAACTTCATCTAAGGGGCCGTCGTTCATCTTCAATCCCGGCCTCGTTTCCACCACACCTGCATTTACCGCTTCCTCTAATATAGTGCGGTTGGCCCCGATCATCATCTGTCGGTCACCCAAAGCACCCACCAATGCCAAACCTGCCAGATCGACATTGTCGCCCATTTGGCGGACAACTGTATAGACAGTTCCTGCAGCGCTCAGCTCGAAGGCGCCATCAGCACCAACTAAGTGAGGATTCAAATGAATGCAGTCAAGCTCGCCAACAGGCTTGTGGTGGTCTAATACGAAAACCTGCCCTTCGATTCGAGAAATTAGATGGGGCTTACCGCTCCCCATGTCGCAGAATACCACAGGGGGCTCGATCAAATCGACCAGCGATTCATCTAACCGGCTAACTAAAGTGGCTTGAAAAGGTATATCCGCCCTCATCAAAGCATTGCAGATGAGGCCTGCAGAGGTTATCCCATCGGCATCATTGTGGGATATTACCCTGACGTTATCACATTGTAAGAGCGAGCTAGCAGCATTTTGCGCTAGCTTCTCTAATCGTTTCATATGTCTTTCTAAGTAACAAGCATCTCAGCGGTCTTGGGGTCGTATCGCCATTCTTCTGGCAACTTACCCGTCCCTCGATAATATTTGGCGAGCCTTCTGATTTTGTTCTCAGTCAGCTGAAGCCATCTCTTATTGTGGACGTCATGATGATTGTTGTTTCTCAGATGTTTTCTCATCCGAATGGCTTTTCGCATCAGATTAGTTATGTCCTCGGGAAGATCTGGTACGGTTGCGTTTTCTGTTAGATACTGGGTGAGTGTTTTACCCAGAACGAGCTTTGCTTTGGGCACGCCGTATTGGTCCCTGAGATGAAGTCCTATAAGGCTGATTGGCATTCCACTTTCGTACAACCGGAGAACGTGTTTCTCCAGCTCTTCTTTGCTTACATCACACCATTCTGGTGGGGCCTCTCTGAAAGGCGGCCTTGATCTGGAAGATCCTCTTCTTCTTGTATGCATCCTGGCCATTTTAAATCCTCATATGATACTACTAAGATAAGGGCGAAGACATCTCATCCCTCGTTACATGCGATAAAAAACTTGCGCCTATTTCGACGATCATCCTTTATAGCATAATCGTACAAATTATAATACTACAATTATAATGCCATATATTGTAAAGTGACAATCCATTTATATCACCTCAGTATTTCCCCAAAGCAATGATTCTCCCACAGTTCATGGATTCTCTCTTCTACTTCGTAGGCGAGGCAGTCATCCTATTGGGAATATTGGTCTTGATTTTCTCGGCCATCACTGCAGCCTTGATCATATACTCTTTTAAAACCGGTCGTTTTTTTTTGGCCCGATTCATGCTCATTTTGGGCACCGTCCTGGAGAGCGTGGTCAAATCCATCTTCCATTTGTTCAAGGCGGATGATTCAATCGTGGATCAAGTAGGCGTGCAACTCCGGAATTACGTCAATGCCCAAAAATTCGTCACAGTTCCTAAGGAAGATAGGGCCATATTCATGCCCCAATGCCTTCGGGCCATTAAATGCCCTGCCAAATTAACGCCAGAGGGATTAAAGTGTGTAAACTGTGGCAAATGCCGGGTTGGTGAGGCAAAAGAATTTGCCGAGGGCCTAGGTTACAAATTTTTCATAGCACCAGGATCTAGTGTCATTAAGCGAATGATTCAAAAGTACCATCCTAAAGCCATCGTAGGGGTTGGATGCACGATGGAGATCAAAGAGGGGATTGATCTCTGCTATAGTTACGATATATCGGCCATAGGCGTGCCTCTGCTGAAAGCTGGATGCGTCTGCACCACACTGGACTGGGACAACTTCTATGAAATCATCTCTGACCATGAAACTTACGCCTTCACCGAAAAAGATGGGGAGATCGCCCTCCAAGTCAACGAGTGATAAACGAACGACGACCTTCTTAAGGGCGAGCTAAACGAGACGAAATCTGTCATTGATATCTATTTGTTTGAAGCACTGGATAGTTCTTCCAGTGCTTCAAGTACTTCACCTAACTGTTCTGTCTCCTGGCCATAACCGGTCCAATCGCCTTTGCGAATTAGTTCTTGGGCTGTTTGGTAATGGTCCGCAGCTTTTTGGATTAGCTCATCTGCAGAGAGATTATCTTCAAGTTGGTACTCCGTCGTGCCTGTTGACACATATTGTTGCAGATCGAATATTTGGGCCAACGCCTCTTCCAAGCTCTCTTCCATTACCACTTCGTCGCCATAGGCTACTATCACTCGCTTTAACTCTGGAAGTTCGCTGTTATCAGCTTGCAAGAACAATGGTTCCACGTAAAGCAGGCTGTTGTTTATGGGGATTACCAACAAGTTGCCTCTGATGACTCTGCTCCCCTTCTGGCTCCACAACGTGAGCTGTTCAGAGATCACGGTGTCTTGATCAACCCGGGCTTCAACTTGCATGGGGCCGTAGATGAGCTGATCTTTGGGGAACTTGAAAACAGCCATTTGACCGTAATTGGGCAGGTCAGATTTAGCACACATCCAAGCTATCATGTTGTTCTTGGACCTGGGGGTGAAAGGCTGTATGAGCATGAACTCTTCCCCTTCTATGGAAGTGGGCGGCTTCATTATCACATAATAAGGATCCATGGACTGTTTTTGTCCTTCATAGATCTCTATGGTCACGTCCCAGGCGTCTTCCCTGTTGTAGAATACCTGAGGATCTGTCATGTGGTAGTTTTTGTAGATTTGAGCCTGGACATTGAACAGACCGACGGGATATCTCATGTGAAGCTGAAGCTGAGATGGCATGTCTTCCAACGGACGGAAAAGGTCCGGGAATATGTTCATGTAGGCTTTAATAAGTGGATCTTCCCCCACTACGTAATAAGTAACTCTACCATCGTATGCATTGATTACTACCTTTACAGGATTTCTGATGTAGTTGAAATTTCCTAAAGGCTCTGAGTAGGGATACCGGTCAGAGAATATGTATGCATCTAACATCCAGTAAAGTCTACCATCTGCCAGAACTATGTAAGGGTCGTCATCATAGGCCAAAAATGGTGCAATTGTATCGGCTCGATCAATGACGTTACGGTGAATCATGATCCGGCTTTGGTCCGTAATGTAATCAGTTATTAACAGTTTGATGCTGCCCAACCTGTAAGCCATCAGAAACTTGTTCAGGAAAGTTAACTGAATGCCACCGATGCCTGCGTAGGACGTGCGCACATTTTCGTCGCCTTGAGGATAGTCAAACTCTTCCAAATTGGTGTTCACGACCAGATATTCTTTGTTACCTTCTCCATAGTAGATCTCTGGTCTCAATATCTCCCCAACGGAGGACTCAGGGGGCAAGTTCTTGATATAGAAGTTGGGCATGCCTTCAGAGGTTACCTCATTGGCAGGGCTCATGCATATGCCGTATCCATGCGTGTAGACCAGATGCGTGTTCAACCAATTCCGTGCCTGCTCAGGGAGCTGGTCTTGTGACAGTTCTCTGGCTGAGAGCATCACTTGTCTTTTATTACCATCTATGACGTAACGATCGACATCAACGTCCAAGAACTCGTAATATAGTCTGATCTCTTGAAGTTGTCTGTAGGTTTTGAGAAGTGGCCGATGATCCCAGAGACGAATGTTGTCCAAGGTGGCCTTATTGGAGTTTAAGTCTGTGGTGGAGAGGTTGTAGTCTATGGGAAAAATAATTTCGTCAATGTCGCTCAAGCCATACGCTTGAATGGTGTAATTGATGTTATGGGCGATATATGGCTCTTCCATCACGATCTCGTTTGGTGCCACACTGTACTGTTGGATCGCTGTGGGATAGATGGCCCCCAGTGCACCAGTCACTAAGATAATGCCCACTATTGCCATCAGAACTCGTGACGATCTTTGGCCTGCAGCGAAGGCAAATAGCAGAAGGGCCACTATGAAAGCGACAGCCGCATAGATGTAGAGGAATGGCAAATTGGCATTAACATCGGTATAGCCTGCACCGTATACTACACCAGTCTCAGAATAGAGTAGCTCGAACCGATCCAATAAATATCGGAACGAGAACAGAAGCGCCAGGATTCCCAGAAGGGCGGCCAAGTGTGACTGTGCCCGTTTTGGTATCATCTTGGCGATCTCTGCGTACTCGATGTTCTCCACATTGAACAAGGCCATGTCCACTTGGGCAAATATGTACATGGCTGCGGTGATCACCAAATTGATCAATAATATCGCAAATATGGTGTTCCATAAAAGCCACAGGAAGGGAAGTGTGAATACGTAGAATCCCACGTCTTTGTGAAACAATGGATCTTGAACGTAGAATGGCTGAGCGTTGAGGGCTAAAAGCAGCCGTTCCCAACCGAATTGGGTCACAAGTCCAAAGAATATTGAAACGATGACTAAAACCCAGAATACGTGATTTGGACGATCTTTAATCCTGCTTAGGTTGATGTAGCTTATTATACCAAAGATCAAGGCCGATGCCGCGAAGAGCATTAGTTTGGCAGAGATCATGGTAGTGAAAACGCTGGAATATCCTACAGAACCAAACCAGCTCCATTCTGTCAACATATACGCTATTTGACTCGAAAATAGCAGAATAAATAACAAAATTGCAACTAAACCGTATTTTAACTTCATATAATCCCTAAAAATTACAACTTAGAGGGGGTTATTATCCCTCTAGAGTTATGGCCTCCGACGGGCAGGCCTCAACGCAAGTTCCACACTCGGTACACTTGTCAGCATCTATTACTGCGATCTCCTCTTTATCTAGAGTGATGGCATCTTCAGGACACTCTTCAACACAGGTTCCGCAGCTTACACATTCGTCTCTATTGACTACAGCAGGCATAACCGATTTCCTCCAGTTTTGCCAAATTTGGCAAGATAATAGTTAGGTGAATGTTGTATATAACTTTCGTTGAGATGTCGAATACGAATTTCTACAGCAAAATTTGAAAGCTACACACACTTCAAAATATCGTGAAAATAACGTTTTGATGAAAAAGAGAGGGGATAAAATCAATTATTAAAACATATATCAAAATATAGTCGAGAAACAATATCCCAGAATAAGCAGAGATCGCCAAAAAACTAAAAGAAATAAAAAAAAGAAGCTTGCCTTACTCCATGCTGATTGCTTCAGATGGGCAAGAATCTACGCAACTTCCACATTCTGTGCACTTGTCTGTGTCGATTACTGCGATTTCCTCGTCGTTCATGGAGATAGCTTCAGCTTCGCACTCCTCAACACAGGTTCCACACCCTACACATTCATCTTTGTTAACTACAGCTGGCATTATAAATTCCTCCAATGTGCCAAGTTTGGCAGAATTACGGACAGGGAGATATGATATATAACTTTCGTTAACGCCATCCAATAAACGAAATTATGGACCCATTAAAAAAAACAGCATTCACGGCACTGAATGCTCAAAAGCACTCAATGACCGTGATAATGAGGATACAACCTAAATTTGGGTCAGCTCACATAGTTCATGTTTCTATGTCGGTCCCTAAGCTCCTGCCGTTTTGCCTCGTTCCATCCTTTTACGGACTGAAGATAGCCTGTTACTCTGCTTAACCAATCAACGTTTTCAGAATCGCAGTTGGGACATTGATCGTGTATCCCCGGACTGACCTTGAAGCAGTCCAAACAGGTAGTCATGTCAAGGGTGAAGGCAAAGTATCCGATCTGAGTCTTTCGAGCCAGCTTCATGGCAAAGTCCATCAAACCCTCTGGATCGGGGTGTTCTTCTCCCATGAATATGTGGAAAATGTTTCCGCCATCTACTATTGGGAAGAATATGTGCTCCAAATTTGCCTTTTCAAAGATGGAAACGTTTGCATCAACCGGTAGATGGGTTCCGTTGGAATAGTAAACTGGCAAGTCGCGGGTCTTGTAGATCTTCACTAATGCAGTATCTAGATCTCCTTTAACCACTTTTTCGGCATATTCCCTGTATTCGTTGTGGAGCAAATCAGACACCGCAAATCTCTGGGCGGTAGCTTCGGCAGGGGTCCGCGCCAAGGCAATGGTCATGTTGTGGCGTTCGCTCAACTGATGCGCATAGAGTTCCATTTCGGTCATAGCCCTCACAGCAAGCGTCCAAGCCTCCTTCGATTCCTGCATCTGGTATCCGGTGTGGAACTGAACCATCTCGTTTACCCCGACTACTCCAATTGTATAAACCAATCCCTCCAAATCAACAGCCACCGTTCCCTTCTCGTCGGTGTTGGGATCTTTAGGCCGTTGGGTGGCAAAGGGCATTCTGTGGTTTTTTACGATTTGGGTCATCCACTCGCGCTTGATCTTGAAGACCTCTATTGAGGTGTCCATAAGTTCTCGCAGGTACTCGAATAGAAGTTCGTCGTCGCCTCGGGCCAAATAGGCTGCTCTTGGGCAGTTCAAAGATACCACCTGCCAGGAGCCCATGGAGAAATGTTTGCCATCGTTGAAGTACAATTTTTCATCGAACTCTTCGTCGTCTTCGAAGGTGGCAGAGAACTGATAGGCACAACAATTTCCGGTCACAACCCCCATTGCGTTGCAGAAGTTGTGAGTTTCCAACACTTCCACAAGATCATAAACGTATCCTTCGTATTCCTCAAAGTCAATCTTCTCTATCTCTAGGGCCGAGACGTCTCCTTCCATCAACCGTTTGGCCGGGGTCGCATCGATCAACGTCTTTTCGACATCTATTGATGTGGTGGGCATCAGTTCAAATTCGGTGCCCGTCAAGACGGGCAGGCAATCTCCTATTTTTAACTCCTCGGCGGACTTTTTGGAAAAGGTACCATTTTCGAGGGCATAAACTGGATGATTTGGTGTGACTCTTATCCGTCTTCCCGACGTTAAAACGATGTTCAGCAGTTTTCCTTTGTAACTTTGGCGCATCACACCTTTAAACTCCTTCAGCGAGGCCTCAAGGGTTTCGAAGTTGATGCTCGGCGTACGTCCTCTGAATCCCGCGAATTCAACGCCGTAAGGATCGATTTCCTTGCCATAATATTCAGCAGCTTCTTCGAATACCTCTGAAATTAATCTCACACGGAGCTGATCGTCATAATCGACCGTTGGTATCAATTCGTCTGCAGCAAGGCATTGGTAGCATGAGATACCCTCCCCCGCGCCCCGGTAGGCAGGAAGCTGGTTATCGTAATATGGCGTGCCATATTTGGCTGCCAGCTTGAAGGTGAGCAAATAAAGGTCATGATAGGAGGGCAAATCAGGATGTTCTGCGTTGAACTCTTCATTTTCTTCTATGAAATCAGGTTCTATGGATATCTCTGGTTTTGGGAAGTTGAAGGGCTTGCCCCAGTAGTCTCCATCCAACATGACTTCCATGAGGGCTTTGAATCCCAGTCGAACTTCTCGTTCCAATTCGCCGTAAGTTCGCAAAGGTGCTTGAACACCATTCCATACCTTTCCTCTGTAGACCAGGGGCTTATCTCGCCACAGCTTGGGCACACCAGGGCTTAGCTGAACTGAGGAAAATACCACCTGACCGCCTCGGGCCACCATCATTTGAGTCATTTCGTAGACGAACATCTGCATGAGCTGCCGAATATCATCGTAGGATCTGTCCTCGAAATATGGTGCCAAAAAGGTGAGGAAGTTGTAAAATCCCTGTCCTCCTGCGAAGTTGGTTTGTGCTGCTGCAAGGGCCTTTACCGCGTGAAGTATGGCCACTTCTGGCTTTTTGGCAGGGCCTGCCACGCTGGCCTTTGTTCCAGTGCCGTCGGGCATCAGGCCATAGTAGAAGAAATATCGAAGATCGTGATCTTGGCAGAAGGGCCTAGTTCCAAAGTACTCTAGGTCGTGTATATGCAAATCGCCAGCCAAATGGCGGTCTGCAAGGTACGGTGGTAGCAATAATAGATACTGTTCTTTGGATATCTTATCGGCTTTCTTTTTGTGACTGGTTTCTGCGTTTTCCTGTAAGTTGGCGTTCTCGTGAACCTCAAAGCCAGATCCCACATCTATCTGATGGGCGTCGTAAACCGGTGTGCCCACCCTGGTGCAAATGTTTCGCCATTCCAGATGGTGCCGTTCTAAAAGAATTACGTTCACAATCTCTCGGACCAATGGGCCGCTTAGAAATTCTACGTTCATCCATCGGATGCGACGTTCTACTTCTCTGGCAATCTCACTGGCTTCTTCTTCGGTTATGCGCGGTATTCGGTAGAATTGTTCTGAAAGCTTGGTTTCACGGAGAAGTTGTTTCACAACAGCATCTCGGTTCCACTCCATAAGGTGCCCATCAGTGGTTCGGACCCTAGGCATAACGGAAAGCGACACTCCCCCTAACGTTATCTGTTGGGTCTTGTGATTTGAACTACGGCGGCTCAACGAGCTTCCTCCTGCAGCATGACAATTTTTCTTTTACCCCCTTAATTGAAACGTCTACTCAATTGTGTCTCACCAACTAATGTGGAGATTAGTAGTTAACTTCTTCGCCCCAGCCATATTAAATTATCAAACATGTTCTTTACAAACACTTCCATTAATAAAGATATATGATCTGTGGAATTGGGAACGTGGCTATTGTCTCAGCTGTTATTGAGGATATTGAGCTGCCTGTGCCAACTATCGTCTCATCCTCCAAAAGTACGGCCATGGCACAGGGGGTAAAACAATAACCTGCAGTTACTACTTTATCTATCGGTCCATTGATGGTCACAATCTTATCAGAAGCTGCATCCGCAAGCAAGATCGGAAATGATAAAATCAGGAAAAATGTCACCGTCACAAGAGGATATTGCAATCTCACGCGTGCCTACCCCTTTCCCAGAATTTAATAACATAAACGATATCGCAATGGCATCCACTTACTTGCACCTGATCACAAATTTTGGATTAGATTTTTATCTTTTGAGAGTATTGGATGTTTGCCCATATTTACACACCCCGCCAGAATTACATATAATAAGTATAATAGATCTAAATAACACCGTTTCAATCATATTTTCCCGGTAAGTTTGTTATTAGATCGAAAAAAAGAGAACTTTGCCTTTAACATCGGGCTTAGTTCCCTTCAACTGTCCAGTCCATCCATTGTGCCGAACGAAGTCCTTTGGCAGTATCTCTATCTACGTTGTACACGTTCTGATAGAAGTCCAGCAACCATTCACCGAGATCGATATCTTCAAAGAGCTCAGGATATACCGCCTTTGCGATCACCATTACGTCTATTGGATACTCAAGACGTTTCGCACAATTGCATGGAGTCCATGGAAGCGCCATGACCCGCCCGCTCCTTACAGCATCCAGTTCTTGCAGCCTCTGGTAATAAGGCGCAGTGTACAGCTCGCTTGGCGGATGGTAGCCCCATGCAGTGCACAATACTATGACGTCTGGATCTAACGCCAGGACATGTTCTGTACTGAGCAATAAGAAGCTACCGCCCTCATCTTGATATACATTTTTTGCATTAACTATTTCCTCGATGAAATATGCCTCAATTGTGTCAAGGCCGTGGCCGGTCCCCGCACCACCTTCATTCCTGGCATTAGGAGACAACCCGAACATGAGGACAGTAGGTTTTTCCGATTCTCGTACATTTTCAGTGCGCTCCTTAACCATATTCACAGTGCTTTCCAGATATTCTGCGAGTTCCATCGCATCATCCTCTTGGTCAAAGAGCTGTCCTATGATCCTGATCTCCCCTGTAATCATCTCTTTTTCAGGTTCGTCGTAATAAGCGGGACCGTATAAGACTATTAAGGGGATTCCCAGTGATTCTATGGTGCCGATAGTTTTCTGTACCTTTTCCACGTCCTCTGATTGGAAGGTGCAACATCCTATTCTCAATATAACAACATCAGGTTCGAGACCTGCAAGAGTTTCATAGTTCATTGTAGTTCCAGATCTCGCAACCAATGGGAGATCTCTGATCCACGAATTCAGGTAGTTGACGGGGTTCATACCATCTCTGTACCAGTAATTATCTCCTTAGACTGTTGGGTATTCGTATTCCCATACCTTGGGAAGACATCCAGATCCTAAACCAACTATTGTATCCCCAACACCCAACCGAGTCATCACGCCTTCTACCAAACCATCGCTTATGGTGACCACGCGTTCGATTTCTGTGGGCACCTCTACGGCAACCCCTCTGCTGTCAATCACAGTCCTGTACTCATCAGCGTACCCCGTACTAAGAACGACGTACAAACATACGAGGGCAAATACACAATATCTTACATATTTCATCGTCCTTTACCTCCTAGAGTGACATTTCCTAGAAGCATGTTCAGCTATATGACGCAGTTTTGTCCCACCACATCAACATATTAAGAGAATAATATCGAAGATCCTGATACCCTTTGTTCTCCTTAAGAACCTGCTGGAGGAATGTCCGAAGCACTGATTCCTGGAGATCGGTTGCGATTTGGAAATGGCCACTAAAATAATCAACTGCATTGTCGAAAGAGGGAAACTGATGGAACATCTCCAACGGAAATACGGTTACATTAGGATAAATGCCCATCTGGTAGAGGACGTTAAAGAGAACGTCTGATTTCGGCATCGTTTGGTACGTAGCAGTGCCATAGAGAGCGGTGCAGAGATCTCGGTAATGAGCATCCCACGAGGGCTCTTCGGCAAACCAGGCCAAGTACACATACTTGGATGACGCATCCATCATCTTTTGGATGGCTGCTTTGATGTCAATCATTCCCAAAGAGAAGGAGGCTATGACTAGATCATAGGGAGCTTTAAGGTCTGTTTCAACATCGATATCTTCCCAGCGTTTTTGTACACAATCGGTGTTTGGGATTTCGAGCTCCTTGATATTGCCCTCCAAGACTCTTGCCATAGACTTTGCAGGTTCAACGGCGGTGACATGATCGACTTTTTTTGCAAATGGGATGGCTAACGTTCCGGGTCCTGCCCCCACATCGAGCACTCTGAACTTTGGAGAAATCTTCATACCACCTATGAGATTATCAATAAAATCCACCTCGCTTTTTACCATCTTCCAGTAATTCGTTGCCTCCTCTTTATCGTCCCACCAACTGACACAATCTCTGCCATTATTCAACTCAATATACGTTCCCATCTGGCTTTTCCAGACATCGCTCCAGTCGATCTGACTTTCGATCATAAGCTATCCTCATTCACGTTCGCTTTCATCCCACAGACCAAAACGCTAGCCTGAGACCAACTCATTCACCTTTTGTAGGTCCCGTCCCAGACTATCAGTGACAGAATAAATATCCCATAATGAATGAAAGCTGAATTTCATCGGCAATGTCACATTTTCTAGAAGTCTTCGTCCACCGTCCAGTCCATCCACTGAGCCGAGCGTAGATCAATGGCCGTCTCCTCATCCACTCCGTAAACGTTCTGGTAGAAGTCCAGCACCCACTCGTGTACCTTTATGTCTGAAAACTGGTCAGGATATGCGGCCTTGGCGATCACCATCAGTTCGATTGGATATTCCAGACGCCTCACACAGTTGCAGGGCATAAATGGAAGAGACGCAACCCTCCGATTTTTCACCGCTGAGAGTTCATGGAGGTTTTTGTAGTTTGTGGAATTATACAGCTCCTCCACAGGATGGTGACCACACCAGGTGCTCAGCACGACAACGTCAGGGTCCATTGCAAGCACCTGCTCGGTGCTGACTGTTGGAGTGGTGCCGATATCAGAGCGGAAGGCATTTTTTGCATTGACAATATCTTCAATCATGTATGCCTCCGGTGTATTCAACCCATAGGTAACGCCAGGTCCGTTCGCTGACATGCCGAAATCTGCGTTGTATGACGTGAGGCCAAACATCAGCACCGTCGGTTTTTCCTCATCAGCAATATTCTGGGTTCGTTCTATGATCATCTCTAACTGGGAATTCAGGTAGTCGGCGATTTTGTTGGCCTCGTCCTCCTTTCCAAAGACCTCTCCCAGCAGATTGACCTCATCTGAGACCGTCTCCAAGTTGGACTGGTCATAACAATTGGGGCTATAGAGGACAACAAGTGGAATCTCGAGCGACTCAATCGTCTGGATGGTTTTCTGTAGCTTGTCATTCTCTGTTGTCGGGATTGAGCAGCTTCCAAGACGCATAATTACGACATCAGGTTCGAGGGAGGTGAGTGTTTCATAGTTCATTGCCACTCCAGACTCCACAACGTGAGGAAAGTCCTTCAAGCGGGGTATGAGCTCTCCCACGACGTTTTTACCACCAGTTCCTTCGACCATCCCGTCATCGGTCTGGTAATAATATGTCCAGGTTCCTTTCCCTGGAATACAGGACGAGCCAATTCCTACGATGGTATCGTCAACTCCGAGCGCCACCATCGTCCCTTCCACCAGACCATCGCTGATGGTAACCACACGTTCAATTTCCATCGGCACCTGTACATCGACCCCTCTGCTGTCGACTACGGTTCTATACTCATCAGCGCATACTGCTCCTGAAATTAGGCACAGACATGCGACTGCAAGCACGCAATACTTCAAAAAGTTCATTTTATTATCCACCTCACGTTTCCTGGTGGCTATTATCCCACCAAATCATCATGTTGAGGAAGTGATACATCATCGTCCAGGAGTCACCATCTCTTTCGACCACCTGTGACAGGTAGTCCCTCAGCTTCGCCCTCTGATCGTCGGTCTCGGCCCGGTACTGTCCACCAAAATAATTCACAATGTCGTCGAAGGAGGGAAAACGATGATGCATCCTGAGAGGAAATACCCAAACGTTGGGGTATACGCCCATCTGGTAGAGGACGTTGAATAGCACGTCCGATTTTGGCATCGGATGATACGCAACATCGCCGAAGAGAAGGGCAGATACTTCTCGGGCTTGAACGTCCCATGAGGTATCGCCGGCAAACCAGGCCAGGTACACGCGCCCGGACGACACAGCCATCATCTTCTGGATGGCCTCCTTGATGTCTGTCATCCCCAGGGAGAAGGAAGCCACCACCAGGTCGTAAGGAGGTTTCAGATCCCTTTCGAGATCCACCTCTTCCCATTTCTTCTGGACGCAGTCTACGTTCTCAATCCCGCGCTCTTCGAGGTTCTCCCGGAGCACGCTTGCCATGGCGTCGCTGGGCTCCACGGCGGTTACGTGGGCGGCCATATTGGAGAAAGGGATCGCCAAGGTTCCGGGCCCCGCCCCGATGTCCAGCACCCTGAAGGTGGAGTTGATTTCGATTTGGTCGAGCAGAACCTTTACAAACTCCTCACCATCCTGCTCCACCATCTTCCAGTAATTTCGGGCCTCCGCTCCCACATCCCAGTAAGCTGCACAGTCCATGCCGCCGTTCATCTCGTTGTGTCTTCTCATCTGGTCGATCCAGACCGCTGACCAGTCCATCATATAGGTCGCCATCGCATTCCCCTCACCTCAACAGTTTTGATGCATCCCGCATTGAAAGCTAAACACAGATATGAGATGGCCAGTACCCCACCTCTCAAAGACTCCATATTCTCATCACCATTGCTGAAAAAATAGATGGATTTTGTCAGCTGTTTTCTTCGAGAGTCCAGTCCATCAACTGAGCTGTGCGCAATCCTTCCGCAGTTTCACGATCGACGTTGAAAATGTTCTGATAGAAGTCCAGCAG
>Ga0272443_10003574_pt1 | contig 18124 bp, 17 predicted proteins | sample SSMAcet12_FD_193581 | JGI IMG/M metagenome (GOLD analysis project Ga0272443, IMG submission 193581) | Marine sediment archaeal communities from Little Sippewissett salt marsh, Falmouth, MA, United States - SSM-Acet-12 | ecosystem: Environmental > Aquatic > Marine > Wetlands > Sediment ... | reverse complement strand
CTTGGAGCGAGGATCCTCGCCGTGGCCGACGTGGTCGAAGCCATGGCGTCATATCGCCCGTATCGACCGGCACTCGGAATCGACGCAGCGTTGGCGGAGATCAGAGACCATCAGGGGAAGCTGTACGACGCTAGCGTGGTCGGAAGCGTGCGTGCAGTCGTTTGCTGACGGCTTCGAGTTTGCCCTCACTAGAATGAGCCCAGCGCTATGAGCGGCCATTACACCGTGGCCCGCGTTGCTGGAGTCGGGCTGGCTCAGAAAGCGAACGACTCCCCGGGAGCGGGCCATGGGCGGTAGGAAGCGAAGCAGCGCCGGCGATCAGGATGAGCTGCGGAGTCTGCGCGAGCGAGTCGCCAAGCTGGAGCAGCTCAATGCACAGCTTCAAGATTCTGAGGAGAGGCTTCAGATCCTGTTCGAGCACGCTCCCGACGGCTACTACCTCAGTGACCTGAAGGGGACGTTCGTGGATGGGAACGCCGCTGCCGAGAGAATCACCGGCTACAAGCGGGAGGAGTTGATTGGCAGCAACTTCCTGAAGCTGAAGCTCCTGTCCGCTGGGGATCTGCCAAGGGTTACCTCTCTCCTCGCGAGCAATGTGCTGGGGCGATCGACCGGTCCGGATGAACTCACCCTGATTCGCAAGGACGGGACTCCAGTCGTCGTCGAGATACGGACCCACCCGGTGCGAATCGGTAGCCGGCGCCTGATCCTTGGTATCGCGCGAGACATCTCAGCACGAAAGCGAGCAGAGAACAAGCTCAGGGAGCGCGTGAAGGAACTACGTGCGCTGTACAGTCTGGCCGAGATCGCTGAGCGGGCAGACATCTCTCTGGACAAGCTGTATCAGGGACTCACCGACATCCTTCCGCGCAGCTGTCAACACGAGGAGGTCGCCGGCGCTAGGATCGTGAGGGGGGATCGCGAGTTCCGCACGGCGAACTTCGCACAGTCTCCATGGCAGCTATCCGCCCCGATCAGCGTGCATGGAGCCGTCATAGGGGCGATCGAAGTTGTCTATCTTGACGAGAGACCGGAGGAAGACGAAGGTCCGTTCCTAAAGGAAGAGAGGCAGCTCATCGATGCACTCGCGGAACGGGTTGGACACATCACCGAGCGCATGAATACGGAAGAGGCACTGCGAGAGAGCGAAGAGCGATTCCGCGACCTGATCGAGCACGCGCACGATCTGATCCAGAGCGTGGGCCCGGACGGTCGCTTCCAGTACGTGAATAGCGCGTGGCTGAAGACGCTTGGGTACGATGAAAGCGAGATTGAGCACCTCACCCTGCAGGATGTTCTGCACCCAGATAGCCGCGACCATTGCATGGAGGTCTACCAGTCCGTGATGGCTGGCAAATCGGTTGATGGCGTGGAGGCGGAATTCATCTCGAAGGGAGGAGACACAATCCCAGTCGAGGGGAGCGTGAGCTGCCGATTCAAGGACGGGGAACCGCTCTCCACCCGTGCGATCTTCCGCGACGTCACAGAACGTAGGCTCCACGAAGCAGAGCTTGCCCGCATGGCGCGGCGCGACCCCCTCACCGGGGCGCTCAATCGCTACGCCGTCGACGAACTGCTGGAACAAGAGGCCAAGCGATCGGAACGATACGCCCACTCGATCGGTCTCCTGATGATCGATGTCAACCGCTTCAAGGAAGTCAACGATCGGTTCGGCCATGCGATGGGCGACAAGGTGCTCCAGGCCATAGCGACAGTCATCCAGGACAGCGTCCGCGACGCCGACATCGTGGTGCGCTACGGAGGTGACGAGTTCCTGGTCATTCTCCCAGAGACCAACGGCGAAACCGACGTTGTCAAAGAGCGCATCCTGGCAGAGGTTGCCCGCAGGAACGAGAAGAACCCGCTACTGGACTTCCCCGTGACTCTGGCCATTGGTAGCTATCACTGGAATTCAGAGAGCGGCAGGTCGATCGAGGAGGCCCTTACCGAGGCTGACAAGTTGATGTACGAGGCCAAGCGGCGTTCATCGGCGTCAACGTAGCGAGGCCGCTCGCATCTCGGCTTCCGAACAGCTTGGGAGTATGGACGTTCATGCGCTTCTGCCCTCTGCGAGACTCCTCTCGAGCCCCCAGACTCGGTGACTCAGCTAGTACAGGAGTTCGCCCGCACACACTCTGTGAACAGCAGCGAACTGATGCAAAGACCCAGTGCCTCACTATCAGGACGGTTCGTCGAGTACCGGCTCGATGTCGATGATCTTCTTGAACTTGCCGGACTGCTCCCACTGGTAGTCGACATCTTGTCCCGTGTCAAGCTTCGAGATGAGCGCGTCATCCCAACAGGTGTAGTTCTCGCCATCGATTCTCACACTCGCATAGGGCGTTCCGTTCTTGGCCTTCTTCCTGGCCACATCTTCGATTCTTCCTTTCTCTTGGTTCATGAGGAGGTATTGGCGCGAAGGGATACAAGCGTATGTACTCGGTCTGCATGGAGTGGTGTGGTTGGGAGAGTGAGGATTGGCCGCTGGAGTCAGTCTTCGGTTCTCCAGCGGCTTGGGAGTTTCGCTTCGCGAAACTCCTATCCTTGGCTTGGCAGTCCTCACCGACTCTCCCAAAGCGGAGCCCTGGAAGGGCGATACTCCTCACGCCCATGCAGCGGGGAGAGGGAGGATGGCCGCTGGAGCGACTCGAACATTCTCCAGCGGCTTGCGAGTTTCGCGCGGCGAAACTCGTAGCACGACTTCGGCCTCGGCTCGCCAGCGGCTTGGGAGTTTGCCTTCGGCAAACTCCTATCGTTGACTTGGGGGTTCTCACCCTCCTCGACAAACGAAGAAACGCCCTCAAACGAGGGCGCTTCTTCGCTGGTTGGGAGATGGAGGATGGCAATGGGAGCAATTCGGCCGCTCTCCCATTGCTTGGGAGTTTGCCTTCGGCAAACTCCTATCGTTGACTTGGGGGTTCTCACCCTCCTCGACAAACGAAGAAACGCCCTCAAACGAGGGCGCTTCTTCGCTGGTTGGGAGAGGAGGATTCGAACCCCCACTAACAGGGCCAGAGCCTGTCGTCCTGCCATTAGACGATCTCCCAATGTCGTGTTCCGATGGTACGAAAGCCGCCGCGGGGAGTCAAGATCGGCTTGGTGTGTCTCTCCGTCGGACGCTACAATTGTTCTATGGACACGTCCGTACGTCGACCGATCGTCGCCGGAGCGTTCTATCCGGCGAATCCCGATCGGCTGCACGCTTCGATCGCATCCTTTTTCGAGGACGGCATCCCACCGAGTTCCGACCGACCGCTGAACGGGCCGGCTGGCCTCATCGCGCCGCATGCCGGTTATCCGTACTCCGGGGCCGTGGCCGCCGCGGGCTACGCCGCGATTGCAGAGGCCGGTCGCCCCGAAACCGTCGTTCTCCTCGGCGCGAACCACACCGGATTGGGCGGCCCGGTGTCGATCTCGTCTCACGAGGCATGGGAGACGCCGATCGGACGCTCGCCGGTCTCCCGCGCCGTGATCGGGCGGCTCGCGGACGCCGGGTTCGCCATCGCCGACGATGCGTTCGAGCGCGAGCATTCGATCGAGGTCCAGCTCCCGCTGATACAGGCGATCTGGGATCCGGAGATCCCGATCGTCCCCATCTGTGTGATGTCGACCCCATGGAGGGCGCTTCGCCGGGATGCCGAGGCGATCGAGGACGCGACCGCCGGGATGCCGACGCTGATCGTCGCAAGCTCCGACTTCACCCACTACGAGCCCGATGCGACCGCACGCACGCTCGATCGACAGGCCCTGGAGCCGATCCTGAAGATGGAGATCGATGCCTTCGAGGCCCTCTATCGCGATCGCCGGTTGTCGATCTGCGGCGCCGGCGCGATCATGATGCTGCTTCACCTATGCCGGAGGCGTGGGATCCTCCGAGGCAATCTGTTGCGATATGCGACGTCCGCCGACGCCACGGGCGACCGAAGTGCCGTCGTCGGCTACGCGTCGGTTCGATTCATGATGGAGGCGACATGACGAGAAGCATGACCGGATTCGGAACCGCGACCGCCGAGCAGGCAGGTTGGAGGATCGAGGTCACGGTACGCACTCTCAATCACCGCTACCTGTCAATCCGCGTTCGTTCGCTGAACGATCACCCCAGCCTGTTGCCGCGCGTCGAAGAGCGGGTCAAGGCCGCGTTCACTCGTGGGGAGATCGGCGTGTGGGTGGCCGTGGATCGCGCATCGACCGACGGCACGGATCCACGGTTCGATCGGGAGACCGCCGGGGCCGTCTTCGGCGAACTCGTATCGCTCGGCGCCGAGCTCGGCATCGCGGAGGCTCCGACATTGGAGGACCTCGTCCGAGCCGGAGGGCTGCAGGCAGTCGAGATGGCCGATGAGGAGCTGTGGCCGGCCCTCGAACGCGCGCTCGAGGAGGCGATGGCCCACGCGAATACGAGTCGCGAGAAGGAAGGGCTTCGCCTTTCGGACGCGCTCCGAACGCACATCGAACAGCTGGAGCAATCGCTCGAACAGGTGCGACTGCACCTGCCGGACATCGTCGAAGCGCACCGGGCCCAGCTGAACGAGCGGGCGAAGCAGCTCGAATTGAAGGTCGATCCGACTCGACTCGAGGCGGAGATCGCTCTTCTGGCCGAGCGGCTCGATGTGCAAGAGGAGCTCGTCCGCCTCGAGGCGCACCTCGCTCGTGCGAGAGAGGCGCTGACCGGCAACGAACCGATCGGCAAGGAACTCGACTTCCTGAGCCAGGAGATGCTGCGCGAGGTCAACACGCTCGGCGCCAAGGCGCGCGATGTCGAGGTCGGCGTCCATGTCGTCGACATGAAGCTTGCCGTCGAACGGTTCCGGGAACAGGTGCAGAATGTCGAGTGAGATCGTCGGCCGTCGGCGAGGAGTCGGCAGCGGCCTCGCATTCGTCGTCTCCGGCCCATCCGGCGCCGGGAAGAACTCGGTGATCGACCGAGCGATGGAAGGGATCGGCGGTCTCGCCTATTCCGTATCGTACACGACCCGCCCGCCCCGCTCGGACGAAACGGACGGGGTCGACTACTTCTTCGTCCGCCCCGACGAGTTCGGCCGCCGCATCGAGGCCGGCGATTTCGTCGAGCACGTGACCTACCTCGGCGATCAGTACGGCACATCGAGGTCTCAGATCTGCGCCATGGCGGAGCAGGGCCTGGATGTCATCCTGAATATCGATGTCGAGGGCGCGAAACGGGTCCGCGCATCGGGGCTCGCGGGGCTCGCCGTCGTCTTCATCTTCCTCGTTCCCCCGTCGCTGGCGCATCTCGAGGAGCGGCTCCGCGCGCGCGGGACGGAAAGCGACGCGCAAATCGCCGCGCGGATCGCGGTCGCGGCCCGCGAAATGGATGCCCTCGACCTGTTCGACTACTTGATCATCAACGATGACCTGGACACGGCCGTCGGCGAGCTGCAAGCGATCGCCGTCGCCGAGCGACTGCGTATCACGTAGATAGATAGAAATGCGGCGGAGCGCATCGCGCCCCGCCGCTTCAGATCGTACATCATATCCCGAATCCGGGATGGATCGCGCTACTTCTTCGCGACCCCCTTGTCGGTCACCTTCAGCTTCTTCTCGACCTGCCGCTTCAGTTCCTTGCCCGGGCGGAACAGAGGCACGACCTTCGCTGCCACTTGAATCGGTCGCTTCGTCTGCGGGTTGATGCGACTGCTCGCCTTCCGTGCCCGCACGGCGAACTTGCCGAACCCGACGAGCTTGACCTCTTCACCCTGGAGCAGCGTGTCCTGGATGAGATCGAGGACGGAGTCGAGAAGGTTCCGCGCCTCCTTCTTCGTCAGGCTGGTCTTGTCCGACAGCCGGTCGATGAATTCGCCTTTGTTCATCCTGCACCCTCCTTGCGTTGGACTCCTCAGCTCTAGCTCTTGGCCTCGTCGTCGGGCATCGCTTCTCCGAGCAGATCCCGCATGCTCAACGACTCATGTCCCGTGTCATCGAGGAACCGCCGATCGACGCGCTCTTTCGGTCGTCCGCGGTCTCTGCGGCGTCGACTGCCGCCGCCACCACCGCTGCGTCCGGGCTGGCTCTGCTCCCGCTCTTGGAACTGCATCGGCGGGATTTCCGGCGGCCCGAACAGGTTGCGCATCGTGAGCCGCACTTGGCGCTTCTCCTCGTTGATGCCGATGATGCGCGCCTGGACCTTGTCACCGATCGTCAGCACGTCGGCCGGCGTCGCGATCCGCTGCTCACTGATCTCCGAGACGTGGATCAATCCGTCCACATCGTCGGTGATACGCAGGAAGGCGCCGAAGTCCTTGATCTCGGTGATCTCCCCTTCGATGACCTCATCGACGGCATGCTTGTTCAGGAACTGCCGCCACGGGTTATCCTTCAGCTCACGGATCGAGAGCGAGATTCGCCGTTCTTCGGGGTCGGCGTTGAGGATCTTGACCTCGACTTCGTCCCCCTCGCTCAGGACGTCGCGCGGGTGGTTAACGTGGCCCCAGTCGATCTCCGACACATGGACCAATCCCTCGACGCCGTCTTCGAGCTTGACGAACGCCCCGAAGTCGGTGAGCTTCGTGACGGTACCCGCCACGACTTGCCCGCGAGGATACTTCGACTCGACGTCTTCCCACGGATCGCGCTGCGTCCTGCGAAGCGATAGGCTGATCCGGCGTGCGCCGGCGTCGCAGTTCAACACGACGACGGTGACCTCATCGCCCTCGCTGACGACGTCTTTCGGGCTCTCCGGGTGCCCCCACGACAACTCGGAGACGTGTACGAGCCCTTCGACATCCTGTTCGAGTTCGACGAAGGCGCCGAAGTCCGTCACCGAGACGACCGCCCCCGTGACCTGGGTGCCGACCGGGTAGCGATCGGTAATGCCATCCCACGGGTTGTCGCGCAGCTGCTTGATCGAGAGAGAGACCTTCCCCTTCTCGCGGTTGAAGTCGATGACCTTGACCTGCACCGCATCGCCGACCTTGTACTCGGACGGCGGGACCGGAAGATCCTTCCAGGCAATCTCCGAACGGTGAACGAGTCCCTCGAATCCCCCGATATCGACGAACAGACCGAAGTCGACGATGCTGCGGATCGTTCCGTCGATCACTTGGTCCTTTTCGAGCGAATCGAACAGCGCCAATCGACGCTCTTCTTGCTGTTCCCTGATGTACTTCTTGTGAGAGACGACGAGGTTCTTATCCCGACGCGATAGCTCGAGGATCTTCAGCTTGATCCGCTGACCACGCAGCTCGTCGATCGAACTCGGCAGATCGTCCCCGAGATGCGAGCCGGGCAGAAACGCGCGGATTCCATCGAGGTTCACGTGATAGCCGGCGCTCTTGACCTCGTTGACGATCTCGCCTTCGATCGCCTCGTCGGCGCGATACGCCTCCTCGAGCACATCGATACGCTTCTCGTATTCCGCTTGCTTCTCGGATGCGTAGACGGTGCCCTTCTCCTCGTCAATGTAGGTGACGAGGACCTCGATCTCTTCTCCCTCTTCCACCTTTCCCTGATCGCGGAACGGAGAGAGTTCGGCCGCCGGAAGGATTCCCTCAGACTTGTATCCGATGTCGACGAGGATCTCGTTCTCGTTGACCTGGACGACCGTACCGGAGATCACGTCTCCACGGCTGTACATCTTGACGTCGCTTTCCGAGAAAGCGTCTTCCATCTTGATTCGCTGTTCCATGCTCCAGTGCCACCTACCGTTACGCCACCCCGGCCTCCGAACTCCGGGCTCGCGGAATGTCTGCAATCGTAAGAACTCCCTTATCGTCGTTCATTCCTCACGCGTTATCAACTCGCTGCATCAGTCGATCGCTGAGCAATCGATACCGTTCGGCGCGCGGAACGTCGCCTTCGATGCCGACGGCCAACTCCTCGACCGTGAACGGCTTCCCGATCGACACCCGGAGTTTCGGGAATCCGAACGGGTACTTCGGCGGGTATGGGCCCGCCGCCTCGATGTGGATCGGCAGCAGCTCCTTGCCCGAAACCGACGCGAAATGGATCGCCCCCGCCTTCGCGCCGACGCGCGCACGGGTCGTCCCTTCGGGGAAAATCCCGACGAGCCGCTCCTGTCGGATCGCGTCGAGCATCTTGCGGAAATCGCTCTTGGAGAAGTGCTCGCGATCGATGATCGTCGAGAACGCTCGGATCACCGCACCGACCAATGCGTTCCCCTTCATCAGACCTTTTCGGGCGATGAAGTGCACCCGGTTCCATCCGCCCAAGGCGATCGCGAAGACAGGCACGTCCCAATAGCTCCGGTGCCGCGCGACGGCGATGTACTGACCGTTTCGATCGATGTTTGCCCTTCCCTTGACCCGGAGCCGGAAGAGAGGTTTCGTCACGAAATAAAGGAGCAGGACGATCAGCGCGTACGTTCCGTTCTTCAGTCCGATCCTCAGCCACCGTGACAACGTTTTTCCAACCGCTCCCTGACCAAGTTTGACGCTGCGGAAATGACCTCGACAAGGGTCTTTCGATCGGTATCGATTATAGTCGCATCCCTAGCGGCTTTCAAGGGTGCGATTGCTCGTCCCTCGTCGCGATCGTCCCGGCGCTCCAGCTCTCTCAACGTCGCGGCGTACTTGTCCGTGCCGCCGCGCTGCGCCACTCGGCGTGCCGCGCGAACCTCCGGGGATGCCAAGAGGAACAGCTTCACGTCCGCGTCCGGCAGCACGACGGTCCCGATGTCGCGACCCTCCATCACGATGTCGCCCCGCTCTGCGATCTCCCTCTGTCGCGCGACCAGCATCGAACGCACATCCGGGCGAACCGCCACTTGGGAGGACTTGTCGTCGTACTCCGGCGTATGGAGACGGTCGGTGACATCTTCGCCATTGACGAAGAACCGCTCGTCCTCCGTCACATCGATTCGGACCGCATCCAGTGCCAGCCCGCGATCGAACGCCAGCGCCACGGCGCGATACATCTTCCCTGTCGACACGAATCGATATCCGAACTCCCTCGCGAGTGCCCGCCCCACGGCCGTCTTTCCTGCGCCCGCCGGCCCATCGATCGCGATCCTCATGTCCACTCCCCCTCGAGGTGCCCTTCGGTCGTCGGACGACACAGGAATATCGCTGCCGTCTCGAGCCGTTTCGCGAGATCGGCGTAGGCGTGTTGCGCCGCCTGTGGATCGTCGAACGCGGCGTAGAACGACGAGCCACTCCCGCTCATCCCGTGGAATTTCCCCCCGGCGGATCCGATCGCTTCGTTGTACGAACACAGATCCGGGTGGACATCGAGCGCCGGCTGCAACAGGTCGTTCTCCCCGAGTACCGGTGATTCCGCGCCACGGTTCGATTCCCCGTCGGCCAGCTCATCCCAGCGAGCGTAGATCTGTGCCGTATCGCAATGGATCGGCGGAACGATCACGACGAAATGGCGAGCACCGATTCCCGAGAGTCGCTCGATGCACTCGCCTCGCCCTCCCATGCGCAGCCGCCCACCGTGGAGGAAGAGCGGAACGTCCGAGCCGATCGCGGCTCCGATCTTGCACAGGACATCCCGTCCCAACGTCGGCCTCATCCGCCGGTCGAGCACGGCGAGCACCGCCGCCGCATCGGAGGACCCGCCCCCGAGTCCCGCGCCGGCCGGGATCCCCTTCGTCACGCGGATGACCACGCCGCCGTTCACACCCTTTCGCCGCAGCAACGCCGATGCCGCGCGTTCGGCAATATCCGGCCCGTCGATCGGCAGGTCGTTCTCGACACGCACGCCTTCCCCGCCGACATCGAACGACAACCGGTCCGCCAGATCGATCGTCTGCACGTCAGAAAGGATCTCGTGAAACCCGTCGTCGCGCCGGTTCACGACGCGAAGCGACAGGTTCAGTTTCGCGTACGCTCGCACGTGGATCGTCATCGTTCGTGGACGACCTCGCCGCCACGAACGACGGCGCGGATCGGCTCCTCTCCGAGCGCGCCGAGCAGCTCGCGATAGTCTCCGATGTCGAGCACGATCAGGTCCGCCCTCTTCCCGACCTCCACCGCTCCGACGTCGGCGGCGGCCTCGATCGCGTGCGCGTTATGCAGCGTCGCCGCCGCAATCGCCTGCTCGAGGGAGAGCCCCATCTCGCCGATCGCCAGCGCGAGGACCAACCACATCGACCCCACGGACTTCGAGCCTCCCCCGGCATTCGTGCCCAACCCGACCGCCAATCCCGCATCGAGCCATCGCCGCGGATCGGGCGGCCGAACCTCGCCAATCAAAGCATCTCCCGGCACCAGCACGGGCACGATCCCGAGCTTCTTCCACGACGCGATCGCGCGATCTTCGAGGTGCGGCGCATGCCCGACCGCGGTGACCCCGAGTTCGGTTGGGACGCTTCCCAGTGCATCGCCGTCTCGGCTCATTGCGTGGATCTTCAATCGTAGCCCTCCCGCACGCGCCGCCCGGAGGATCGTCCTTGCCTCTTCGGAGGAGTAGGCCGCTTCCCCGCAGGCTACGTCGAAGAACTCGGCCAACCGTCTTCGGCGAACCGTCGGGATCGCGTCGCCGATCAGCCCTGCCATGGCCTCGACGCGCGCCGAGGCTTCCGTCTGCGGCTCGCCGAACAGGCTCGGCACCACCGTCGGCAACGACTTCGGTCCGGACCGTACGATCCCCGCCAATGCCGAAAGGTCTTGCAGGTGAGCACACTTCACTTCCACCGTCGTGATCCCGCTCCGCACGGCTCGGCGAAGGCGCTCCCCGATCCTCGTCCCCGCGTCGGCCGCGGCCGGGTAGTGTGTATGCGGATCGATCCATCCAGGCAGCACGACACCACCCTTCGCGTCGATCTCCGCTGCCGTAGCCTCCCGTGGCGGTGTCGCCGAGATCGATTCGATCCGTCCATCGCGAAGGAGGAGGTGGGCGTGTTCCCGGACGACAAGCGGGCTCGATGGCCCGGAGATCGACCGGAGGGGGGCGGGCGTGACGAGCTGTCCGATGTTCGTGATCAGTGTGTCCATGGGCGCCCGGGCCCGAGTATAGTAGGCGGTGATCTGCTTTACAACGGAACTTCTGACGGCTACACTGGTCTCTTCGGATTGGGTGAGATCACAGGAAAGGGCGAATCGGTGGAGCCATCATCCTCGCAAGCGGAACGAAGCGCGTCGGCTGCCAAGGGCAAGTTCGGGATCGTCGCGGTCGTCGGTCAGACCAACGTCGGAAAGTCGACTCTGCTGAACGCGATCCTCGGTCGCAAACTGCTGATCACCTCAGAGAAACCCCAGACCACACGTAACCGGATCCGGTGCATTCTGAACACCGAGACCGCTCAGATCGTCTTCGTCGACACACCGGGTCTTCATCGTCCGCGCAACCGCCTCGGCCGACACATCCTCCGCGAAGCGCATCGGGCGCTTCGTGGGATCGACGCGATGCTGTACGTCGTCGAACCCTGGGGCAACGTCGTGGAGGCCGACCGCCAGGCACTCGATCGATTCGGGGGCGTCGACGTCCCGATCCTCCTACTCGTCAACAAGATCGATCTCGCCCGCGGCAACCGGCTGGAAGAAACGCTCCTCGCGTACGAGCGAACCGAGCGATTCGCGGAGCTGATCCCCATCTCGGCGATGAACGGCATCGGACTGGACGACGTCGTCCGCACGCTGACCGGGTACCTTCCCAACGGTCCGCGACTCTTCCCAGACGACGTCGACAGCGAGCAGGGTGAGATGTTCTTGATCAGCGAGCTGATCCGAGAGAAGGCCATCCGCCTGACGTACCAGGAGATCCCGCATTCGATCGCCGTCCGCGTGAAGTGGTTTCACGAACGCGAGGACGGCTTGGTCGAGATCCGCGCCGAGATCCTGGTCGACCGTGCGTCGCAGAAGGGCATCCTGGTCGGGAAACGAGGAACCCGGATCAAGCGGATCGGAACGCTTGCACGATCCGACATCGAGGCGATGCTCGGCAGTCGCGTCTTCCTCGATCTGATCGTGAAGGTCGACCCCCATTGGACGAAGGATGACGAACGCATCGAAGAGCTCACCAACCAACGATAGCCGGGATCGCGAACCGCGAGACACGCGTCCTCGCCTCCGGCTGATTTGCGATTCCATCGAGCAGGAGGAGGCGCTGCGCCGCATCTTGGAGCCGGCCTGCGTCATCGCCGCCGAGGCGTCGGCGCACGACACGGCTCCGGACCTCGCGCTCTTCGTTGTCGATGCCGGACGTCTCGAGATCCTCGAAGCATGGATCCACGCCCATTCGGACATCCAGGTCGTTGCGCTGATCGACGAAGACGATCCGGCCGGCGCGGGCCTTCGAGCCATGTCCACCGGCGCCGCGCTGTGGCTGCCGCTCTCCGTCGCCGAGCCCGACCTCTTGCTGGAGACGGTGCGAAGCCTCGCCGCGCGATCCCGGTCGCAAGCGAGGCTAACCGAGGAATACCGACGCGCCCGTCGGATGATCGAGCAGGCACCGCTCGGCGTCATCGAACTGCGCGACGGCGTCGTCTCGTACATCAACGCTCACCTGCTGCAGAACCTCGGCTACGAACGAGACGAGGTGATCGGGCAACGTCCGGAGCGGCTCGACCCGGTCGTCGCGCAGGACCGGGCGCGCATGGCGAGGGAGATCGAACGACGAAACCAGGGGATCGTCCGATCGGAGCCGGCGATCTACCACTTCGAGACCAAGGAAGGCAGCACCTACGTCGCCGAGGTCGAATCGCGCGTCGTCGATACGCCGGACGGTCCCGTCATCGAGGGAACCGTCCGCGACATCACGCTGGAGACGCGCCTGACACAGCTGCAGCGCGTCGTCATCGAACTGGGAGAGGTCATCCTGAGCGAATCCGACATCGACCACATCCTCCAACTCGTTCTCGACACGATCACGGAGCACAGCGGCTTCCGGCGCGCCGTCCTGTCGCTGTACGACCTGTCGATCCCGGTTCCGTTCCGCGGCGACGTCCATGTGACGTTGACGTCCGGCCTCACTCAGGAGGAACGCGCCGCGTTGCTTGCGAAAGCGCCGATCTCCGTCGAAGAGCGGGAGCTTGTCTTCTCCGATCGCTACCGCCTCGGGCCGGCTTACTACATCCCGCATGACGACACGCCGTGGACGACCGAGCGCGGAATCACGGGCCGCGTATCGATCGACGGCTGGAACGTCGATGACTTCCTGTTCATCCCGTTGCGCGGCACCGCCGGGATCATCGGCAGCATCTCCGTCGACGATCCCATCGATCGGAGCGCTCCCACCGTGGCGTCGATCGAACCGGTCGCCACCCTCGCGAACTTCGCCGCGCTGGCCGTCGAGCGGGTCTTCAAGATGAGACAGCTCCAGAAACACAAGGAGCAGCTGCACGGCCTGTCGCAATTCGGCGGTCAACTCGACCGGGCAAACGATGTTCTCTCTCTCTGCCAACTCGCCGTCGATCGCGTCGCTCAGGACATGGACTACGGGATCTTCTCCATCTACGTCGCCGACGGCCTTCGCCTGGTTCTGGAAGCGGTCACCGCATCGGACACCTTCCCCCCGGCGGAGGCTCCGCAGAAGGGGACGCGACTGTACGTCGATGGCCCGGGCATCACGCGTTGGGTATATCGCAACGGCCAGGTTGCCGTCATCCCGGACGTACGAGAAGACAAGCGCTACGGCGGGGCCATTCAGACGGTTCGCTCGCTGATGGCGGTGCCAATTCTCGGCCGGAAGGGCCCGATCGGCGTCATCGACGTCGCGAGTGACCGCGTAGCGGCGTTTGACGAGCAGGACATCGAGGTCGTCTCGACGCTGGCGACCCAGATCGCGACCGCCATCTCCGCGCTTCGCCGGCGTGATGCGCTAACCCGGATCTACTCGTTCGGCCAACGGCTCGCGATGGCCTCGACGCGCGCACAGCTGGTGATGACCACGCTGGACTTTCTCGTCGAGCAATTCGACTTCGAGCTGAGCAATATCATGCTCTCCGATGAGGACGGCTCCCTCGTCATCGCCGGGCTCCGCGGGCCGTACCATCATGGTGGATTCGAAACCGGCGCGACCGTTCCGAGCGGCACGGGGATCGTCGGCTGGGTCGCGGAGAACCGCCGCCCGCTTCTCGTCGAGAACGTTGCCGACGACGACCGCTACGTGGAGTCGTTTCCCGGGACGCGATCCGAGCTCGCCGTCCCGGTGTTGTTCAGCGGCAGCCTTCTCGCCGTGATCAACGTCGAAAGCCAACAGCCGGCGTTCTTCGACGACGAGGATCGCCAGCTGCTCGAGGTCGTCGCGAATCACCTCGCGATCGCCCTGTCGAACCTAGCATCGCAGGACACGCTTCGTGCGCAAGCCATCCGGGATCCGCTGACCGGCCTGTTCAACCGCCACTACTTCAACTCGATTATCGCGTCGGAGCTGAATCGGGCGGATCGGTATTCCCGCCCGCTGACGCTGATGATGATCGATGTCGACGGCTTCCGGTCGGTCAACAACGAGCTGGGTCACCTTCGCGGAGACGACGTACTCTGCGAGATCGCCCGGATGCTGACGGAGAGCGTTCGCAGCGCGGATCGCGTCATTCGCTACGGCGGCGATGAGTTTCTGATTCTGATGCCCGAGACCGACGGGCGCGGCGATGCCCGGACCGTCGCCGATCGACTGCGCGCACGCATCCAGGACGTCCCCCAGCGAGCCGGGATCGAAGGGCATCCGATCGGGTTGAGCATCGGCGTGTACACCCGCGAGGCGAACGACGATCGCTCCCTGGAGGACATCCTCGAAGAGGTCGACCGCCGGATGTACGCCGACAAACGGGGGAAGTGCGCCGATGCAGATCCACGTTAGCCGACTCTCCGATCGCGACGATCTCGTCGCATGCGAGGAGCTGCAGCGCGCGGTCCTCGGCGACCGAGCACGAACGGTCTTCACGGTGCCCGCCCTCTCCGCCGTCGTCCGAAGCGGTGGCGCCGTCCTCGGCGCCCGGGACGCATCGATCGGTGAGGGAGGCGCGCTACACGGCGCCCTGATCGACCTCTACGCCACAGTGGAGGGTTACCGCGCCCGACGGACCGTCTTCTGTGGTGTCCATCCGGAAGCGCGAAACCACGGCGTGGCACGAGCGTTACGCCTCCGGCAACGAAAGGGTTGCCAACAGGAGACCGTCGACCTGGTCACGTGGGATCTCGATCCGCTCCGAAGCGACGAATCGCACATCGCGTTCAACCGGCTCGGGGCCATTGCCACCGGCTACTCACGCCATCTGTACGGCGAGGTGCACGATCGCCCGAACATGGGGCTCGCCACCGACCGGCTGCACATCGAATGGTGGGTCGACGCTCCCCGCGTCCAATCGCTCCTCGACAGAGGCAACCCGCCCGCCCACGTCCGGCTCGGCATCCATCAGATGGACGTATTGACCGAGACCCGGCTGCAGTCGACCGGCTTCCGTACGATCACCGGACACCGAGATGCGCCGCGGGCCGAGAACGTCCTCGTCGAAATCCCCGTCGATCTCGACCGGATCCGGATGGAGGATCCTGCCGCCGCGCGGACGTGGCGGCTCCATTGCCGGAGCGTGTTTGAACTCCTGTTCGAGAGAGGATACGTTGGGATCGGCTTCGTTCACGAAGGCGGTCGTAGCTTCCACCTGTACCGCATGGCGGACCGTGGCACGGTGCTTCGGGACACGTAGGGCGTAGCTGCAAGGGAGGCGCTATGGATCGGATGGAACTGGCGAAACGAATCGATCACACGTTGCTCGGGCCCACAGCGACAAGAGCGGCCGTCAAGACGCTGTGCGACGAAGCGATCCAATACGGCGTCGCCTCCGCCTGCGTCAACCCCTGCCACGTCGCGCTCGTCCGGGACTGTCTGAAGGACTCCGACGTCAAGACCTGCGCAGTCATCGGCTTCCCGCACGGAATGAGCACGTCCGAGACGAAGGCGTTCGAGGCGCAGAAAGCCATCGCCGACGGCGCCGACGAGCTGGACATGGTAATCAACGTGGCCGCGCTGAAGGAAGGCGACTATGCCGCCGTGTCGGACGATATTCGTGCGGTGTGCGCCGCCGCGGCCAAGGCCCCTCGGCCGGTTTCTGTCAAGGTCATCCTCGAGATGGCGTTGCTCGCCCAGGAAGAGAAGATCGCCGGCGCGACGTTGGCCAAGGCCGCTGGCGCGGACTTCGTCAAGACGTCCACCGGGTTCGGACCGAGCGGCGCGACGGTCGAGGATGTCGCCCTCCTCCGAGCGACGGTCGGCGAGGAGATCGGCGTGAAAGCCGCCGGCGGCATTCGAGACGCGCAGACCGCGTTGGCGATGATCGAGGCCGGTGCGAATCGGATCGGCGCCAGCCGTACGGCGGCCATCCTCGATGGGTTAGGCGCCGGCTGATCCGAGACGGCTCTCGGCTTGAACCGCTGACGACCGCTTCCTATAGTCTCCGGGTCTGGAGGGAACCCATGCACTGTCAACTTCGTTCAGCCGACCGCATCCTGTTCGACGGCAGCGCATCGATCGTCGTCGCTCGAAGCCCGCGCGGCGAGTTCGCCGTCATGGACGGGCATGCTCCACTCCTCGCCGTGCTGGAGGCGGGGCCGATCCGCATCGAAGCGGAGGACGGGCAGCGTGTCTTCGCCGCTCGCCATGGGACCCTCCGCACGACGGGCGACCGCGTCAGCGTCCTGGTGGACTTCGGGGTACCGCTCGAGGAGATCGACCTCGATGACGTCACGTCGCAGCTGAACGCCTCAGAGGAGGGGGAGGGGCCGCTCGAGGCCGATGAGCGGGCCTACCTCACCGTGCTACGGCAGGTCAAGGAGCAATATGGCTAGACGGATTGCGGTGACCGGCGTCGGCCCGATCAGCCCGATCGGTACCGGCGTCGCGGCGTTCTGGGAGAACCTCAGTTCGGGCAAGTCGGGCGTCCGCCGGGTCGACGATCGCGTCGACCTGACCGGGATCGACGTCAAGATCGGCGCACCAGTCGACGGCTTTGACCCGCACGAGTACATCGATCCGAAGAAGGCGCGGCGTCTCGATCGGTCGGCGCAGTTCGCATTGGCCGCGACGACCCTCGCTCTCCAAGACGCCGGGATCGACGTCGAACAGGTCGATGCCGATCGGTTCGGCGTCGTCGTCGGAACCGGCATCGGCGGCATGGAGGCGTTCGAGGAGAACTTCACGCTGCTCCTTCAGCGCGGGCCGCGCCGCGTCAGCCCGTTCTTCGTCCCGCGGATGATGCCGAACGCGCTCGCCGGGGAGGTCTCGATCGCGCACGGCCTGCGCGGCGCGAACTTCGGCGTCGTCTCCGCCTGCGCCAGTGCGAGCCATGCGATCGGCCTCGCCGCCGAGCTGGTCGGCGCCGGCGTGATCGACCGGGCCGTCACCGGCGGTGCCGAGGCGGTTCTTCTGCCGATCACGTACGCCGGCTTCACCCGCATGGGGGCGCTGTCGCGACGCAACGACGAACCGGAGCGCGCCTCCCGACCGTTCGACGCGCAGCGGGACGGCTTCGTGGTTGGCGAGGGAGGCGGCATCCTGATCCTCGAGGAATACGATCTGGCGCGAGCCCGCGGCGCGCACATCTACGCCGAAATCCGAGGCTTCGGGCTCTCGGCCGACGCGTCGCACATCACGTCACCGGTGGAAGACGGGTCGGGGGCCTCGCGTGCGATGCAGATGGCCCTCGATCGGGCCGGCGTCGCCCCCGAGGAGATCTGCTACATCAATGCGCATGGAACCTCGACATGGCCGAACGATCGCGTCGAGACGATCGCCATCCGAACGACGTTCGGCCCGCAGGCCGGCCGGGTGAAGATCAGCTCAACGAAGTCCCAAGTCGGGCACCTGCTCGGCGCCGCGGGAGGCATCGAAGCGATCGCGACGGTCCTGACGATGCAGCACGGATTCATCCCGGCGACGCTGAATCAAGAGGTGCCCGATCCCGAGTGCGATCTCGATTACACACCAAAAGCCGTGGAGATGCCGGTGCCGATCGCGCTGTCGAACTCCTTTGGGTTCGGAGGCCAGAACGCGAGTTTGGTGTTCGTTCGGCAGTAGCCGTCTCCACGCGAAGCGTGGGAGGATGCTTCGCGCGAGGTTCTAGAACTGCCGCAGGAATCGCAGGTCGTTCGTCAGGAAGACGCGGATGTCGTCGATCCCGTACTTCAGCATCGCCATCCGCTCGATCCCGAGGCCGAACGCGAACCCCGTGTACCGCTCCGCGTCATAGCCGACCGCCTCCAAGACGGCC
>Ga0272443_10003573_pt1 | contig 18127 bp, 4 predicted proteins | sample SSMAcet12_FD_193581 | JGI IMG/M metagenome (GOLD analysis project Ga0272443, IMG submission 193581) | Marine sediment archaeal communities from Little Sippewissett salt marsh, Falmouth, MA, United States - SSM-Acet-12 | ecosystem: Environmental > Aquatic > Marine > Wetlands > Sediment ... | reverse complement strand
GGGATGTCTCCCAATTCCCTGAAGAATCTCTCGCTTGAAACACATAAAAAAGATTTTCAATAGAATCATATGGTAGATCAATAGTATGTATGTATGGTCCCAATCCCGACATTCGTGAATTTGTATGGGTACCTGTACCACCAAACCAGTATTCCACAAAAACGTCCTTAACCTCAATATCGTCGGTTACCATTACACTGAAAGTTAGGCTGTCACCTGTCGTCCCCGAATTTGGGGTTGTATCATCACTGAATTCTGGGGGTAATTTATCGAAATAGAATTTTGTTACGAACACGTCATTTCCACCATTTTGAGTGGTGTCATAAGCTCCCTCGGAGGTAGGATAATTTGTTGCGTCTTGCCCTGTATACCCGCAGATATACACATTAACATTGGAGATTACAGAGATGCTCAATCCAACATCATGCGTGGTACCCCCGATGAAAGTAGAGTATAATATGGAAGAGCCTGCAACATTTAACTTGGTAAAAAACACATCTTCCCTACCAACATGGGTCGTATCAAATGCTCCGCTTGTGACTGGATATTCCGGACTTTGTGTATATCCTGTAATAAATGCATTTCCACTCGAATCCAAGCAGATATCTCTACCCATATCATATTTAGAACCACCAATAAGAGTTGAATATGATAAAAATGAGCCTGTGGGATCTAGTTTCGTCACAAATGCATCATTCCCGCCATTGTGTGATGTGTACAGAGCTCCGTTTGTAGTCGGATAATCCACTGTATCATCAAGTGTATCGCCAATAATGTATGCAAAACCGTTTTGGTCTACTGTGATACCAGAACCGAAATCATCACCTGACCCGCCAATGTAAGTTGAATATAAAAGGGATGATCCAGTAGGATTAAGCTTGGTCACAAACACATCATCATCACCGTTGTAGGAGGTGTCATAAGCTCCATCTGTGGTTGGAAAACCAGCAACTGCGAAACCTATTATGAATACATTACCATCTGAATCAATGTCAATATCTTGTCCCCGATCATTATTCGGCCCCCCTAAGAAAGTAGAAAATAATAGAGAAGAGCCTTCAGAATTCAACTTGAATACAAACACATCCTGGCCACCATTTGAAGTATTATCATAAACTCCTTCTGTTGTGGGAAAACTTACTGTGTCAATAATAGTTTCACCGGTTACGTATGCATTTCCACTTGTATCTATGGCTATGTCATTTCCCTGGTCATAACCTGAACCACCAATGAAGGTTGAGTATAGTAAAGAAGAACCGGTGGGATTTAGTTTGGATACGAATACATCCCCATTTTTATTGTAAGATGTGTCGTATGCTCCGTCAGTAGTCGGAAAAGTTGTATAACAATAACCAGTGATATATGCATTTCCATTCTGATCTACTGATATCCCATACCCATCGTCATCACCCGAACTACCTAAGAACGTGGAATAGGACAGATTAGAAAAGTCTGAATTTATTTTTGTCACAAATACATCATTATTGCCATTATGGATGGTGTCATAAGCTCCAACGGTAGTTGGAAAATGAGAATCTGATCTACCAGTTATATATGCATTTCCCTCTTGATCACCACAAGTATCCCAAGCAATATCATGATTTGGACCACCCACAAAGGTTGAATATACAATCGGATCAATTGTTATCGCTCTTGAAACATCGTAATTATCAATGCTGAAACCTATCCGAACATGATTTCTAATATTGAAATCTACGTTTATGATGTCATTATTATTCGAATAAAAGGCTATTAGACTAGAATCGACAATATCCCCATATTCGGTGGTGATTACAAGATCTCCTTTATCGTTTATTCGTAATCCCTCTCCACCCTCTATATCGAATTGTATTGATGACGGATCGGCATCTGGAGATATCACAATGTCATATTTTATCATACCATCTTTCAACCTGTATACAATGTCTATTCCTTCCCATACTTCAGGATACACTATCTCCCTGTAATTTGGTATATCTGTGTACCATTTATCAGGATCGTTTCCCTTGAAGTAATTTGTATTCCATGGACATCTCTCCCTGCCATAAGGAATAACTTGATTTGCGTCCACGAAGTTGTATTTCAGGACAACTCCTTTTTCATGGTAGGAATCGGGAATTCTCTCATCCATCCGAGTCAATAGTCCATCATCTTCCCTCTCGTTATAAATTGGTTCCATTTCCCTGAACCTCATCAGTAATCCATCGGGAAGGAATAGGGCATCACCGTTTGTGGAATGGAATAATTGATCCTCTTTAGGGATCTGGCCTACATTCTCTATGAAATAATTCGACATTAGATCAGAAGCGATCTCCTTCTTGTATACTTCACTATCAAGGGGGTTGTCCATCACCATCATATCCTCATGGTACGCATTAATGCTATTGTGGATTACCGGAAATAACGAAAGCAATATCAAAGCCTCAACGAGAAAAACTGACAGGACTTTCATATGAACCCCCTCTAAGCAGATTTCTATATCCCCACTATCTATTTTCAGGAGATAAATAACTTACGTCTCCATGAACTGATCCAGCACCTCTAACATGGCCACCCCTCAGTAGCTTAAGCGAAATGCGCCATATTAGAGTGGGGATTTTTCAGTTGGCGAAATTGGGTAAAAATTAAGTTGGCGGTGACATTTTCGCGAACAACCTCAAACGAATGTAAGATCTTTGGATTTTCATCCACATTTCAGATTAAATTTCCCTTTGTTTCCTCGTTGACAATTCACGGACCTCAGATCCTACCGGAAGTACCATTCACCTAACCTATTCATTGAATCCTTCGGAGATTCTTATCATCGACTCACACTCTTCGTCGCTCTGTTCGAATACGCTTGAAGAGACCAGGGAAATAGGTTCCCGATTCAATAATATGGATTCATTCGGGAACTGGAATCGAGATATTTTGTTCTCGATTGATTCATCAGATAGTAAAAACATGTCATGAATAAACAGAATAATATGAGAATTATTGTATCCAATTCCGGTTCCTCCGTTCCCAATTTTCCTTCCGATCTTTCTCGAAAACCTCCGAAGAAAGATCTTCAGGAGGAACAATTCAATGAGCTGGCCGAACCATCTGACCAAGTTATCGAGCGAGTCTTACAAACATTTTGTTGCGAAATCAGTCTTGTTCTGGATCTTGCGTGATCTGAAACATGATGTTTCTTCCGAATGGAAGGTTCCAAGCGGATATATTGATATCTGCGACAAGACAACACGGACTTTGTATGAAATTGAATTCCATGTTTCGAAAAAGTACCGGAACCGGAAGATCGAACAGTACAGGATGCCAGGTTATGAGATCATCATTGTCGATTGTTCCAAGCTTCCTGCGGATGTGGATGAGATTCGTTCTTACTTGGAACAATTCGTGGTACCTGATTGATCTCCTCCAACCATGTTATTATTGCTCATTGATTAGGTTGTTCTTTACTGCTGATTATGTTGTTTGAAATAGGTAAGAAGTGACATGTTTGCCCTTTTGGGTCTCCCATAACACCCCTGGCTCCGAATTTTAGGTCCCAAAGGGAGTGACGTTTTATTATCGTTCATATATGATCTTATTGCCATCTGGTGAAAAGTTGGGAGAATTATAGTTATAATCTGAGTCATTAGTTAATTTGATTTTATTTGATCCATCACTATCCATTATCCATATATCTATGTTTTTTCCACCATCTGATTGAGAACAATAAACAATTTTTGTTCCATCTTTGTTTGCTTTTGGAAACGAATTGATTTTATTATCTGTAAGCGATATTTTTTCTTTTGTTTGGAGATTAAATTTACATATGGAGTAATTTTCTGAGAACAAGATCCAGTTATCATCTAGAAATGAAGGGGAATTTGCGTTGTCAACTACAATATAATTTTCTTCATCCGGAATATTATAAATGCAAATTTGATTCGTGTTTTTTGCGTCGCCAATACCAACGTGATTTTGATAAATTATTTTCAAATTATTGGGAGAGTAAGATGGATACCATAATTCTCCTTCACCTTCATAATCAAAGATCAAGTCATACGATGCATTTGAAATATTATAGTTTATTATTTTATTCCAATCCAATATGCCAATTAATTCATTTTGGTTATGTGTATAATATGGGTGAAGAATATTTTCATTACTTGTTAAATTAACTTTGTTTTTCCCATCAGTATCCATTATCCAGATTTCATTTCCCCTCGAAAAGAGAATAGTTTGACCTTTTGGATCGTAATTGGGATTATTGTATCCTGCACCATCAGAAGTAATTTGATTTTGTTTGTCTCCTTCGATATTCATAATCCAAACATTACCTTCATAAATAATCTCATCATCATTGTTGTTTTGATCATCTTCACCATTGTTTATACAACCTGAAAAAAATCCTGCTAAAAAAAGAACTGAACAGATTATTAATGCTATTCTTTGTCTCATTTAATTCACTCCAGACATTTAGCAAGTTTTATTGCATCCCAAGTCTTCTGTTCGTATTCTACTATCGCATGTCCACCAGATTTCATAGCATCACTATCACTTTTACTATGATCCCATACATCCTTTTTTCCATCATCATCCAAATCATGAAATGTTGGATCACCACCAACAAAATGTTTGAGATCAGGATTATGATATTTAGGTAAGGCCCATGATTTTTCTTTAGTATAAATTACATAAGCACCTAGAATATTATGTCCTAATTCGTGCATAAAATTATGTGCTTGGTCAGATGCTCTTACGGTACCCCCATATTGCACAGCAAAATCACTCATATATTCTCCAAATCCCCAGGCCGTTGATGAACCTTTATTATTTTTATCGGCAATTACAAAATAATGAAAGATATGTTTTCTGCCAGGGGTAAATCCTTTATTACTGCCGGTTCCATAATTATTATTTTTAAGTTGAGTTTCAATAGTATCAGAAAACTTGGAATCATATTTATTTAAGCTTCCTCCCCCACCCATGCATCCGTCATCTATGTGCAAACATATACTATGCTTTCCAAATCTCTTAATCACTTTATTCTGGCTATTTTCAGGGAATTTATATTCCTTTCCGCTTGTCTCTTTCATCCAATCAACTTCCACGAAGATATCCTTGAAAAGAGGATTAGACCCATATATGTAATATTCTTGCTCATTAATAATGGTTATTCCATCTTCATCGATTTCATCATAATTTAGTTTATCAAATGGATCATTTGGATTCAAAAGACAATCATCTCTATACCTTATTTCAAACCAATCCATTAACCCGTCACTATCTGTATCATATCCTTCACATACACCTAAATTTAAATCATATGGTAAAAATTCAGTATTATAATAATGATATTCAGAATAGGTTGTTAATTTATCATGATCAATATCTCCTGGTAGGAATTCGAAACCATCTTTGTAATTATTTAAATCAATTGGAAATATATCAAAGGAGATTGTTGCATCAATACTTGTACTATCTCCAAAATCCGCATCATTTAACCCTGAACAAACACCCATGCCATTTGCATCAACAGTATTAAAGATAATTTCGTTTCCCTCTTTTATTACTTTTCTTCCCTCAAGTATATCCTCCCCCTCCTCCACATACCAAGAGCTTGTTCTTAAATCAAAGGTGACATCAAGTGCCCTACCTTTGGTTTTTTCCTTATCAAACCAATAAATCTGGCTATCTTCTGTGTCTGCATTTTCTACGGGAGAGATGTCAATCATGTCTGGTTTCTTTTTTGAACTGTATGTATTATCTGCATCGTATATTCCTATGTGAAATTTAACCTTTAATGCTTTATTATTAAGCCCTTTTGTACATAATGAAAATCTATCAACCATTTCATTTCTTGTTTTAACCTGGTCATCTTTCCAATATTCTTCACCATCATCATCTTTCCAGTTAAAGATACTTTCTGGGTTGTCCCAATATTCATATCCAACAATGTATGAGTTATATTGTTCTGGAATATTATTATAAAACCAACCTTTATTTATAATCGGTATATTTGACCATCCCCAATCAAATTCTGCCTCACATTCCGCCATTATAAAAAGGTCACCCTCATTCTCATCAACTTTATCCAATAGAATTAACTCCCTAATAGTGAATAATATTTCACAATTTGGAATTAATGGTTCAAAATCCAAACCATCGTTGGATAGGTCATCATCTGAATCTGCATCGTCAGGGTCTGTCCCTATATAGTACTCCTCTAAATCGCTTAGCTCATCAAAATCTCTATCTGGATTGTTATTTCTTGTTTCAGACTCTATTGGTCCATCGGTATTGATAATCCTTGGATTTGAAAAAAATGACAAAATTTCAAATCCATCTGTTAATCCATCATCATCATAATCGGAATCGGTTGAATCAAGGAAATAGATATATTCTTCACTATAATCTGATATTCCATCATCGTCAGAATCCGTTTCCAAGGCATTGATTATTCCATCATTGTCTGAGTCTAAATTAGCCTCTTTAGGCCTCCCATCAGTAAGACCATCATCATCTGAATCGGCATCTAGCGGATCTGTCCCGTAAGAATTTTCTTCAGTTCCATCAGATAGCCCGTCTCCATCAGTATCTGCTATTTTGGGATCAGTACCATAATCATATATCTCCTCATAATCATCCAGACCATCAGAGTCAGAATCATCTGATTTTGGATCCGTTCCATAGAATCGTTCCTCCCAGTCATCCAATCCGTCTTCATCCGTATCGGCATCATTTAGATCAGAATCATCTCCAGAATCATACACGCCATTTTCATTTGTATCTTCATAGCAATCTTCAATCCCATCATCGTCATTATCTGGATCTCCGTACCCTTCCTGGTATTCTGTATTCGTGTCTCCACCATTATTTTTATCAAGAGGATATTGGTCACCGCTCGGAGCCATGGAATTGTCGACTAGACCATCATCATCTGAATCCTGGTCCATTGAATTAATCAAACCATCATTATCGTGGTCTCCCCTCCACATCACTGTTCCATTTGTGGTATTATATGGAGAATCACTACCATCCGGAACACCATCATCATCCGAGTCAAAATCAAATGGATTTGGTTCCTTTGCAGATTCGTAAGTTGGATTATCCGGATGAGAACCAACAGTGGCGTCTAATTCCCCATCTTTATCGCAATCCTCTTCCCCGTCGGATAATCCATCCCCATCAAGGTCAGCATCACGAGGATTGATGTATCCGTCACTATCCACATCGGACCCGACACCGGAAGGAGTTGGATCCGTGAAATCAAACGCTCCGATATCCTGTAAATAGTAGAAATATTCATGGAAATCCATCAAACCATCACCATCGGAATCCTTATTATTCGGATAGGTTTCAGAGGATGAAATGGTCCCGAAATTGGATCGGTCCTCACCCTCCCAATAATCTAAAGATCCTCCACTTGTTTTGCCGGAATCATAATAACCATCACCAGAACTATCAACCCACCAACCATCCACACCTCCATCGGGTAATTGGTCATCATCGGTGTCGCAATTATTCGGTAGTGTAACACTACTTTCAGCAGCCTCGTAATTATCATCTATCCCGTCATTATCGCTATCACTGTCGTATGGTAACGTTCCTGCTGAATATTCTTCATCATCATCCAAAGAATCACTATCTGTGTCCGCTAGGGAAGGATCAGAAGTGATATCAGTAAATTGTTGGTTTTCGATCCCTGATTCAGTTGGAACTCTGATGAATAAACACCTATACTCACCATAGCTGAACACCTCCTGGTTTCCGTCATACAGAGAATCATCATCCGTATCCCAGTCCAATGGATCAGTGCTGTCATCCTGTTCGTTCGTGCCGTAGGTTCTAATATAGACGAAATCAGGGCCTTCCTCGTTTATGCCATCCATCTCCGTTGAACTCTGTTCGTATTGCTCTCCCCGATAAACCTTATCGTTTATTTTATCATAATAGTCATAGCCATCATACAAACCATCCTGATCAGAATCTGCTGACAAGGGATCAGTTTCGAGAGAATCCCTGACCGAATCATTATCCTGGTCCTCACCTTCCCAGTAGTCAGCGGATCCTGTGTTTACTACATTATACGTGGTTGAATCTCCACATTCAACAAATAGACCCGCCCGACTATTTGCCTGGGGGTCCCAGATATAACCCTCCCGATATCCATCGCATAATCCATCATTATCCGAGTCCGGGTCCTCCATGTTCATTAATCCATCATGATCAGGGTCGGATCGGTAATCGGGTTCCCAGCCATCATATAACCCATCCTCATCTGAATCAGGGTCTATCATATTCTCTAATGAGTCCACATCCAATCCCTGACCTGTCAAATCAATGTCATAGTTGACCTCCTTGCCGTCATCGGCACCATCGTTGTCCGAATCCTTGTCACGTACATTGTAAACCAGATCTGTTCCGAGATTGGTCAGGTTCCAACCTGTATATGATCCGTCAGAGTTGTAGTTCCAGTTGATCTCAAGACCGTCAAGGATGAGGTCATTATCTGTATCGCGTCTGCAGGGGTCTGAGAAGTAAACATCATCTCCTCTATGAGCGAGGTCCAGGTTGAAAGAACCTGCAGCTGCTCCGGTCCTTTCGAATCTGATAAAAGTATTGTTGATGTATTTGTTTCCTAACCCGTCTTCCCAATAATCGTCAAGTTCCAACCAGATGGTGTCCCAAAAGATCAGATAGATGTCAGAGGATTCGGTGACTCGAGTTATCAATGAACCGTCACGAAGCGACAATGAGTGAACGTATTCCCAGGATGTGAAGGTGTACTGGTCGCCTTTGTCAACATAATCATAAATGTAGAAATCTCCACCGCTCTGCATGGGATCCTCATTGTACCAGAGGTGTTTACCCGATTCCCCACCATTGTACAGGTTATGGAAGTACAGGGCACCTTGGTCAATATCGGTCCTCAGGAGTACCTCACCGGATAAACCACCAGGTTTGTATGTCTTGACTTCCTGACCGTCAAGTAACTTATCATCCTGTTCTTCCCATTCCCCTGCGTCGGAGTTGTTACATTTAGGGTCTGTACCTACTATATATTCTTCGAGGTTGGAAAGGTCGTCTCCTGCATTCGTGAAATTCACACTCTCGAATCTGAGCATAAGATTCTCTTGGTTAACGGTTAAGGACCAGCTACCGGATGAGTAGCTGTAAGTACTTGGGTTCTGCGAATTACTGGACTGTATCCATTCAAAGGTGGTATTTCCGTAGCTCATAGCAATTGAGAATTGATAATTCACCCCGTTTATCCCATTATAGAATATGCCCTGAGGCACATCGTAAATGAACCACAAACCATCTGGATCCTGCTCGGTTTCAACGAACTCGTACTCAGAATGGATGAGTGTAACCGGTTGAGAACTGCTGCTGGACCAGATCTCGAGACAATACCCTCCGGTTTCTGGACCGGATAGAAGAACTCCAATGCGGGAGACCATTTTCAATTGAGACGCGGTCAAACCTACAATATCCTGCGAAGCTTTCTCTACGGTGGTTCCATCGATAATTACAGAGTTATTACCCGCACTGCCAGTATAGAAGAAAGGCGCATAACCGTTGGGATCAAGGTCGGTTGTGTTGTCCAGGTTATTGGTCGGGCTCATGATGAGATAGCCATTACTATCAACGAACGATTCCTTGGTACCGTACCAGACCTCATACCCGTCCGGAATCCCATCGCTATCCGTATCTGTTGCCATGGGGTCGGTTTCACCTGTACCGTCACCTGTGTATTCGAATGTGACCCCGTCAAAGTCCCAGTTACCAAGACCGCCAATATGGTCGCCGTCGAAGTTGAGGTCTTCACCTTCCCAGACCTGGATCATGCAATCCCAGTTGTAGCTGAACCGCCACCATTTGCTCGAATAGAACGAATCCCAGGAACCTCCCACATATCGACCATAATAGGTCCAGCCATCGGCCCAACCGTCAGGCAATCCGTCTCCGTCGCTATCTACCACGGTGGGTAGGGTTGAGGACATAAGGTTCGCGTCCTGGTTGGATATCTCCGCCAGGTCGAAGTAATTGCCGTTTCTCGCTTTCCTCTCGAACCAGCTGCCCCTTGACTGCAATGTGACAAGGTTGATCTGAGGGATGCTCAATTCAACAGCGTCCCGGATACAATCACCGTCGGTATCCCTTCGATCGGGATATGTATGATATACATTAACCTCCATCAGATCCGACAGACCGTCCCTATCTGGATCTTCTGAAAGCGGGTAAGCTCTTGAGTCGGCTTCAGTATAATCGGTTAGTCCGTCATTGTCAGTGTCGCGATAAACAGGATCGAGATCCTTTGAAAGAACCACGAAGTAGTCAAGATTGACGATCCGGATGTACCTGAATCGTTCGATCTCGAAACCGTCAGGGACAAGGCTCCTTTCCCCGAGAGAGTCCTTGAGAAGAGGACGCAGTTCATCGGGTAGAAGGTCCAGATCAGCCCGGATCTCCATCTTATAGTTCCCAGGACCGCAGAAGTTGATCTCACCCGTATAATCAAGCTCAACTACAAGAGCAAGCTCGTTGTACGGTTTGGTGGTGTCATAGAAGTAGGACGAGGCCCTTGCGGATTTGCCTATCCTGCTGTCAAGGATCAGGTAGTCCCTGGAATCCGATAACACTTCAACCTCGTCGTCGGAGTAGCCGTTGAAGTTGAACTGGATTATATTATCAAGAACCATGTAGATATAATTCAGTTCGGTATCATTCAGTTGATAGGGCTCCTGGATGAGATCCGGACCGGTTGAGCCCATCATTTCCCATTCGGATACGCGTCTGCTCTGGGAAGGCATGGGAATATCGAACGGGAAATCATCAAAGTCATCATACGCATTTTTCACATTTTCGTTCGGAACGGATTCTATACGATAGGTCTTACCTCCTCCAACATTTGGCAGGTCATATTCAAGGTATGATGTGCTGTTCACCCAGAGATATTCTGGTCCCTCTTCATCATATGGGTAGTCACCGGTGATCAGGTCACATCCTGAACCGTGAAAAATCGGTGAATAGTCATAGGTCATGGCGGAATAACCCTGCCATACACCAGAACTGTCTGCTACTTTGGGTTCGATCCATTCCTTGAAATCGTAAGTGTCCTCGGTCTCGAATAAAGAGCGATTGTAATAGCTTAACTGCTCATCTCTATCAAGGATACCATCTCCGTCAAAGTCATAGGTAAACGAATCGGTAATCCCGTAATACCTGATGTTGATATCTTCTATCACTAACGAACCGTATTGGCCCCCTGTATTAAACTCCACAGCGAAATAGTCAGTATAAGAATAAGAAAAAGATTGTTGGATCTCGGATTTGTATTCATTGAGGTCGTTTGCGAAGTCGGATGTGACATGTTCGGATTGAGCCAGGAATTTGTTGGTTGAAGTTTGGAACTGGTCAGTTACCTCAATATAGGATTCCTGAACGTAGCCATTCAGAGCAGTACCAGTTGAATAGAAAACTCTGCCTCCATACAGTGAATACGAACCCCAAATAGTCGGATTCTGGTACACCGTTTTGGTTCCTACTTGACCGATCTCCTTGATCTTGAGGATGTAATCCTCCATATCCTCCTCAGCCCAGCAAAGATAGTCTCCCCAGATGAAGACTGGCTGATCGCTCATTATATTTGGAGAACTGTATTCATTTGATATCGTATCGGTCAAATTATCATATATTTTAATATTGTAATCTGAGCCAGTATATTCGAGGTAAGCGATTCGATGTTGGTACACATCCACCTGCTCGAAACTAAATCCCTCCAGAGCAGTCTCAACCGTATGGATATGAGGTTGAAGGCCTGGATCGTCTATACTATCCTCCTGAAGATCCGCAAATATACCAAGATCAGCAGATCTGATCACATCATAGCTCTCCAATCCAATTATTTCAGTTGAAATCCATACAACAGTCCGAGTGTATATATTCAACTTATCCTGCATAATGTGATTATTTTCTTCCTCAAACTTGATGAAATGCCAGCTATCCATAAACCTGCTGCAGATGATCCTATCCGAGACTATATTGCCAGGATCCGTGTTTGAAAACCAAACAACAGTTCCGTCTGAAATTCGGGTCTCATTACCGATATATGAGACGGAATCCTCATTTGAAATTATCACATTTTCGATGTTGTTGGGTCCCCTTCTCAGGTCAGAATAATAGATGTCTCCACTATAATTGCCATCAGGATCACCAAGGAAGGCAACCTCTCCCTTGCTGATAACAGGATCATAAGAATCTATGATTCCATCAACGTCAATGTTATACACTTCTCCTGTTGAGATATTATATCCTTTCGTGTTCTGGTTACCTGAGTAAACGGTCAAATTCAGATATGAATCCAAACAAGTGATCGAACCGATATTGGGGTTGGAATATTGAACGTTATTATTATCCGCAGTGTAAGTTACATTTGCGCTTTTCACAATACCCCATGTTGGAATCTGTACGTTTGGACCCGATTCTTGTAAGGAGATATCGTTTCTCCTGAGCACTCGAATCCTATCTATCAGGATCTGTGATGAACTGACCGAGGACTGGATATCGACTATGTTACTTCCCTGGTCAAGTGTGAACCTATAAACATGCCAGCAGAAGGTATTATTCAGATCAGGTGACTCCTGAGAACTAATCCCTTTGCTGATCTCGAACCGGCCAACGTAACTGCTTTCGTTATCCTTGGCACGGACATAGATCAAATAATCGGTTGAGGAAGTAGGTGAATCAACAATGAACTGTATGGCTTCGGAATAATCCAGTTCAAGGCACTTGCTGTTTACGGCTGATGTTGTTTCGTACAAACTAGCAGACGGACTTTGTGCATAGTACTCGGCTTCGAGATAGAATGAGGTGGGCGTTCTCTCGTACCCGTCCTCAAGGTCATCATCATCAATATCCGGTATCAGAGGAGCGCAAAGAGTGGGAGGATTGTTCAAAGAAGGATCTGGATTCATAAGTAACATGAACTTGTCCACTACAACCTCACCTCCTCCACCAAGGTCTAAAATGCTGCCGGTCATGGGCGAGTCGGGATTGTTCATCTGGAACCAATCGGTTTGGTACCAGGAATATATCGGAGTGACAAAGAAGTTCTCCTCGTCAAATCCGTTCATATCATTAAGGGTCACACGGAACCTTTGACAGGAATCACCGGCATAGTACTTGGCTCGGAGGGCTAAGGAGTAGTACATGTTCGGGTCGGCCTCGGATACATGGATATTGATGGGTACAATATTGGAATCCCCGGACTCTTTCTGGAACGCTCCGCTATCGTTCACTTTGCTGGAGTCAACTAGGTATTCACATTCGAATATGTATTTACCCGGTTCCATTTCATCCTCATCCGAGATACTGTCTCCGTCGCTGTCAAATCCAAACTGTATAGAATGATACTGGGGTTGGATCATGTTCAGATAGAAATGGTTGAAAGGATCCGTTTCTGGATAATCCGGTTCAAACTCCACATAAGTCGGAGTTTTATAATACGTACCCGTGTCCTTGATTACTTGTTCGCAAAGGCTACCTTCGATCTCTCCTTCGTCATCTGTGTAATCAGAAAACCACAGATTATCGTCGCAGTCGTAGAATGAGACTTCACGATGATCGGAAGGGTTCTGATCTGTACCAGAAGCAGAAATGGAGTAGCTCCAGTTACAATAAATGATCGAGTGAGAATCGATGGTCTGGGATAACTCGTCGTAATACCTTGAATCGATGAAGATCAGCTCGGACCAGACAAGTACGACCTGTTCGTTGTTGTTATTGTTAAAAGAGCAACCGTCAAAGGTGACCTTGCTGTTTGTGAACTCGAAACTGAATGAGGATTGAGTGAAACGGCAATTATCAAATTCTACAATGCTTCTGTTGATGTACATCTTCTTCTGGTTCTGGGAGAGAATATTCTGGTCAAATACCACACTCGAATTATGGATCCTTAAAGAAATGTCATTTTCATCAATGTCATTATCCAGTATCCATGCCGTCGTGTTCTCCATGAACAACCCCAGATAATTATCATTGATATCATTTTCAGTGATAATGAACTGTATTGTATCGTTCAATAATGTCACGTTTCTCCTTTCCCAGAGATGGATGCCTATCAGGGAATTGCTCCCGATCGTATTATTCCGTATGAGGGGCAAAGAATCATTGATCTTGATACCGATTATATTAGATGTGATCGTATTGTTCTGGAACCAGGGCGCACTATACACCTTGATCCAGTCCAAACGAGGAGCGTAGATCCCATATCCTAAACTGAACTGGACCTTGAAAGAGGTTATACCATGACCGTTCAGAGGTGATATATCTACTATGTTCGATCCAAGGTCACTATATCCCGATATGGATGAATCTGAATATGTATCAAGCAAGGTCAATTTCACGTCCGAATCCAGGAACGCATCCTTATTAACCGCAAGGTGAGACCAGGATGTGCCTGTCTCAAGAGAGAACGAATTGGTGGTCGCTGTACCAGAAGTTGTCACGTTTGAAACCGTGAAATAGTCAATGTACACTTGAGGATTAAGAGGTTCGTTCCAGGGTTCGATCGACCAGGCCTTGACCTCCAGGTATTTGTAGATACTGTAATTGATTTGACCCTCGCCAAAGTAGGAATCGAATAACTGAGTGAGCCGGGTGTTGATGTTCTCGTCATATTCGTACGGTGGACAGGGGTCGTGGTTCTGGGCGACGATGTAATAAGTATCATTATCATCATCCAGGCCTTCATCGTATTGAGCGTCGCGGGTGGTCCATCGGATCATCCTATAGCTTGTGTTGGAGTTGTTGTGTAGTATAATCAAAAACTCGGCTAGGTTGTAGACGCTATCATCTATCTTGCCGTAGAAATGGGTCTGAAGGGTACAGTTCACGTCCACCTCGCCTAAGTATTTTTTGATCTCTATTGTGCCTGTGTGACCGGATTGAGCTGTCAGGGACTTCCCCTCAAGGTAGAGATCGTAACCGGACCCGGACCAGAAATCTTGAACATCATCGGCGTCGCCACCGTCCTCCTCCTCATTGACTGTCCAGTTACTCTCCCAGGCACTGTCCCATTGCTCGTCTATCGTCACATCCGTGATATTGAGACAGGCATGACCACTTTGAACATGGATATTATTGGTTATTGACAGATCGGATACCTGGTCGAAATCCACTGTCTGGCTTCTGAGGTTGCTGTAGTATAATCGAAGCTTGTCAAGTGTCGGGTAATTGCTGGCATCTTTCACGAACTCGGCTTTGATCTTGATAGACGGGTGCTGAGATACATTGATCCATTTCAAATCGATCACTTCAGACCCGTTCTGAACGAAACCCGAAATGGTTTCATTTGTTGAGCCATCAAGAACAGATGTCAATATCTCTGAATCACCAGGTTCGGTCTTGTCGAGATATAGCTCACCGAATATGGAGTCTCCGTATACATTGAAGGGTTTGGTTAGAGCGTAATGGTTTGCGGAATTGAATGACCGACCGTAGATCTCGAACTCGTATACACGTGCCCGGGTGTCATATATGCTGGAATCGGTTATGTATAACCTGACCTTTTGTGTCTGAACCATGGACGAGAATGAATGTGTGGTGATATGGTCAGAGTTATCATTCACCGACAACTGAGTCTCCCAGTTGGATGAACTGGAGTTCCAGGTCTGGATCAAGTAATCCTGAAGTTCGTAACCGTCATTATCCTCATGAAAGATCTTCACTTTCGAAATATTCTTCTCCTGTCCGAGATCGAAAATCGCCCAGTGAGGATCGGTCGAACCGCTAACCCATCTATCTGATCCTGTCTCCATCTCAACAAGACCATTGATCATTCTTTCCTTGGGATATTTGTCTATATCGTAGTGTGAGTCAACAGATAAGGTTGGACAGGTCTCTGCCAGGTTTTCCTCTCCGTAATCGTATTCGATCTTGCCGATACCGAGTTGAGTACCGATCAACTTCTCAAGGTTGGTTGAATCGGAGAGATCATCGAATACATTACTGCTATCCCATAACACACCATAATCGCTGTTATTGATACGATTACCTACCAGGATCGGATCGGAGAAGGATGATACGTAAACAGATATTCCATTCCGGTAGAAGTTCGAGTTAAATATCTTTGGAATGGATTGGTTGATATATACACCGTAGGGGTCAGAGTAGCGGAAAGTGGAGTTGTAGATGTATACATCAGAGGATTTCACCTCAATACCCTGAGCATAGTCAGCGTGTTCAACCGTACTGTTGATGATCCGACCGATACTCCCCGGGTCAAATACCAGTGTGTAACCGTTAATACCATCCGACTTGGTAAGGTTGGATCGGTCATGTAAACAGAAAGTGCCATTGTAGCTTACATCCACACGACAGCTGGTTTTGTTGGCCTTAACAATGACATTGTTGAATATCAGGCTTTCACCGGTTCCAACCGTTATGTCGCTGTCAAGGTACACCATTCGATCGGCATTGTAGTACCAGGTGGTTGTTGCTCCGTTGTAATATGAAATGGACCCGTTGTCGTAACCTGTATATTCAGCGTATCCAGAAAAAGTAGTGATGGAAGGGTCGATATAGAGCGGGTAGACAATATCAGAGTGAAGCAGAACCTTTGGAACGATTATATCGTAATAGAGATATCCTGTTCCGGGGAAGATCCTATGTCTCAATTCAGATTCAATAACAGTGTCCAGAATGCCAACGTCACCTCTATCCATTTTGACAGTTTCAGGTGAGCTTATCAGAACAGGCTCAGAAATGCGGAACATATCGATATCATACTTATCGTCCTTTATCGAGATGTCAGAATCTCTATCCAGCCAGGTATATTTTTCTTCATGTTTATCTAGGGGAAGAGTGATCTTTTCATCCAGGGATAGCCTGGTCCGAATGACAAGATCGGAATCGATATCAGGGGGAGAGTTGATGACTATAGTTTCCTTAATACCGGAGATCGTATTGTCAAGTCGAATATCATAGCCACCTTTTGAATAACTGATGCGGTTAGAAGGAGTTGCAGATTCCTTGATAAGTATACTTGTATAAGTGTCAAGAACTGGAGTATTTGTTTGGTTCAACTCCAGAATCTGAACAGGGCTCAGACCTACCCTCCGATCATAAGACTCAATGCTCAGGAACGAATTATGGTCGGTCTTTTTCAGCTCGATAGTTTTCAGCTCTGTGTCAGATCTGCTGTCTGTGGATGAAAATGGATCATCATAGAAGTTCAGATCAATGTGGATTCCTTCACCGTATTCGTTTTTCAATTTCATAGCTCTGATTTCATCGGTGGCCGGTGCCAATTGCACGAACAAAGTACCCACGAATAAAACCATTATTGCATATGCCAATAACCTGTTCGTTATCACTCCTCTTTCGGGCATCGATTTTCAACCTCCCGATGAATTTGAATTCAACATGCTAATATATAAACCAATTTGAAAAGTCGATAATTTTACAGTAGGGTTCTTAAACGTTGCGGCTAGTAAGTATACGGTTATTATATCACAAAATATCTAATGGTATAGGTTAGTATAAAAATTGTCTGGCCTATGAATATTTTCTGAGCTGTTAATTTTAATGATATAGATATGATTTCCAGGCAATGGAACATTCAAGGTCCAAACCATGTATAGTATAGAATGAATTTAAAGTCAGAATCGGCCTGGCCCACCAAAGATTTTGGGCTAACCCTGATTTTTTCCAGGAATATTTAAATACTAAATTAATGGACTTTAAAGTCTATTTCACTAACCAATATCCACCCTTCGCAGGTCCTTTCCTTTCTAACAATCCCTTTTCTTTCAACTTCTTTATATTGTTCTCAACAGCAGTTGTACTGATGCTCAGCCTATCAGCAATATCAACAATGGATATCTTCTGGTCCTCTATTATCAAAGATAGTATCCTTTCCTCGTTTTCACCCAACTTTTCACCCAACTTTTCACCCAACTTTTCACCCAACACATCTACCTTTGTTGGGCCTCTGTAAAAGATCGTCATGAAACCGGTCTTTAAAGGCACACCCGCAAAATCTAGTGATTTGAGGATTTATCCCGTCAGATAATTTCAATATCGGACGAAATTCAGCAAATCAGTTCACCAATCATGTGATCTCATCTCAATGGATTGTTTTACATCAATG
>Ga0272443_10003571_pt1 | contig 18130 bp, 12 predicted proteins | sample SSMAcet12_FD_193581 | JGI IMG/M metagenome (GOLD analysis project Ga0272443, IMG submission 193581) | Marine sediment archaeal communities from Little Sippewissett salt marsh, Falmouth, MA, United States - SSM-Acet-12 | ecosystem: Environmental > Aquatic > Marine > Wetlands > Sediment ... | reverse complement strand
CTTTGACCAACCTTCTCAGGGTAGAGATACATGCCCGACAGCATCAGTCTGAGAGGCCTTTCGAATTCAGATGGTACATGGACCGTGAGAGGGTTCGTTCTATTCAGCAGGTACTCCATCTGTATGAAGAGAGGCAGACCCGAAACGTGGTCAGCGTGCGTGTGGCTTATAAAGATATCACTGATCCTTGATGTATCGACTTTGCAGCGCAACATTGCTGAAGCGGCACCGCCCCCACAGTCGAGAAGATATGACTTAGCGGTCGCATCCAGCAAGTAGCATGAATGGGCGCGGTTCGGCGAGGGCATGCCCGAGGCACACCCAAGTATCAACAGGTTCATGCCCCCACAACTTCCTTGAACATCTTGATTGCCTGTTTGCACTGCTCGAAGGTCACATCCAAATGGGTAACTACCCTGATCTTGGAGGTGGATATGGGAAGCGCCAGAGTCCCCAGACCCTGCCATTTCTCAGTTACCTCGGGAGCAGTTTTGCCGGTTCCTGAAACATCGAAAATAACGATGTTCGACTGAACCGTTTCAAGATCGAGTTCCACTCCATCTATCGCGGCAAGTTCCTCAGCGAGGTATCGGGCATTCGTATGATCCTCGGCGAGTCGCTCGATGTTGTTTTCGACGGCATAAAGGGCAGCCGCAGCGATAATGCCAACCTGCCTCATTCCTCCGCCAAACATCTTGCGAACACGAATCGACTTTTCTATGAACTCCCTTGAACCTGCGACGCAGGACCCGATAGGCGCTCCCAACCCTTTCGAAAAACACACCGAGACCGAGTCCGCACATGCGGCGAAGTCGGATAGTGATACGCCGGTTGCTATATGCGCATTCCAGAGTCGGGCGCCATCAAGATGGACTCTGAGGCCTTTTTCCTCGGCGAGAGACTTGATACCCTTCATCTCCACCAATGGGAAGACCGTACCACCAGCTCGATTGTGAGTGTTCTCAACGCAGATTAACCGTGTTCCGGGCGTGTGAAGAGACTCCATGCGGAGACAAGGCTCAATCTGGCTTCGAGTGATTATGCCGTTGGTCCCGTCAATCGTGTTCGTCTGGACACCGGAAATCGCGGCGGCGTTCGCAACTTCGTAATTGACGACATGAGCGAATCGCTCGGTTACGATCTCCTCTCCCGGCCGGGTCTGTGCCCTGATACAGACAGCGTTCCCCATAGATCCAGACGGGACATAGAGCGCCGCTTCCTTTCCAAGAAGCTCCGCTACCTTCTGCTGAAGCCTGTTGACAGTCGGGTCATCGCCGAGTACATCATCCCCAACTTCGGCTTCCGCCATAGCCTTTCGCATCTCCGGAGTCGGTTTTGTAACAGTGTCTGAGCGAAGGTCAACATATTCCATGTCCATTCCTTTCTTATCAATAATGGCTGTCGGTCGGTTTTGTCACTTGGCGCCGGTTGAATCGCTTAGTAATACCTTGAAGTCAGTGACCTGCTATCATAGGATCTTAATCAGGATGTGCATCACGAGACCTGATACCAGCGGTACAGAAAGATTGTCGTCCAGTTGTCCGCTCACTGCCTCCGTGAATGCTGCCACTGCCGCGCCGATCGCCCCGATATGAAAGGCAATGTCCGGAACCAGAGCGGCAGGTATCAGTGAGAAGGCGAAAAACGCTAACGACCCTTCATACGACTTGTTCCTATAGCGGTGCTTTCCCCACCTGCGCCCGATCAGGGCGCCTGCAGTGTCACCGATTATGATGAATGACAGCGCGCAAACAGCGACTGGCTTGGGGAAAAACGCGATAGTCAAGACGGCGGCCAGCATGATATAACTCGCGCCGGTTAGTTTGTTCGACTCCTGAGGTCGAATCATCCGCCCCCAAATTGGCTCAACGATGTCCCAGAGCTTCCATTTGAACAGTCTTGCAGAATCGAACACCAGGAACATCAGGAGGAAGATGCCGAGAACCACAAGGGAAGCAGTTTTGTTGGTCAGCGAGTATCCAATCGGTATGACAAGAGCGAAGAGATGTGTGGCCTTCCTAAGTCCCTCATTCTGGTATGTGATGTTGGAGCCATCTTCCATGACACTGTCTTCTACCCGTGCGTTTTGCAAGACGTTCTTCAGCCGCATTTCGATTTCCCGATCCTGTCGCGACTAAACGGTCTCATCCGAGTTGTGCCCAATGCCTTTCCTTCTGGACAGGACCGCCATGTTGTCATCTCTTCGAGCTTGTAATAGTGGTTCAGCTTCCGGAGCCAGATTCTCTGGCATTAGAAACCTACTGTGCCTGCTGCTCCTGATACACGAACTCACTGACGAGAGCGCTGTCGATGACGATCTCATGCCCCCCCATCAACTCCTGCTTCCAATGCTGCTTGATCGCCTCGCGCTTCTCGTCAAGCATGCGCCGCTTCACCTTGTGCTGCGCGTCCTCGAATGACATGACCGGCTTGCGGTCAACGAGGCGGATCAAGTGAAATCCGTATTCGGTCTTGATTGGACGGGAGACATCCCCCGGACTGAGTATCCATGCAGCCCGCCAGAATGCAGACGGCATCTCATCAGAGGAAATGTAGCCCAGGTCAAACAGGGATGCCCGCACATCCTCATCTCCCGGGTAATACTCCAGCGCCATCTCCCGGAAATCGGCGCCGTCTTCAATCTCTCTTCTTATCTTCTCCGCTTTCAGGGAGTCCTCGAATAGTATGTGCTGTACATGCAGGGGCTTTTCCGCATAGTAGTCATCTATGTGGGAGTCGTAATATGCTTTGATCTCTTCTTTGGATGGTTCCCAAAGGCCCATATTACCCTGGAGGCGGATTTGGTGTTTCCGTTGAGTCATTTCGAAGTTGTCGCGTTCGGCAACTATGTCCAGCCTGTCATAGTAACCCAGCTTGCGCGCCTCCATAGCGAGAATGCGGCTCGAAATGAAGGTCTCGAGGACAATCTTCTTTTTCTCCACATCCATTTTCGCGATTCGATTCTTCATCTGGTAAGTTCTCGCATACTGGGAATAGTCCATCACGAATATGCTGTCAGTGCCGTCGATTATGGCGAGCCAGTCTGTCGGCTTATAGGTCGAATCCGGCTTCTTGAGCAGACGCTCATTGTATCTGACCTTGGCTATGGTACGAAGGCTATCAAGATATGCACGCCCCGCATCGCGGCTCGCGACCGACATCAATCGTTGTTCTATATTCGCTCGAAGGGCATCGTCAAGAGGCATGTAACTTGAGTCTGTCCTCTCGTAGCATTTCACGACATGATAGCCATGCTGCGTCTTGATTGCCGGCGAAATCTCTCCCGGCTGGAGGGAGAACAGAACAGAGTCAAAGACAGGTGGGCTTTGACCTCTTTGAATCCAACCGAGGGAACCACCCTCCTTGCCTGAGTTTTGATCGTCAGAGAACTCTTTCGCCAAATCCTCGAACGAATCGCCGTCTTCAAGCTTCTCAAGAATCATCGCCATCTTCTCTCTCGCAATCTCTTCAACACTGTCTTTGGAAATGTCAGTGTGGCTTTGACCCTCTTCCAGGTAAAATGCCGGATTCGTGGTTGAGAGAATGTGACCCGCTCTGGCGCTCTCTGGAGTGAAGTACATCATCTTGTTGTTCTCGTAAGCAGTGTCCACATCCTCCGGGGTAATCTTGACACGCTCCATTACGAGATCCGAGTACAGGTACTTGAGCACGTAGTTCTGCATATGGTCTCTCATACGCTTCTGCGCGTCAACAATCGTATCAATTGAGAAGGTTAGCGCTTTTTCGGATACGAGTTGTTCGATGACCAGATCCTCGATGGCCCTGAAATTGAACTCCACCGTATCTTTGATTCGCTTGAGCCCGGCGTGTTCACGCCAGCCGTTCATATCCAACTGGGCGTTCAGGTCCGCAAGTGTATAAGACGTGCTGTCCACTCGGAGTACTTCAAGAGACAAGTCAAACACTTTCGCGGGCTTCTCACTATCCTGACCGCAGCCCGCGATCAGCAACAACAAAACCAGAATGAGATGTAGATGTTTGTAACGCATATGGATCATATCCTTTCAACTCGTGCAAACGATCATACCCTTGAACTCTATTCGATATCGTAAAGAATGGAAATTCTGAAGCTATCGTCAATATCTGTGTTGCGCATATAGGCAATATCCAGAAAGAAAGATGAGACGGCCACTCCCGCACCCAACGCCAGATTCCCCATATCCGAACCAGCTCTACCGAACACGACATCACGATATCCGATCTCGGCCCCGAAGTGAGAATCTACAGAGAAAGACCCCATCCAGAACTGAGCGGCCTCTCGATAGTTCTCGAACTTGACTTCGGCGTCGGCTGCGGCGAGAAAACTAAACTCCCCGAAGTATCTCTGAAACGACAGCCCGGGCACAACGGTTGGATATATGCTCTCTTTTGTACCGGTGTCGTATGATAGAAGCGTAGTCGTGAAGTCGCGTACCATCACGCCGATTCTCAAATCGCTGCGAAGTTCGTACTGAGCGCCTACATCAGCGCCGATCCCGAATGCAGAGTTATCAGCAATATCACGGTAGAGTAATTTAGCCGAGGCGCCGAAACTCAGCCTGGGGCTTTTCTTGTCGGCCCATGAAAATAACAGCTGGTAGTCCGCATGACCGCTTTCTTTGACTACAAGTGGACGGTTAAGGTTGTAGTCCCACTCGGTGATCTTGATACCGCCACCACCCAGACGCGTCAGGCTAACGCCCGCAACGGGACTGTCAGCATCCGAACGCAATGGCATCGCGTATGCAAGATAGTCATGGTTAAGCAAAGACCCAAAAGTCTCCGAATGCATGAAAGTCACTTGTCGAGTTGTAAGGGACGCGAGGCCCGATGGGTTCCAGAAGCCCGCTGTTACATCGGAGGCATGCGCTACATAAGCGCCTCCAATACCGAGCGGCCTTGCACCAACCCCCAGCTGAAATGGTTCGCCCGCATACTTCGCAGCTTCCGCCTGCGATGACAGCAATAGAGCAGTCAAGGCCAGCAGACAGAAGTTAATCCTTAACAGTCTACTAAACATCGGGTTAATGATATTAGTGCTAACCAATGCTGTCAACACAATTCCCTCTATCATCGCTTATAGACTGACAAGTCTACAATCAAAAAAGGGAGCGAACTACTTCGCTCCCTCTAATATCAGCTAATCAGATGTCAGCTTCCGGACTTGTGTCCCGGGCAATCTTTCGGGTCACATCCGGCAGGCTTCGATGTAGTGCTGGCAGGCGTAACGCTTACGCCCTGAGCAGCGCCACTGGCAAATGCTGTCAGTTCCTCGGCTGAGTAAGGACCCACCTGTGCATGATAACCCACGCTCTCAATCGCTTTCACAAGATCGGCTGCGCACATTGAGCTTGATGTATACTCAATATCTGCAACGCCGCTCTTGTAGTCAACCGCTACCGACTGAACGCCATCCAGTTTCTTAAGTGCTCCGCTGACAGTTCCGGCACAACCGGCGCATGTCATGTATGCCACACCGAGTGTGACCTGGCTTACATCGCCGCCAGTTGTGGACGTAAGTTGTGAGGTGCAGGGGGGTGTCTTCTGCCCCGTGCACTTTGAAGCACAATCAGCAGCGGAAGTTCTGTCGGTGCAGCCGGAAGCCTGAGCAGGTTTTGCTGTTGCGGATGCCTTCTTTACCGTAGCATCTTTCGTTGCAGCTTTGGTTTTGCCGGTTACCGGGCAACAACCATCACCGGCGAACGCAGACCCTGAAGCGAAAACCGCGAAAAACACAGCAAAAATGAATACCGAAATCTTGAGATGTCTTGCCATTAGATCCTCCGTTAGCAGCTATTAAGTTTTTGTCCTTTTGTTTTCCTCTTTAACACAGAATCGCGGGAAAAGATTCCGACAATTTTGCTCTGAATTCACTTTTTGTTATTGTCTTACATGGACTTCCCAATCTGCAAACCATGGAAGCGCTTAGTTAAGAGCCCTTGATGTGAACCAGTTGTTCAGTTTAGGGTGTTCTCCCGAGGATGTAAACCGGGAGGTAACAAAGAGTGTATTCTATGCGAAATCCTCGCGACTTTTCAGCTCTTTTCCTTCTTAGCGAAGTCCGAGAATGACATTGTCTCCCAGGAGTCGGTGCTTATGAACCTAAGAACTAATGCGAATTCGTCAGCGCCTCGATAACCGGATATAGGTGCTATTGCAGTGCCATCAGGCTTAAGAAACAGCGTCGTCGGGAAGCCTTTGACACCGTATGAGCGGCTCAACTGACGCTCTGTAATCTCTCTGACAATACCGTCTCTATCAGTGACCTTCACTTTGTTCTGGGAGTCCCCATCAACTACGGCGAGGACGAAATCGCCCGACATTATCTTGTAGACATCGTTGTCCGTGAAAGTGCTCTTCTTCATCTTCTTGCAGTAACCGCACCAACTCGTTGTGAAGAAAACCATTACGTGCTTGTCCTGCTTGGCGGCAAGCTCGAGGGCCTTGTCATACTTGTGCCATACGAGTGACTTATCCGAGGAAGACGACTCTGCTTTGGGATTCGACTGCGCAAATGCGGCTACAGCGAGAAGTGCACTAAGAGATGCAATTATCAATACGAGCGATATCTTCCTCATGGTTGACTCCTGATAACCCTTAAATATGACAGTTAGTGTAACTGGTGATGAACATCCTTCAATTTACTTGAAAACCGGCGAAAATCAACCTGTTTCTGAGGTTATAACACCCCTAAATGCGGTCAGTTCCATTTCCGTTCTTGGAGGACTTGGTTTCCCATCGAACGTTCTCGCCACCAAGGAGCGTTGTCAGTTTGCGGGTTAGACCGGGCTTTGCAGAAGTCTTGAGATTCTCGGTTCTCACAACGACCTTTTCCGACTCCGTGTTGAGGATAAGCACGACTTCGGCCGATCCGGGGAATTCCTGCAACACGGACTCGATTTTGTCAATTCGTCCGCCGTTGAAGTTTGGGCCATCAAGATTCAACGTCAGGACCAATTCTCCACCATCGGCTATATCATCAAGCAGATCGGCCTTTTCGGCTACTATCTTAGGCTTCTCTTCTTCACGCTTCGATATCCTCCCCGAAATGACCGCCATGGATTCCGGCTTGATTACGTCCTTACCCTTGTCAAAAAGATCAGAAAAGACGATCACCTCTACCGAGCCAGCGAAGTCTCTGAGCGTTGCGAACGCCATCTTCTTGCCTTTTTTGTCAACGTTTACTTTGATTCTCGTGATCATACCACCGATTGTAGCGCTGGCTCCGTCCGGGTAGTCTTCGATAGTCTCGGAATTGCACGTGGCAACCGTCGTGAGAAGGGTCCTGTACATTTCCAAAGGATTGCCGGAAACATATTGCCCCAGCAGCTCGTTTTCGTGTCTCAATAGAGTTGCCTTGTCCCACTCGGCAACTTCAGGAAGCGTGGGTTCGACGACCCCAATGCTGTCGGCTTCGTCTCCGAACAGGCTACCCTGATTGGCGTTCTTCCCTTGAGCCTGACGAGCCTGCCCAAAACTGAGTGCTGATTCCACGGCCTCAAGCTGTTGCGCCCGGTGACCGGGAAGAGAATCAGTAGCACCGGCGCGAACTAAAGACTCAAGCATTCTTCTATTCATAGACTTGAGGTCTACACGAGTCGCGAGGTCGAAGAGCGACTTGAATTCGCCTCCGTCCTCGATGGCTGTAAGCATTCGCTCTATTGCTCCCCTCCCAACATTCTTGATTGCGCCGAGACCGAATCTAATCTTGTCATCTTCTACCGTAAATTCGGCGCGGCTGTGGTTGACGTCGGGAGGAAGGATGTCGATTCCAAGTTCACGACACTCTTCCATCAGCACGATCACACGATCCGTATTCCCCATCTCGGATGTCAGCGATGAAGCCATGAACTCCCGGGGATAATGAGCCTTCAGATAGGCGGTCTGGTAAGCAAGGTAAGAGTAACCGGCGGCATGCGACTTGTTAAATCCATATCTTGCGAAAGTCTCCATCTTCTCGAAAACTCTCTCTGCAACGGCCTTGTCGATTTTGTTCTTGTCGCAACCATTCATGAACGCCGTCTTCTGCTGTTCCATTATTTCGCGTATCTTCTTACCCATCGCCTTGCGCAGGATATCGCCCTGACCGGCGGAGAAACCGGCAAGGACCATTGCGATCTTAAGGACCTGTTCCTGAAATGTGATCACCCCATAGCTCTCTTTGAGGATCGGTTCGAGCAATGGATGGTCATACTCGACCCGTTCCTCTCCGTGCTTGCGCTTGATGTAATCGTCGATAGTACCTGCATCGAGCGGCCCCGGCCGGTAGAGAGCATTCATGGCGATAAGATCATTCAGGTTCTCGGGACAAAGTTTTCTCAAGTAGTCCCTCATACCGCTAGACTCGAATTGGAATATTCCAACAGTGTGGCCCTTGGAAAATAGATCGTACACATCCTGATCATCCAAAGGTATCTTATCGAGATCGATATCCACACCATGATTGGCTTTGATCATCGCGAGAGCATCATCAACCACCGTCAATGTCCGCAGACCGAGGAAATCCATCTTGAGAAGACCAAGTTCTTCGATGTACTTCATGTCGATCTGTGTTGTCACTTCGTCGCCCTTTGGCGGACTGAACAGCGGCACAAAATTGGTCAGGGGCGCGGGTGCGATTACGACACCGGCAGCATGGGTCGATGCATGACGTGCAAGCCCTTCGAGAGTCTGGGAGTACTCAAGCAACTGCCGAGCCTGGCTGTCATCCTTAATCAGCTGCTGCAGGTCTTTCTCCTTTTCAAGAGCCCCGGAGATTGTCTGCCCCGGGCCTGCAGGGATCATCTTGGCGATCTTGTCTACCTGGCTGTACGGTATCTCCATGACCCGCCCGACATCCCTGATCGACTGCCGTGCTGCCATAGTACCGAAGGTGATGATCTGGCAAACATTCTTTTCACCGTACTTGTCGATTACATAGTCAATGACCTTCTCCCTGCCGCGATCCGCAAAATCAATATCGATATCCGGGAGCGATATCCTCTCCGGGTTCAGGAATCTCTCAAAAAGCAGACCGTACTTAATCGGGTCGATGTCGATGATTCCCAGGCTGTATGACACAACCGAACCGGTGGCGGAACCTCGGCCCGGTCCAACCCTGACATTGTGGCTGCGCGCAAAATCTATGAAGTCTTTTACGATCAGGAAATATCCCGAGTAACCCATCTGTATTATGACATCAAGCTCGTAGTCCAGCCTCTCCCTCAGTTCATCGGTTACTTCAGGATACCGCTTCTTCAGGCCTTCCTCCGCGACGTGTCGAAGATACCTGTCAAGATCATCGTAACCCTCCGGCAACGGAAACTCGGGCAGGTGGTTTTGACCGAGTTCGATCTCGACGTTACACATCTCAGCTATTCGCAGAGTGTTTTCTATTGCCTCGGGAGTGTCGGCAAAAAGCTCCTTCATCTCCTCGGGGGTTTTGACGTATATCTGGTCGGTATTGTATTTCAGCCTATCGGTATCAGATAGGACCTTCCCTGTCTGTATACACAGAAGAGCATCATGAGCATGGCTGTCTCTCTGGTGCAGGTAGTGGCAGTCATTGGTGGCTACCAGCGGGAGACCAAGCTTTTTTGCAAGTCTGATCATTCGCTCCTTCGTTTGCCTCTCAAGCGGGATTCCATGATCCTGTATCTCGAGATAGAAATTCCCTTCGCCAAAGATGTCGGTGTATTCCTTAGCCAATCGTTCGGCTTCCGTATCTTCATTGGCTGCGAGCAGGGACGGTATCTCTCCCTTCAAGCAGGCCGTTGTCGCAATAAGCCCATCGCTGTATTTCTTGAGGAGATTCTTATCAACTCTCGGCCGATGATAAAAGCCTTCCAGAAATGCGGTAGAGATGAGTTGAATCAGATTCCTGTAGCCTGTCTGGTTCTTCGCGAGAAGTATGAGGTGGTATCCCGAGGACGGTTTCCCAGCAATCGGTTCTTTGTACGTATGATCTCGTGGAGCGACATAAGTCTCGCAACCGATGATTGGTCTGATACCTTTCTTGCGGGCCTTCTTGTAAAATTCGACACTCCCGAACATGTTGCCGTGATCGGTGATCGCCAGCGCAGGCATCTTCATCTCGTGAACCATGTCAAGAAACGGGTCTATCCTGCAAGCGCCGTCGAGCAACGAATACTGCGTGTGATTATGCAGGTGTATGAAGTCAGCCGTTCCCATCAATCCCCCTCCTCGCTCTGCCGCTTCAACTCTCTCACCATGCGAAGAGCGTCATGAACTTCTGAAATCGTAGAGTCAATGCTTATCGCCTTCTCATACATGCCTATTGCCTCGTCGAACTCACTAATCCCGGCCAACGCATTCCCCCAACCGATGAACAGCGCCGCAGAAGTGCTGTCGAGGCTGTTAGCTTTCTCGAAAGCGGAGATAGCACCCCGAGGTTCTCCGAGGACGTTCAGCGTGAATCCGAGATTCAGGTAGGCCTCGAAGAATGTAGAGTCCAGTTCTATCACCTTTTTGAACGACGCACGAGCCTTCAGGTATAGCGCTCTGTCGAAGTAAGAGACCCCCTGCTGCATCAGCATTGGTATTTTCATTTCCTCCGCGGTCTTATCAAGGTTCTTGATGCTGTTCAGCGTGAAGTAATTCTCTGGTTCTACTGCAAGCGCCCGTTCGTATGCAACTCTTGCCTTCTCCACATCGCCCTGGGCAAGATAAAGGCTGGCGTATGAGCTCAAGGTGTAGACATTCAGGGAATCGATTCCATACGCACGGTCAACCCACTTGAAACCCTCCTCAGGACCACGAAGCAACGCCACTACCAATCCGTAATTTGACAAGAGAATAGGATTGTTCGGATAGACCGCCTTGGCGCTGATAAGAAGGCTTTCGGCCTCAGCTACCCGTCCGACACCCCTGTATATGATAGAGCGATAGGCAAATGCCTTTGCTGGAATCGGCGATGACACTTTCTCCGCCATATCGACATACTGAAGAGCCACATCGAACTCACCCGCCAACCACGATAGCCTCGCCAGTTCGAGATATGAATCCGCATCAGCCTGATCCACCTCTATCAGCATGCTGAATGCCTGATTAGCCGTCGCGAAATCTCCGGTTTTCACGGCGATATTGGCGAGCTTCCTGAGAGCATCGTAATTGCTTTGATCAGCACTGTAGATTTCTCGGAGCGTATCGGATGCGGCACTGAAGCTCCCGGCGGCAATCAGTGAATCGGCAACTTCCGTGAGATCTGTACGCGGCTGGGCGTGTACTGTGGAAGTCACGAGTAATATCATGACAGAAGTCAGCAACAGAACCCGGCTTGTGTTTCTCATTGATAGCATCATATTACCACCCCCTGTAAACTCGAACCCTTGGCGCTCTCCTGACAAACAGCTTGAATACCAGCAGACCGAATATGAAGCCACCTATGTGTGCGAACCAGGCAACGCCTCCTCCCGATGACCCCAAGGCTGGAAGTCCATTGAGAATCTGCAGCACGAACCAGAAACCAAGAACGAATAACGCCGGAATGTGGGCGATTCTTATGAAATAGAGGATAAATATCACTGTTGTTACTCTTGCATGTGGATACGACACAAGATATGCACCAAGGACCCCAGCGATTGCGCCTGATGCTCCAACCAGCGGAACCTCGCCGCTGGTGTTCGTGAGAACGAATGTCAAAGTCGCGACCACGCCTGAAGCCAGATAGAAGAGGATGAACTTCACTCTTCCAAGCCTGTCCTCGATGTTATTACCGAAGATCCATAGGTAAAGCATATTGCCACCGAGGTGCAACAGGCCGCCATGCATAAACATGCTCGTGAAGATATTCGTAGCAGAAGATGTAGCCAGTTCAGGCGTTAACTCAACGCCGGTCGTTAACTCCACCGGTATCAATCCCCACTTGTAGGTAAACATCGTAAACCCTTGCTGCCCCAGAGACATCTCGTATAGATACACAAGGCAGTTGATGACAATAAGTGCAATAGTGACAATCGGCCTTCGACTTGTGGGTATGTCATCCTTGATAGGGAGCATGTCGTCAAAACGTGTTAGTAGTTTTCGTCAACCAGCAAATCGGAATATCAGGCAGTTTTTGGACTTTGCCAATTTCTTTCTGTTATGCGGTCATTTTGATCTTCTAAACGTGGATCGATGAGTTGTCGTGTTGCCTGCACGGTCGCGAACGGTAATCTCCAGCGTGTGTTCGCCTGCCTTTATTCCTCTGCTTGGATATGTCACCAGCCACTTGGACTCGAGATCGTACTCGGGGATAGCCCATTCGCCATCGACAAGAGTGACCACGTCCGTGTCATCTTCGATTCCTGAGAGCTCGTCATCCATCTTGAATTTGATCTTGGGACGAGACTTACTTACTACTCCCCCGTTCTTGGGAGAGACGTTCCAGATTCTCGGCGGTATTGTATCCTGAAGCAGAACGTAATCACGAAGAAGAGACAGCTTCGATACCATTACATCAGGTGAATACATCTCACCACCAACGTAACTCGTGGAGCCGGAATCGTCGATCAGGTACAACGCTGTTCTGGATGTGTCAAGCGCCCCTGGCACCTTCAGGTACAGGTCTATGAAGTCGTTCAGGAGCAGATCTCGAGGACTTAGCGATATCGCTCGAATTGAGCCTATACCATCGACCACGCGAGTGACTGTGTCAACAACGATTGCGCTCTTTGGAAGAACATCCCCCGCTTCGATATTCACATAACCATCAGCAAAGCCGATCACCCCAGACGAAAACAATCCTTCTCCCCCAACCGTGAATGGCACACCATACTCCAACATCGTCGAATCTGCCGTAGACACGAACCCCGGATCGATATACAAGCTGGAGTCCGTTTCGCTGAACAGGACAGGTACGCTGAAACAGAGGCTTGGGCCGGTTTCGGACGCCTCTCGCCAGTCACTCTCCATTTGTGAGACATTCAGTGGAACGGGATCATACCATGACCGGACAGGGCCGGAACTCAGGTTTCCCGGAAACAGGATTGTGGAAGGATATGGAACGGGGATACCGTTTGACGGCGTTCTCAGGATTCTATCAAAGCGTGCACCGTCAGGGGTGAGCACTGACAACAAGAGCAATTTGCCCGCGATCTCGCGAAATCTATTAACAAGTCTGGTCTCGCCATTCAAGTAATCCCAGAAAACTCTGGCCTCATCGCCGTTTAGCAGTGACGTGAGATTGTAGCCTGCTGAATCGAATAGTGCTGCGGAAACCTCAAGATCCGTATTGAGATGAAAAACCGAGTCCGGCATTCCGGGGCCATGTCTCAAATCAACCGGATGAGCTTTGACAATTATCGGGATATCTGCAGATACCGAGTTCCCCGAAGCGTCGATCACGTTGATAAGCAAGTCGTAAGATCCGGGAGCCAACGGCGGGGCAATCTCCCTACCGGCAGAAATCCAGCCATCGCCTCGCTCATAGCGATTGGCATAAGGTGGTTCTGTGTTCGGGAAAACATACATATTGTGATAGAAGCGATCGCCCTCAAGAGCTCTGCTGTAGTTGATCTCAAGATTCACTTCGCCCCATCGGTCGAAAGACAGCGTATCATACGCTGTGACAAACAGGGTGTCGGAATAGTCATCAAGGGCCATCTCAATTTTTGAAACGGAGTACTTCCTGCTGGTGCCGGGTCTGCGATCATAGCACTCTACTTCGACACCGACCGGCCCGTAGATGACGACCGTATCTCTCGAATCGAATCTGCCTGACTTTGTATCGGGTGTTATGCCCAAAAGGGTAGGTTCACCATTGATCCTGCTGCGGACAGGTGAAAGCGGCCTGAATGCCACCTCACTTATCACCGGAGGAGTGTTATCTTCCAGACGAGGATAGAACGTCAGAGGAGAAAGCGGTTGATTGTTCTCATCTCGAATCTCAAAGTGCAGGTGAGGAGCACCTACTCCGGTCTGACCCGACTTGGCAACAACATCGCCAGCCTTGAACCGGAATTTGTTTTTGGGCGGATATGTATCAGTTTTGTACCGCCTGTTTGCTATCTGCTGCTCCTGAACATACTTGTCAATCTCGTGAGTGAAACGCTGGAGATGGGCATACACGGCGATCCTTCCATCGTCGAGCTTGAGGTAAAGCGCTTTGCCGTACCCGCGCCAGTTCGTAACCAGCCTCAACACGTGTCCATCAGCGATTGCCTGAACGTCGTAACCTGTTTTGCCGAAAGTTCTTATGTCAATTCCCGAGTGCCAGTGCCCCGAACGCCACTGGCAGAAACCGGACGTGAGTTCACTCGATACAGGCAGCGGCCATAAGTAGTTATCGTCGTTTGAAATGGCCGAATCCGGCGACAGGACCAGTAGACACAGCAGTATCGCAGCAAAGTTTTTAACTACGGAAGCAAGTTGCATATTGACCATCGTTATAAGCAAGTTCACTGACAGTGTCAACCATATTATAACATCGAGCTGTGGTTTAGGTTCGAACAGATACGGGCAAAAAAAGCTTGTTAAACTGCCGACTACATATATATTGAAAAGTTGTTTTTGTGACGCTACACCAGTAACTTAGAGGAGATTTTCGGCTATGTTGCAGGACTTCCGCAAGTTTAGCAAAGTTTTTCTATACATCGTTATAGCGGCATTCGTCGGTACTATCATCTTCGCATGGGGTGCGGATATTACGAGATCCAAAGGTGAGAAGGGTATTATCGGTGAAGTCAACGGTGAGGAAATCGACTACATAACGTACAGCCAGATCGTTGACAACTACTACCAGCAGATATCACGATCTTCACAGCGAGAAATCAGCCAGGATGAACTTCTCGAGATCCGAAATCGGGCATGGGTCGATCTTGTGACCGATATCGTTTACAGACAAACTGCCGACAAGTTGGGGATTGAGCTCACGAATGCTGAGCTTGCCGAACACCTGAAGAGATTTCCGCCATCGATTGTAAGGCAGCATCCTGAATTCACGAACGAGCAGGGCCAATTCGACTACCAGAAGTATCTCTCGACCATGCAGGATACGCGTTATGCGCAGTTCTGGCTTGAACTCGAATCGATTTCACGTAACGAGTTGAGAAACCAGAAACTGCTCGAGATCGCAATGACAGGCGCTCTGATCACCGATGAAGACGTTAAACAGGAGTTCATCGCGGCGAACGAACTGGTGAAGGTCGAATACGCGCTCGTATTGAAGGACGCTGTTCGTGAACCACAGATCGTCAACGATTCTAATGAAGTCATCGAGTACTACAACTCTCACAAAGATCGATACTTCAAGAAGGCTGAGGCCGAGCTCAAGTATATTGAATTGATCAAGACACCTACCGCGAATGACTCCCTCGACATCAGACAGCAGATTGCAAGTATACACGAAGAACTCATGGATAGTGTGGACTTCGCCGGTCTTGCACGAGATCTTTCGGAGGACGGAAGCGCCCAGAACGGCGGCGATCTCGGCTGGTTTGGTGAAGGCGCCATGGTAAAGCCGTTCGAGGACGCCGCATTCGCACTGAAGGATTCAGGAGACATCTCTGATCCGGTCGAGTCGGAATTCGGGTGGCACATTATCATGAAGACCGGGGAGCGTGAGCAGGATGGCACGAAGGAAATCAGGGCGAGCCATATTCTGCTGAAGTTCAAACCTTCCGGCCAGACAATCACCGACCTCCAGAATATCGGACTGACCTTCCTTGACGAGGCGGAGGAGTTCGGATTCGATAAGGCCGCGGAAAACAGCGGACTCGAGATCAAGGAGTCCGGCCCATTCACCGAGGGCACGTACTGCGCAAAGATGGGACAATCGCCCAGCGCAAATGAATTCGCCTTTTCCAACGACCCCGGCACGGTGTCCCACCTCATAGAGGAAAAAGGCCGATTCGTTATAGCCAGAATCGACAGATTCACTTCTGAAGGAATAAGGAGTCTGGAGGAGAGCTTCACCCGCGCCGATGCGGACCTCACTCAGAAGAAGCTCGAGGAGAGATCACTCGCAAAGATACGCGAGGTCTATACTATGGTTCAGGGCGGCAAGAGTATGGAGGAAGCCGCAACCGAGATGGCGACGGAGTATTACGAAACCGCACTCATCTCAAGAAACGACCCCGTAAGGAAACTGGGCAGGGATCCGAATTTCATAGGCGCCACGTTCAGACTCAGCGAAACAGACCCGCTTTCCGGGCCGGTGGCTGTTGGTAAAGGTGCAGTTATCATAAACCTGCTCGAACGACAGCCCGCGAATCTCGAAAGCTTCGCTGCCCAGCAGGACACGATATTCCAGAGGATGATCGAGGACACGCGCCAGAAAGTTTACTCCGACTGGTTCAACAATCTGCAGGAATCCAACGAAGTGAAAGATTACAGGGAGCAGTTATACGGCAGCTCCTACTAACTGCGGACACTCCGTATGTGATACATAAAGAAAGTCCCGCGTCAAAGCGGGACTTTTAGTTTTTGCGCAACTGTTGTGCGGATTCGTCCGGAAAAGCTACTTCATCTCCGCCCGTGTCTTGAAGAGATCAGTGACTTCCATATTGTCATCGAGTGAAACAACCTTGTAATTGTCAGGCAGCAGCTCGTCATCTTTGACGAGTTCAATCTTCACGCGCGACTGCCTCGATATTCGCTTGAGAATCTTGGTCTCGGGATCGGACATGTAGTCGGCAATGTCTGGATTCACTATCAACCGGAATTTCCGCGTCTTCGATCCCACATGAGCTCGCTGGAACCATCTCTCGATCTTCGTGGATATCGTTTCGTTGGACAACACCCTTCCAAACCCCTTGCATCTTGGGCACGGTTCGGAGAATGTCTGGATCAGCGAGGGTTTGGTTCTCTCTCTAGTCATCTCAATCAGACCGTAGTCCGACACGGGACTAATCGCATTCTTCGCGCGATCGTACTTGAAATGTGACTTGAACTCCTCGAACAGCTTTCGCCTGTTTTCCCTGCTGTACATGTCGATGAAGTCGACGATTATCAGCCCGCCCAGGTCGCGGAGGCGAATCTGGCGAGCGATCTCTCTTGCAGCCTCCAGATTGGTTTGAAGAATCGTATCTTCCTGAGCCTTCTTTCCAACGAACCGTCCAGTGTTTACGTCAATTGCCCACAACGCTTCGGTCTGGTCGATACAAATGAACGAGCCTTTCCTGATCCAGACTTTGCGATTAAGCGTGCGGTCAATCTCGTCCTCGATTCCGTACAGGTCGAAGATGGGAACATCGCCCCTGTAGTACTCGACCTTGCTACGCAGACTGGGGGACACCATCTTCACGAACGAGATAACTTCCTTGTATTCCTGTCGGGAGTCGATTATCACTCTCTCGGTATCAGTGCTCAGGAAATCCCTTACGATACTGGTAGTAATCCCGGCGTCTTTGTGGAGGAGAACCGGTGACGGTTTTCTATCAGCGGCCTTGCGGATGCGGTTCCAGATCTTGAGAAGTCTCTTGATATCAGCCCTGAACTCCTTCTCGCGTTTTCCTTCCCCTTCCGTTCTGACAATAAGCCCGAAACCTTCCGGCTTAAGGTCCACGAGCATTCTTCTCAGTCGCCTTCTTTCGGCCCAGTTGGAGATTCGTTTCGATACCCGTATGTGTCTCTCATTAGGTACGAGAACGAGAAACCTGCCGGGGACGCTGATAGCAGTACTGATCCTTGCCCCTTTGTCTCCGAGAGGTTCCTTGATGACCTGTACAAGTATCTCCTGATCTTTCTTGACAAGTCTTTCGATCGGATTCTGCCTGCTGGTTTTCCTGATGATGTCGGCATCTCCACCGTCTTCGTCACCATCGTACTCGAAACCATAGCGTTTCGCCGACGAATCGGTGCCCACATCGGAAATGTGCAGGAATGATGTGCGCTCCAGCCCGATGTCGAGGAAGGCGGCCTGCATACCGGGGAGTACCGCGGTCACCTTACCTTTGTAAATCGCACCGACATGACGTTCTTCACCGGGCCGCTCAACGAGCAACTCTACGAGCTTATCATTTTCGATAATCGCGATTCGGGTTTCGTGCAGTGCACAGTTAATTACGATTTCTTGCTTCAACTCACGCTCCTTGAGTAACTTTTCGGAGCGCCTGATTGTCTTCTAACCGAGCACTTCGCCCGTCTTGAGTGGGTAACCCCGTAAGTATGCTTCTGCAGTCATTCGCTTCTTTCCCGCAGGTTGGACTTCGAG
>Ga0272443_10003570_pt1 | contig 18130 bp, 16 predicted proteins | sample SSMAcet12_FD_193581 | JGI IMG/M metagenome (GOLD analysis project Ga0272443, IMG submission 193581) | Marine sediment archaeal communities from Little Sippewissett salt marsh, Falmouth, MA, United States - SSM-Acet-12 | ecosystem: Environmental > Aquatic > Marine > Wetlands > Sediment ... | reverse complement strand
TCCTTTCCTGGGATATTTCAAAGATACCGGAAAATTATTTTAGTTTAGTTGGTGATTTCTTTGTGTGAAACAAAGATAGAAGATGTTGAAAACATACTTGAGATAAAAGATTTCTCGAAATCTTTTCCGGGTGTTAAAGCACTTGACAGAGTTTCACTTGAGGTAAAAGAAGGAGAAATACACGCCCTTTTGGGGGAAAACGGTTCCGGAAAATCAACGTTAACAAAGTGTATCGTTGGGGCTTATAAAAAAGAAGAAGGAAATCTTTATTTCAAAGGGAAGGAAAGGGATTTTAAGAGCCCCATCGAATCTTTTGCGGAAGGTTTAAGTGTGGTTTACCAGGAGCGAAGTCTGATTCCGCAATTAACAATCCTTCAAAACATCATGTTAGGAAATGAATTTTCAAACAAAATTGGTATCCTGAATGAAAAAAAAGCGCGTGATTTATTCAGAAAAGTCAGTGAACAATACCAATTTAATATTAACCCTGATTTACTCGTTAAAAACCTCGGTGTAGCGGAGCAGAAATTGGTTGAAATTATTAAAGCTCTGGTTCGCCGATCAAAATTGATCATCATGGATGAACCGACTGCTTCCCTATCAGAAGATGAAATCGAACATCTGTTTATGATCATCGCAAAATTAAAAGAAAAAGGGATTTCTGTCATCTATATCACCCATCTTCTGGATGAGGTTTTTAAAATCACAGACCGGATTACGATTCTCAGAGATGGTAAAAAAGTGACTACAAAACAAACTAAGGAGACAACGAAAGACGAGATTGTCAATCTGATGTCCGGGGAAGTACTTCAGAAGAAAGATGATAAAATACAAAATCACACAGATAGAACCGCTCCTTTTCTAAGCGTTCAAAATCTGTTTTATCAAACTAAATTGAAAGGCATTTCCTTTAAAACTTATCAGGGGGAAGTACTTGGTGTAACAGGATTAACAGGTGCGGGAAAGTCAGAAATGGCCAAGATATTATTTGGCGCTATAAAACCCGATAGCGGGAATATAGAGATTAATGGGAAGTACCTACGCTTTAAATCTCCTAATGATGCCATAAAAAGAGGTATTTCATTAGTTCCGGAAGATCGAAAAACAGATGGATTGAACCAAATATTTGAAGTCTACAAAAATCTTTCCTTACCTAGCCTTGATAGATTTACAAATCGATTTGGAGTAATCGATACAAGGAAGGAACTTAAAAAAACCGAAGAATATCAAAAAAAAATGAACATTAAATACGCAACCCCTTTTCAAAAAACAAGATTTCTCAGTGGTGGTAATCAACAGAAAATCGTCCTTTCCAAATGGTTGGAAACCGGACCAAAATTGTTAATCTTGGACGAAGCCACTCAAGGGATAGACATCCGTGCTAAGAGTGAAATTTACACAATCGTAAGGCAGTTGGCAGAAAGGGGAATGTCTATCTTGTTTATATCATCAGAAATACGAGAAGTACTTGGAATCTGCGATCGTATTCTTGTTTTCAGAGACGGGAAAATATCCGGCGAATTTGACCAAGGGGTTAAGTCTGAAAACGTAATAAAAGCAATGCTTGGAGGTTCAATTAATGATTTGGATAAAGTGATGGAGGAGAGTCAATGACGTTTGAAAAAGATAAACATCAACTAAACAAGATTTTTAAAGTGCTTGGAAAATACAAGATCATGATCGCTTTTTTATTCCTGACAATAATTATATCGTTCATTACACCAAGATTTCTTACATGGGTGAATATACTCAATGTATTCAGACAAAGCTCAATTGTTGGAATTATTGCCATAGGATCAACTTTTGTAATTATTGTAGGGGGATTTGACATTTCAGTCGGTTCAACTCTTGCGCTTACCGCTGCTATGGTCATTGGTTTCCAAAATTTTATCCCTTGGCCTATCGCAATCTTGTTTGTTATCATTATTGGTGGGTTATTAGGAGTTTTAAACGGATTTTTAAGCGCCAAAATCAAAATCCCTGCCATTATTGCCACGTTAGGTACCATGACCATCATAAGAGGTGCAGTCTATTTGTACACGGGGGGATATCCGGTTTATACGGATACTATGGGTGCATTCTCCTTTATCGGAAACGGTTATATTGGCCCGATTCCTTTTCCTATCATCCTTCTACTAGTATTAATAATCCTCTTTCAATTTATACTGGTTAAAACAAAATTGGGAAGGTATATCACTGCAATTGGTGGAAATAAAGAAGCCGCGAGACTTTCAGGCGTTAATGTGGATTTTTATATCATTATGGCTTTTTTAATTGGTGGAGTAATGGCTTCGATTTCCGGTGTGGTTTATGCTTCAAGACTTCTTTCAGTAACACCACTCGCTGGCGAAGGCTATGAGCTGGATGCCATTGCTTCAGCAGTTATTGGAGGTACAAGTGTGTCAGGCGGAGAGGGCTCTGTTGCCAAAACACTTGTTGGGGCTTTATTACTAACGATGATCACCAATGCTTTTAACCTATTAGGAATCAATCTGTATTTTCAATATGTTTTCAAAGGAATTGTAATTCTCACTGCCGTTGGCTTTGACAGTTTTTCCAAAAACAAAAACAGCTAAAAACTTAACAAAGGAGACAGTTCCGGTAACTGTCTCCTTTGTACCTTATCCATCGTTTTACTTAAATATCTATCAATAGCTATTTACTTAAAAATAACCTTAATGAATTTCTTATAAAAGTTTTTTCCACATCCAAATATCAGGCTTGTTTTTTCCATTGGCATCTGGAATAACTCCTACAATTGTATAACCGCAGTTTTGATAAAATTCATAAGGATGATGGCCCGGATTTTTAATCTTCTGAATTTCAATGAACAAATTGTCTCCGGTAAGTTCAGTCTGTGATAATGATGTTCTGAAGGTCTCATCATCCGTCCCCAACATGATTCCTTCAATACCTTCTTGAACGGCTCTTTTTTCAAGGGCTTCCATTAAAACCTTTCCCCATCTTTGTCCTTGATACGCTTGCTTAATAACGATAGGATGAAGTTCCCAGGTTTTTTCATATTGTTTTCTTAATCCCGCCCAACCGATGAGTTCATCATTAACAAACAAGCCCAAACAAATCCTTCCTTCCTTTAAACACTCATTCACCTCATCTAAAGCAGATTCATAAGTTGGCCAGGATGTGGGGTTTATTGCTTGAAAAACAGAAAACAAAATCTCAGCTGCTGATTGAATCAAATCTTTTGAGTTGTTCAAATCATTTATTTTATAATTGCTCATTCTTATCCCCTTTGGTTTAAATGTTGTGCTGATAGGAATTATACCAAAATCCATAACATTTATTTAAGCAAGGACTTGACTTTAACGCCACGTAAAAGAGTAAACTATAGGTGAGCTCAAAAGGATGTGATTGCGTGCGTGCTCTATTGAAGATAGGCGAAATTGCAAATTTGTTTGATGTGAGTACCAGAACAGTCAGATATTATGAAGAAGTGGGTTTGTTGACCAGTCATCGTGATCCTGATTCACAATACAGGTATTACGACGAACGCTCATCAGAACGATTGAAAAAGATACTGGTTCTAAGGGAACTGGGATTGTCTCTGAATGACATCAAAATCATATTGGATCGGCCATCCACGCCTATTGTCTCGGAAATTCTATTGTCTCATTTATTAAAGGTTCAAGATGAAATTAAACGACAAAAGATGCTTGAGAAAGTATTAAAACAGATTCTCAACATGCTTGATTCAAAATTATCCCCGGGGGAAATCATCAATACTCTTGAAATCAAATCACCTGGCGGCATTAACATTTTAAAGGAGGATTACAAAATGGAACAACTAACCAATTCAGATATCAGAATTATCAGACTAAAACCCACAAAGATAGCAGCATATAGGGCAAAAAGCGAATCACCGGAAGCAGACTCTCTTAAACCAATCCTTGAATGGGCAAATAAGGAAGACATTATGGATTTACCCACTACCCGACTTTTCGGTTTTGATACCGCAGTTGACAAGAAAGAATATCCCGTTTACGGCTATGAAAGCTGGATCAGCGTACCGGATGACTGCAAAATACCGGACACATTGGAGGAAAAATACCTTCAGGGAGGTTTATATGCCGTTACGAACACCACTTATGGAAATTTCGATGTACAAAAAAAATGGCAGATGCTCTCAAAATGGTTTGAAGAAAGCGAATTTGAATACGGTGGCCAACAATGCCTTGAAGAAATTTTGATGATTGAAACTATTGATAACCCCTCGAAATTGCAATTGGACTTGTTTATTCATATTAAGGAATAAGTTCAACCATGCTATAATGAAGCATTCAATAAGTAATGAGCAGAGGTGATTGGTATGGGTAAAGAAATATTGTATCTTCCGGAAATAGATTATTTGGTTTCACTACAGACATATTGCATGGGAAAAGAAGATGAAGACAAAACATATGACCAAGTGATGGAAGACGGTTCCTTAGTTTGGGAGGAGTATTTAAAGGGTTCTGACATGTATTTCATTTCTCATGATGCCCGGATGATATTCAAAAGCCGTATGTTAAATGCACTCTTGATTCATCATATTCTGAAAAACTCAGTCGAAGATTTAATCGCGTTAACTGGAGAAGAATTATACAATTTGATTCTTGATTACAGGGAAATTGATGAGAAAAAACGGGAATATCGTGAGATTGTATATGCCGAAATCGAACAGGCAATCAACGAGAGTTATAATAAAAGTGAAGAAGACCTGATTGTCATGAAAGAGTTTGTCTTTAACACTGATACTTTCAAATCAAGGCTTGATGACATTTTAAAATCCACATATAAGATATTTACAGAAGAAATTTACAACGAAGCCGCACAAGATTTGATCGAAAAGGTATTGGAAAGATTTCAGAACAAGCTTGATTCTGATGAAATGGCTTTTTCAGATAGCATAACCGTTTTTGGCGGTTCTGAACCTCAAGCGTTACCGGAAGAACTCACTCTCTGTATGCTATATTTTGCCTCCCAACAATACATCGTTTTGCTAAAAGACATGCTGGTTCTTTTTGGAAGGGAAATCCCCAAATACGTCCAACATTTTTCTAAGGATTCAAGAATAGAGCTATTCATAAAAGCCCTTTCAGAACCCGTTTGTTATAAAATGATCAAACTCCTTTCCAAAACCCCTTTTTACGGTGCAGAATTATCACGGGAACTGGGTATCCCTGGATCCGAACTGGAAAAGCATATCAGTCATATCCAACGTACAAGAATCCTAACGGCTATGAAAGGTGAAAAGAATCGGATCTATTTTGAGATCAGTAAAGATGAAGTTGAAAAGTTGTTGGAGGAACTTAAAAGCAATTTGCTTGATTAATAAGCAAAAGCCATCCCGAGATAAAGCTAAAACAGCGATCTCGGGATGGCTTTTTATATTAATGCAGTACTCTTTCTGTTAAACGCTTTAAATTCACGGTAATTTATTTAACTTCACGTTTTCTTCACAAAAGATGGTGTATCATAAGTTCATACGATCCATTTATGAAGAGATGATAAAAAAAGGAGGCTGAAAGCAAAAAATTGTATAAAGACTCAGGGAAAACAAGTGATTCTTAAATCCGTACACCCATAAGGGACCAAACACTTTTTTTCTGTTTTTGTTGTTTTTTTAATTGATTTTTTTTGTGGGACAAGGAATGCATTTCCATTTTTTTCTTTCCAATCCTTGATTGAAAAAAAGTCTGTTTCAATTTCTATGGGCGGTGTTTGTGTATTAAAAGGAATTGTTGTAATCATGTTCCTCTTTATTATAGATTGTTTTAGCTGATTAAAATCCGGAGAGAATTGCCAGTTGTTTTTAGGTAAAACTTCCCGATCGTGAAAAGGTTCCTCTCCGGAAATTTTGTTATATTGTCCTTCAATATTTAACACCATCAACAAAGGTCCATAAGTAATATATGAATAATCTTCATTGTGTTTATTAATGTTAACCCCTCTTTGAAACGCAATTCTAATTTCGTCATGCGGTAACCATTCTTCCTTCACTCGATAATAATCCCTCTCGTTTTTTCCTATCTTAATCACTTGGTCTTTATAAGTTATCGTTGTTTTTTCACTCCAAGAAGGAATTCTCAACTGCATAGTGAATGCTTTTGGTAATTTTGTATTGATTTTAAAAATAATCTCATCATTAAAGGGATAATCTGTGATTTCATCAATGGTGATAACTTGCCCCTCCACATTGAATTGTATTTGTGATGGCCCGTAAACATCTTTGATCAATGTTCCATCCGAATGTTGCAGCCACAAATGGCGCATAAACTTTGGCCACCCCTGATGCATATTTGCCGTACAGCAACCAAAATTGGGTTCCAATCCATAGATATTGGCTTGTGAACCATTATTATACCAGGGCCTCACTTCAACACTAGCCTTAATCTGATTGACTTGTTGCACATATTGATGGGACTTCATATCTTTGGTAAATGTCGCAGGTAAAGCATTATAAGCAACATATTCAAGCATTTCTCCATATTTTGGATTCTCTGTTGACTTCATCAGTGTTTCAAGCGAATACATGTACTCAACGACCGCACAAAGTTCTGTCCCTTGTACCGGTGATTTCCCGTTTAAGTGTTCATCTCCCGAAAACATGCCATTTGGCATGCCATGATAAGCCATCAGATTTTTAATCGCCACTTGTTGTGCCTCATTATCAGCTTTATCTCCAGTTAAGAGATATCTCAGATAAGGGTATTTTACAGCCATGGCTACATTAACCACATGACTGTAATGGTATTTTTCAAATATTTCTTTGACTTGAGGGTTGTTTTTATGTTTATCAAATATTTTTTCCATCAACTCACCGGCATTTTGGGAAAAGGGATCGACTATCTCTCCACATAACTCTTCCAGGTGTTTTTCAACATAATGCCAAGGCATGATTTCTGACATGGGTTTTTTAAAAGGAAAAACAGAAAAAAAACAGGACCAATTAAATGATTGCTTCCATATTTTTTCTGCTAATTCAATCAGAAATTTATCATGCGTTTTATCATATAACCAATAAATCCCTATGATGTTTTCTCCCGCTCGTGGTAATCCCCACATTTTAAGAGGCTTTTTTTCAATTATTTCATTCTGATACCGAAAATAGCTTTTCATGAACGGGATAATTCTTTCATCGGAAGTGGCTTCAAAATATTCGATTAGAACTTTTATCATGACCATTCTCGGCCACCAGTCATCGTTTGTTTCAGGACCAAAAAAACCGTTTTCTTTTTGACTTTTTAGCGTCCATTCAATCCATTTTTGAGCTTTTTGTTTTAATGTATCATCTTCCAACAGATAGGCTAAGGGAATAAGACCATCCAAATAATAGGGGCCTCTTTCCCAGTTTTCACCAATTCCTCCAAGCCAACCGCTGTTTGGACCAACATCGGGCCAAATATCTTCAAGACATCCGGTTAACCCTTGAGCTTGTATTTCCAACTGTCTCTTGAGCCACCCTTTCGGTTTTAACTGTTCAATTTTAAATGTATTTTTTAAATAGAAATGTGTATTGATCATATGACCTCCTGAATTAGCCTTTAACTGTACCTGATGTCAATCCTTTGACATAGTATTTTTGTAGGATCAAAAAAACCAACATCGATGGGATCAACGAAAAAACCACTCCGGCATTGATCAATCCCCAGTCTTTTGAAAATCGTTGAGTAGCAAAAACAGTAATTCCCACTTGTATATTTCGGACATCCGGTGACGATGAAAAAATAAGTGCCAGCACAAAATCATTCCATACTTCTAAAAAGACATAAACAATAATGGTGGCCAATGCGGGCAGTGAAAGTGGAACTAATATCTTAAACAAAATAGTCATCTCACCTGCCCCATCAATCCTTGCACTTTCTCTTAAGGATTTAGGAAGAGATCTGAAATAATTAAAAACCATAAAGATGCAAAATGGCATGAAAAAAGTCATATAAACAAGAATTAACCCAATTCTTGTATCAAATAAACCTATTTTATTCAGTAAATCGTATATTGGAATCAGTAGTGATTGAAACGGAACCATCATAATGGATAGAATCAATAAGAGAATGACGTTACTTCCTTTAAAGGGCAACATGGATAAGGCATAACCTGAAAACAAACTCACAATCATAACACCCAGAATACTCACACCAGCCATGAATAAAGTGTTTAAAATATATTTACCAAACAAACCATTTCCTGCTGTGAACAACTTAATAAATTGATCAAAGGTAAAATCTTGTGGAATAAGCGTGGGAGGGTAACTCAAAATCTCACCGGTGGGTTTAAAAGCAGTAGAAAAACTCCACATAATCGGTAATAAAAAAGAAATAGAAACAATAATTAACACCGCTATGATTGCCTTATTCATTTGAAAAACCTCCCAATTTGAGTTGAACAAAGCTTAAACAAAGCAAGATTCCTAAAAATACCACAGAAATCGTTGCACCATATCCCACATCGTAATACTCAAAGGCCACTTTGTTGATATACATCACCATGGTTTGTGTGGTTTTCATGGGCCCCCCGCCAGTCATGATGTAAAACTGATCAAAGGCCTTAAATGATCCGGCAAGTGATAGTATTAATGCAAGGAATATGGTCGGTTTTAGAAGTGGAAGCGTAATTTTAAAGAAAATCTTTGTTTTTGAAGCACCATCAATTTTTGCTGCTTCATATAAAGACTCAGAAATACTTTGTAAACCTGCTAACAAAATAATCATTGTAAAACCCAAAGTTTTCCAGGCAATCATAAATGATACCGAAAATCGGGCACTCCATGTTTCACCCAGCCAGTTTACCGGTTGGCTGATCATCCCCAGTTTTTGAAGGATAAAATTTAATAACCCGTAAGTATCATTATAGATCCAGCTCCAAATATAACTGGCAGCAACAAATGATATGGCAACCGGCACAAAAATAATTGTTCTGGATATCGTGTTTTTTCGATTCGTCTCTTTAAAGATTGCAGCAAATAAGACAGCTGGAATAAAAATCATCGGCGTTACAATAATGGTGTAAATAAAGGTATTCCAAAGAGTTTGTAGGAACTCATCGTCCTGAAACACCTTGAGGTAATTTTTAAAACCTATATAATCTGATCCTCCCATTACTTGCCATTCTTGAAACGAGATGATTAATACTCGGATTAGCGGATATAGAAAAAATACACTGACCAAAACTAATGCAGGTGATAAAAATAACAGACTTTTTATTGTATTTCTGGGTATTTTTCTCATAAACAGCTCCCTTAAAAATGAATAAAAAAGGGGGCGTACCCCCTTTTTTATTTGTTATTTCATGATTTCTCTTATCTTTTCATCACATTTTTCAATGGCTTCATCCACACCTATCTTATCCAGCAGTGCTCCCTGCAGGTAATATAAAACCGGATCGTAAATTTGATTGTACTTGAATGTATAAGGTGTTTTGGCTTTTGTAAGTATCTCAGCGAAAGCCTCCATCTGTGGAATGGCATTATAATATTCATTATTGTATAAACTGGGCCTTGGAAGCAACATGAGATCAGGTGCATAAGCTTCTATCATCGCATCTGACATGGCAAATTCTAAAAATTCAAGTGCCTCTTCCTTATGTTTTGTCTGGGACGGAATCCCGATCAACTCGCCACCGCCAAAGGTTGAAAAGTCCCCTGAACCTCTTGGCATAAAAGTAACGCCAAAATCCATATTCGGTGCATCATTCATAATGGGACTAACACTGAAATTTCCCCCTAAGAACATGGCAATTTTACCTGAAATAAATGCATTATATCGATCTGCAAATGACCATTGTGCACTTGAAACCGGAGCGACTTTGTATTTGTGAATTAAATCGTACCAAAGTTGTAGTGTTTCTTTTGATTCCGGTGAATTAAAGACTACGTTTCCATTATCATCAAACATGCTACCGCCGTTTGACCATACCCAAGGCATAAACCAGAACATATATGACCCCGCATCATTACCGACAAGTGCAATCCCATACTGATCAATAACGCCATCTCCATCAAAATCTTTTGTCAGTTTTTGTGAAGCGTCAATCAATTCATCCCATGTTTCAGGTGGATTTTCAGGATCAAGTCCTGCTTCTTTGAACATATCTTTATTCCAAATCATGGTGGACAAATCAATTTCATAAGGTAAAGCGAAAACCTTCTCGTCTCTGGTTCCAAGTTTCAACAATCCCTCAGGTAGCTCATCAAAATAATCTCTGGTTGTCGCCCATTCAGTAATGTCTTCAAATGCTCCAATAGAAATAAAATAGGGGAAGTGAACCAGATCAAGGGCATAAACATCCGGAGCCTTTTTTGCTCCTAATGCAGCCATAAACTTTGAAACCAGCTGATCATAAGGAACCTGCACAAATTCAGCCCTGAGAGATTTACCCTCTTTTTCCATTTTTACATTAAACATATCAACGATTTCTTCAAAATTTGCCAACCGACCCCATACTTTTAAAACAACATCAGAACTAAAGATCGTCAACGAACACAACACAACAATCAATAACAAAAGCAAGCTTTTCTTTTTCATTCAAACAACCTCCTTGGTTTTTATTATACAATACCGGTAACGTTCACGGTAATTGCAAAAAAAATTATGTGCTTTTTCTTTCCACCAAATCAACATCCAAAATAACTCTGACAGGTTGGCTTCTTTGCTCATTTATTCTCTCTAGTAAAACCTCAAATCCTTTTTCTCCCAGTTCTTTCTTGTCGATGTTCACAGTTGTGAGAGAAGGAGAAACAATCCCAGAGAATACAATGTTATCAAAACCCACAATTTTAATCTCATCGGGTATGTTCACTCCCTCCTCATGAACAGCATTAAGCGCACCCATTGCCATTAAATCGTTAAAACAGAATAAACCATCGATTCTTTTTTTCTTTTTCAATAACATTTTAACTGTCTCATAAGCTTGATAAATATCCATATCAATCTCAACCATCATTTCATCATTGAAAGCTATATCATGCTCTTTTAATGCTTTTTTAAAACCCTCATATCGCATTTGAGAAACAGATTTATAGAGATAGTGATTGAGAAATAAAATGTTTTTACAACCCTTTTCAATGAGGTGTTTTGTTGCCAAATAGCCACCTTTTACCTCATCATTATGCACAGTATCTACTTGAATATCTTTAAAATATCTTCCCAAGACCACCACCGGGAAATTTCGCTTAAGCAATGTTTTGATATCGCTATTATCACTTTGAACAGGCGTGATAATAAGCCCATCAACACGTCTTTCCAGTATTGTTTGGATTGCATTTTTTTCATTTTCATAAACTCTGTCTGTATTCATCAATATCATCTGATAACCGACTTCATGCGCTCTTCTTTCGATTGCTTTGACTAATTCAGCAGAGAAAGGGTTGGTATTGTCAGAAACAATCACCCCAAAGATTTTGGTGTGTTTTTTCCTCAATAAAGAAGCAGAGGCATTTTTAACATACCCCAATTCTTCAGCAACAGAGAGCACCTTTTTTTTCGTCTCTTCGTTGATATCGGCTTTGTCATTAAATGCTCTGGAGACTGTATTTAATGACACACCTGAAGCTTTTGCCACATCTTTCATTGTGATAAATCGTTTACTCATAAAACCTCCCGGTATTATTACCGTGAATGATACCGATATTATACAACAAAATAAGTTTTAGAAAAATACCCAATTTTAGTGATAATTATAATCAATAAGCCGTCATGTTGAAATATTATTTGAATGCTTGTATTTCCAAAGATTCTGATTCTTTTTTTAGTAATATTTACTTTAAATACTCTCTATCCAAATCTTGATGGCATTTATTAAAGTCTCTGGGGGCCTTTTATCCCCTAATTCACCCACAAAATGTTTGATCCCATATGAAGAAAGCCCTTTTTGAGTCATAGCCGGACTAACCGGAACAAATTGCATGCCCATATGCTGTCCCATTGTGATCAGGGATTTTAAACACATTTCTCCTCCCCCGTTGATATCTCCCATTGTGGTGAATGTCATCAACTTCTTTTTGTACAAGGTGTTATTCGCCCAAAAATCCACTAATGAATCGAAAAAGGACTTCAACTTTCCGGAGCAATTCCCGTAATAGGTGGGAGACCCTAGGACGATGATATCTTGATCTATCAAATCTTCTTTTGTTACAGGGTTCACATTGAGAATCTCTTCATAATATTCGTTGATAATTTCATAAGTATTTCTCAATTCATCCATCGTCTTATCTTCAATACGTCTTATGATTGCTTCGTGACCACTTTCCAAAGCTGCTTCTTTAAATTGTTTTCCGATTAGGTAATTGTTCCCCGTTATTGTGTGAAATAAAACCAAGAATTTCAAGACTATCACATCCTTTGTTAGTCTGATGCTATTTTTAATTCCGTTCATTATAACCTATTTCCTTTACTGGCTTTATATAAACTTAATAATAAAATGGTATAGAATAATATTATTAGCATTTGGAAAGGTGGGCAAACATATGAAACCGGTAAAAATTCTGTTTATCAATTCAAGCCCAAATATAAACGGTAACACAGCAACTCTGATGCACTGGGTTGAAAAAGGTGTCAATCAAGCAAATGCCAGTACTGAATGGATTGATCTCAAAGGGAAAGATATCCACTATTGTTTAGGATGCAATACCTGCTTGAAAACCGGTAAGTGCGTTCAGGAAGATTATATTCAAATTTTGAAAGAGAAAATTCATGCATCAGATGGCGTAGTCCTAGGCTCTCCTGTATATGAAGGGCATCCCTGTGCGCAAATGAAAACAGTAATGGATCGATTTGCCTTGTTTTGTCTATACATGGGGATATTTGATGATAAATGGTCGGTGGGGGTTTCAACCAGCGGCATTGCTCCTACTGCCAGAACGGCAAAAGATTGTTCTGAAATATTCGGAAAGCGAAGCGGAATTATCACTTCCAAAACCGTCAAAATGAAGACGGGATATTTTAATCTAGATCAACAGAGTTGCCCGAAACTTTATTTAAAAGCATACAAAACCGGGGAGAAACTCGTATCTGATATCTTAGCCAATCCTATGTTTAGTCCGGGACTACTAAAATCGAAATGGATTGCCTTTTTGAGAAAAAATTTCTTAAAGAAGCTAATCTTAAAAAACCCGGATATATTTGCTGGTGTTATTGAAGAATGGAAGAGGAAACATTGGTTATAAGCAAGGAGTCAAAAAAAATCTGTCTTCTCAAGGCATTGTAAATCTCATAATAAAACGCGTTCCACTACTTCTGACAATTTGAATACTACCATTAAACTGTTTGAGCAACATTGAAATTAACTCCATTCCAAAACCCGATGACTTTTCCAAGGTAAAATCTTCCGGAATAGGTTTTCTGTTATTTTCATAGATCATGATAACCTGATTATTCTCTTTTTTCACTTCAAGTTTGATAAAAGCGGGTTTATTCTCCTCAAATGCATATTTAACACTGTTGGTAATTAATTCAGTTAGTATAATCCCCATGTTTGCCAAGAGTTCGGCTTGAAGGATGAAATCATCAATCTCTACAACGTATTGAATGGGAAGTGTTTTGGTATATATACTCAGTATTTCACTCATTAAGGGTTCCAGATAGTCTTTAATTTTCATGCTATGCTTTTCTTCAGACCTGTATAATTTATCATAAAGTACCATCATGCTTTTAATCCGGTTTGCTGAATCCATCAAGATATCCTGGCATGTTTGATTTTTGACCTTGTCTGATTGTAGGAAAAGGAGACCATAAATCATAAACATATTATTTTTAACTCGATGATGGGATTCTTTTAAAACAAGACTTTTTTCTTTAAGGAGCGCATTCACCTTTTTTTGAGCCTGTTTTCTTTCTTCGATCTCCGTTTGCAATTTTTCATTTGCTTGAGTGAGCAATTGGGTTCGTTCAATCACTTGTTCTTCTAATTTGTTTCTATGTTTTCTCAGTTCTAATTCGGATAAAATACGGGTGATATTGGTGCTGATCAGCCTGGATAAGGCAAGATAAACATTTAAGAGTTCCTTTGACATTTCCCCTTTATTTTTTTGTCCGATTAAAAGTACTTGTTTCGTTTCATTTCCTATATTAATGGGTAAAAAGGCAATCGTCATCTTTTCAGGTTGTTCAAATGTTTTCCATGAGAAAAAGCAGGAGTCTAATACAACCGAAAGACCATTCTGAATGCCACTTTTGAATGCTTGAAAGTGTTCCCCGTCTTTGTTCTCGCCCAAAAGATAGCTGTCCAGTTTGTCTTTGAAGTCTTCATTTTTAAAAGCCCCATCGTGATATTGAATTTCTCCATTTTCATCCAGATTGGCATAGAAAGCAAAATCTGAGTCAAAAAAGTTGACCATTACTTTGGAGGTTTCAAGCCATATATTTTGATAAACGGTTAAACCACTCAGATATTGGGCAGCTTTTATGGTTGGTTCCAGATAATTTTCTTTTGATTCGTAAGTGTTTGGCATCATACTTCTCCCTCAAAAACCGTTAAAAACAAGTTCTGTAAAAAGAGTTCGTAAAAATCCTCACGTTTTGATAAATTGAGAGCTCTGCCCTTTTCTTTTATGTCATCTATCGGTTGTGTCCATTTTAGTTCCAATAACAATTGTTCGCATCCTTTCAAGGCCATATCTTCAACAATGAATACTTTTCTTGGATTTACGGGTGGAATTAAACCAACTGCAGCAGCTTTCTCTATATCCAGAACACCACCAAAAGCGCCCCCCAAGTATACGGTATCAAGATCGTTAAAATTTATTCCGGCTTCTTTGAGCAAGACCATTATACCGGTTGCCACGGCTGATTTTGCTCGTTGAAACAAATCTATGTCTCTTTTTGTCAATTTAATTGTATCATCTTTATCATCAAATAGCTTATAATACGAGCTGTTTTTTTTTGAAAAACCCCCGGTGGGTAGAACGATTCCCAGTTTCAATAAATCAGCGATGAGAGCAACAGTTCCAGAACCACAAAACCCTTTAGCCGGTACATGCCCTATGACTTTGTAATCTAACTTTTTTTCAGTTATTACCGTTTGATAAATCGCACCGTTCTCGGCAGGCATACCGCAACTCATCCCACTTCCTTCAAACGCAGGTCCACCGGCAGCAGAAGTGATCCATAAATTAGATGCATCCCATAATGCAATCTCTGAATTGGTTCCAAAATCAACTAGTAATTTTTTTTGCTTTTCCGCCATTAAATTTGTTGATATAATTCCTGCCAATAAATCTGACCCCACAAATCCCGAAAGAGACGGAATAATTTGCAGTTCCACATTTTCAGATAGTCCCCATAGCATTTTCCAATGATCCGCATCAGAGATCGGTGTGTCTACATATCGATGCCAATTTTCAGGCTGCAGTAAATCACCATGACCTTTACCTACAAGGAGTGTGATCATCGCGGTGTTTCCAACAAGAAATATTTTTTTGATGACATCTAATCCAATACCAATTTCCAAGCATGAACGCCACAAACCTTCTCCAATCGTTTCAAGTAGAGCCTGACTCATTATTTCGCCAATATTTTCTGATTGAGCCGCTGATTGTAGTCTGGTCATAATGTCTGAACCATATATCAATTGAGGATTCAGGCAATAACCCATTGAAAATCTCTCACCGGTTTTCAGTGAAACGGTTGAAAGACGAATGTGTGTTGTACCTAAATCGACAGCAATACCTATCGGAAAAGTTTGCCACTGTTTAGACTTTTGAGTCCTTGTAGGTTTAAATTTCCAATTTTTGAATGACAGAGAGTCAATCAACCTGATCTCCAAGTTCCCATTGAGTGTCACTTGACAGGCAAGCCTTATGCCGGTATTAATTTCTTTTTGGCTTAAATGCAACTTCTCCGATTCAGTTAATTCGTTAGTACTCCCTTTTATGACTTTAATCTTACACAAGCCGCAAGCACCGTTACCGGAGCAACCTTTACGGATATTAATATTGTTTTCTCTTAATAAATCAATTAATCTGGCATTCTTATTACAGGTTAAGACCTGAGAATCTGCTGAAGAATGAACTTCTAAATTATACACACTATCACACCCAACTGTTTGCAGCTTCAACCATCGCTTTTACATTTTCGGGTTTTGAGTAAAAGGGGATTTCGCAACCGGAAGATAAAATAAATCCTTTTCGATGTTTAAAAATTTTTAAGAGTCTTTTTGATTCATCGTAGATAAACTGCTCGGATTCTTCTTGAAAGGATAACGGTTTGATATTACCATCTATACAAATGTCTTTGATTGTATCAGCAGCTTCTACAGGATCAACAGGGTAATCAATATTGAGCATATCAACCTCAGGTATTTTCACGTACTGAAAAATGGGCGTGATATTACCGGTGATGTTCAACCAATTGTATAAACAACCGGCTTTTTTCGTTTCAACAAAGATTTCTCTTATCTTTGGCTGTAGAAATTCTCTGAAAAATTGAGGGGGAATTATCTCCGGTGAGGCTGAGGGATCAAACAAAACGGGAACTCTTACACCCGAAGAAATCATAAGTTTTACCAACTCAGCTGCAAATAATGAGGTAAAATCAAGTAGTTTTAAAAAATGTTCCAATTCATCTACCGCAAGAAACAACGCTTTTTCCAATCCCATCATTTGTGTCAGAATCGTCATGGGACCTGAAAAACAACCGATAATAGGAACTTCAGAACCCACGTCAGCTTTCATGATTCGAATCGCTTCCAAAAGCTGAGGAATCCGGCCTGCCTCATTGATCTTTGGCAATCTTAATTGTGAAATATCTGTTGACTTTTGTATAGCATGCTGCTTAATATTTGGGTAATTGTTCTCCGGATAAACCATTTGAGAGCCAAGGGCTTCAGTCTCAAGCCCAAGGTCAAAGAAGGCAAATAAAGCATCATGATCATAGTACTTTAAAGCATTCAATTGGCATTTCGCAAATGTTTTCCCGTTCGTTAAATATTCTTTAACAGAAACATTGTTCAAAACCGCAGCATGAGCCATTATTTGTGGAATAACAACTGGTTTTTCTATTTGTTCAAATGTAACTGTTGATTTTAAGCTTTGAGTTTTTGTCATAATGACCAATTATAACCCTTTCAAGTAATTTAAACAGTCAAATGCTGTTTGAGCAAGAAAATCAAGGTTTAATCTTTCAGCTGTCGATTGTTTCAAAGCAGCTCCACCACCCATTACTTTTACATTATTGCACCCAATTTCTACCAACCTGGATTTAACTGTCACTATTTTTGGGATAACGGTGGTAATCAATCCGCTTAATCCAACTGCGATCGGTTTTTCTGCTTGTACAATGTTTACAAGCTTCTCAACGGGACAATCTTTACCACAATCAATCACTTCATAGCCATTGGTTTCGAGAATCATCTTCAAAATATTCTTTCCCAAATCATGAACATCCCCTTCAAGGGTTGCCAGGACTACTTTGCCTTTATCATAAACTCTTGCTTGTGTTGGAGGATAAAGAATGTTCATAACTCCCATAACGGCTCTTCCTGCTAACATGATTTCAAGTAAATTGAACTGTTCGACTGTACATTTATCGTCCAACTGTGACATCGCTTGCTCAACTCCATGGGAAATGATTTTTTCAATAGGCATACCTGCTTCTAATAGAGAATTTGTTTCTTCTACAGCCTCTTTTTGATTGCCTTCGATCAACAATTCAACCAGTCTATTCAGTTTATTTTTCATCCTATACTCCTTATTGAAAATCTTTTTTATAACTATGGATATTATCTTATTCTATCAAACATAGGCTTTCTTTGATTATATTGTTACTTAACAGTAACCTTTTTGAACTTATACCGATAAAAAAATCTGGAGGCTTCTCCAGATTTTTGAAATCTATAAAACTAAAAAGTGGTTATAACGACCATAATTGATAATCTCTCACAAAATCCTCAGCTTTTAGCGGGTATTGAATGGCCAACTTTTCTGTTACCTGTTTGGATAGTCGTGCAAATAAATCCATACTGCACTTCAATGCACTGATGATATCCTCTCTATCATAATGTGAAAAACAATCCTTCATCTCTTCTTGAATATCCTGATCAACCCATTTTTCAAGAAAACGTCCGTTATGCCAGATTTCCTTGGGTTCTGTTTGTTTCAATTGATAATGCCATTCAATCATCTTCAGCATCAATGACT
>Ga0272443_10003569_pt1 | contig 18132 bp, 12 predicted proteins | sample SSMAcet12_FD_193581 | JGI IMG/M metagenome (GOLD analysis project Ga0272443, IMG submission 193581) | Marine sediment archaeal communities from Little Sippewissett salt marsh, Falmouth, MA, United States - SSM-Acet-12 | ecosystem: Environmental > Aquatic > Marine > Wetlands > Sediment ... | reverse complement strand
ATCAGGGAATTATGGTTGAAAACCTATAACACTGAAGGGAAGCCGGACTGGTCGCACATCCTGCCCTATTACGATGAGGACATCCATTTCAGGGATTGTATCCAGGAGCTTCGGGGACTGGAAGAATTCAAAGCCATGACCAGGCGGCTGACAGATCGTTCAAATGATTTGAAAATGAATATTGTCAGGGCCACTCAACAGGGGAGGGATATCTTCATTGAGTGGGAAATGACCATTAAATTCAAAAGGAATCCGAGTTCCGTCCTATATGGCTCCAGCCGGGTGACTCTGAATGAAGAAGGAATGATCATTGAACAACGGGATTATTATGATCTGTGGGGAGATATCTTCGACAATATCCCCAGGTTTGGGAAAGCGTACAGACGGTTTATGAAGAGGAAATTCGGATGAGGCACGATGGCGCCAATGAGGTTACCTAAATATTTCAAGGAGTATCAGTGGTCCAACATCGCCGCCATGATCAGAAACAACCGGCGGGATCCCACGATCTGTACCGATGATTTCAGGGACCGGCTGGTGGTGATCACCGGGGCCACATCAGGGATCGGTTACCTGACAGCCCGTAAGTTCGCATCCCATGGAGCCAGGCTTCTCTGCATCAACCGGAACGAAGAGAAAAGTGCGGTCATGAAAGCGGAGATTGAAAAGGAATTTGGCGTCAGCTGTACGTACATTATCGCTGACCTGAGTGACCTGAAGGATGTCCGTTATGCCGCGGAAGAACTTCGAAAGGTCGAATCCCCGATTGATGTGCTGATCCACAATGCCGGCGTCTATCTTACCAGAAGGGAACTGACCGATGAAGGGTTTGACAAGGTTTTTGTGGTACAGCACCTTTCTTCTTTTATGATCAATATCCTTCTCACTGAAAAGCTCATATCCCAGGGAAAAACCAGGATCATCCTGGTCAATTCGGAGGGTCACCGTTTTGCCGCATGGGGATTGCGGCTGGATGATCTGAACTGGGAGAAACGCCGTTTTTCCGGATTAAGAAGCTATGGTTCTGCCAAGCTAGCGCAATTACTGACCATGCTTCTGTTTGATGAGTACTTCAGATCGACGGGGGTGACCATCAATGCCATGCATCCGGGCGCCGTCAGATCGGAAACAGGACAGGAGAACGGTCCTGTATATCGCTGGATAAAAAAACACCTGTATGATAAGATCCTGAGACCTACGGAAATTTCGGCAGAGTCGATCTACTACCTCGCGGTTTCTAAGGAAATGGAGGGGATCAGCGGAAAATTCTTTAACCTGACAGAGGAGGAAGAACCCGCACCTCCCGCCCTGGATAAAGAGGCTGCGTATGAAATATGGGCAAAAAGCCTGGAAATGTCAGGGGTAGAGGATATCATACCGAAACATTGAACCTGGATGGCTGAAAGAAAATACAATTCGATTATCGTCGGAGGAGGGATGGCCGGACTGACCTGCGCAGCCTACCTGGCAAAGGAGGGAAGGAGCGTTCTGCTGATTGAGAAGAACAGGGAATGCGGCGGTCTTGTGAATTCTTTTTCACGTGATGGATTTCAATTTGAAGCAGGAGTAAGGGCCCTGGAGAATGCGGGGATCATTTTCCCCATGCTGAAGGAGCTGGGCATTGCGCTCGATGTGGTCAAAAGCCCCGTATCTGTCGGGGTAGAGGATAAGATCCTGCATATCAGGGACATCAACAGTATCACGGAATACAGGAACCTGCTGAAGGAACTGTATCCGGAAAGTGAAGCCGAAATTGATCATGTTATCCGGATCATCCGGAAGGTAATGAAATACATGGATGTACTCTACGGCGTAGAGAACCCCAATTTCAAAGAGCTGAAGCGCGACAGGTCCTACCTGTTCAAAGAACTTCTCCCCTGGCTGCCGAAATTCCTGCTTACGATCGGAAAGATCAACCGGATGAATGTACCGGTGGAACCTTACCTGGAAAAAATTGTAAAAAATCCTTCCCTGAGAGACATGATCTCCCAGCACTTCTTCAAAAACACCCCCGCGTTTTTTGCCCTCAGTTATTTTTCCCTTTACCTTGACTATTTCTATCCCAGGGGTGGCGTAGGGAAGCTGGCGGTTGCGGTGGAAAAAAGGTTCCTGGAGTGGGGAGGCGAGATAAAGCGTGAAACGACCATTGAAAAAGTATCGGCCTGGGAACAAAAAGTAACTGACCGGAACAACGTCAGCTATCATTATGAAAACCTTGTCTGGGCAGCGGACCTGAAAACGCTTTACAGGATCGCTGATGTGGAAGGCTGCACCGCCGGGGTCCGGACAAAATTCGAGAGAGCAAAAGGCCGCTTTCTGGAAAAAAGGGGAGGGGATTCGGTATATACACTTTTTGTGGAGGTGGATGAGCCTGTGGTCAGTTTCGGGAAAATCGCGAACGGACACTTCTTCTATTCTCCTTCAAAACAGGGATTGGGAGAGACCCACTGGAGCGAACTGGACAGGATGTTGGAGACACCTGGAGAACCGGATAAGCTCCGGGTAATGAAATGGCTCGATAAATTTCTTACGCTGAACACCTACGAGATTTCTGTTCCGGCCCTGAAAGATCCTGACCTGGCACCAAAGGGCAAGACAGGATTGATCATCAGCATCCTTGCCGAATATGACCTGTTTAAAATGACCGCTGAAGCGGGCTGGTACGAGGAGTTTATTACTGAAATGGAGAAGCGCATTATTGCGATACTCGCCGGTTCGGTCTATCCCATGCTGAAGGATAAAGTGATGGCCCGCTTTTCATTTTCCCCCCTGAGCTATGCCAGCAGGGCGGGCACTTCAGAAGGGGCGATCACCGGGTGGTCTTTCCGGGAACCTGTTCCGGCCGTCGATAAAATCCTGTCCGCAAATCGGGCAGTCGTCACGCCCATCCCTTCCATCTATCAGGCAGGACAATGGACTTATAGTCCGGCCGGCGTGCCCATGTCCATTCTCACAGGCAAACTGGCTGCACGCAGGATTTTAAACAAGAAAGATCCTACAAAAGGAGGATAAGCAATAAAACAAGCAGAATGGTTACAGCAATGCCAATTGTGAGCTGTCTGACAATGGTCCTGGCAGAGAATGTCTTGAGGTTTTCTATGTTCGCCAGTTCATTATACTTGCTGATCAATTCATCACGGTTCTTTACAGAAGTATAGCAACCCGGACTATCGGCAATATAGTGCTGGGCGTAGGGAAAACAGACCACCTTGCTGATCTCCGGATCTGCCAGTCCCGGGAAAAGTGTGTTTTCAGTGATGCGTATATCTTCCGGGGGGACATCCAGGGCTTCCTCCACTTCAGCCTGATCAAATATCACGGCAAAAGGATGATCTTCACCTTCTGCAAGTTTCCTGCTGTGTCCGATGGAGGTATTCCCCATGAGCCAGAGCCTCTGATCCAGTCTGCGCGGCTTTCCCCGTTTGATGCTGCCGGTTAATGAAAACTTTCTGTTGGTCCTGTTTTCCTGAATTTCCAGAAGGACTTCTCCCTTTGAACTTGTTGTGAAGAATGCCTTCTTACAATTTGGATCAGCAATACCCTTTGAAGGCAGGGCAATGATTGTATTGCTCAATATATCAATGAAAATGAAGGATAGCAGTCCGGTTCTTTTGTCGGTTGCAATGAGATAAACCTCCTGCCTGGTGCCCCAGAAAGTACTTGCCCGTGTACCCAGATTCCCAATCCCCATGTAGTATTCCGGCTCATCATCGGTAAACAATTTCGTCTTTGCCAGCTCATACCGATCCGGCAGCAGCGATTTGGCATAATCAAGATCCCTCAGTCTGAAGAACAGGAACAGGCTGTAGGGTTCGATCACGAACCCGATATAAGGGGTGTTTTTTGATGCGCTGTACAACAACCTCCTTAACAGACGCGGAGGAAGCAATCCTTTGAGATTCTGAAAGAAGAGCAGATTGCTGACCTTCATAGGATTGATCAGACCCTCAACACCTTTGATGAATTTATCCTCGTTTTGAATGTCCATATGTCTGACTTTAAATCAAAGCAGAAATACTTACATAAACTTAAGAGATAAATTTCATTTTTAAAATTCCAAAAAGGTGTCATTCCCCCTGAGAAGGCTCTTCATCTTTCCCAGTGCAGTACTCCGGATCTGCCTGACCCGCTCACTGGTCATCTGATATTCCATCGCCAGATCGTTCAGCGAATGGACCTTCTCCCCGTATAGTCCGAAAGAACGGGTAATGATGCCCGATTCACGCTCGGAGAGCTTGCTGAGAACCCTGTGGATGTTGATTTCGTCTGATTCTCTCAGGAGCCCGTTATCCGGTGAGGGCAGGTTTTCTTTCTGAATGACGTCATAAAGGCTGAAGTCATTATCACTTTCGTTTGTGATTGGGCTATCCAGGGAAACCTGTCGTTTCTGGATATGATGAGACTGGTTGACCTCTGCATCCGTGAGGTCAAGGAACCCTGCAATTTCTTCCTGGGTGGGTTCGCGCTCAAACGTCTGTTCCAGCTGGGGAATTGCTTTCTGGATCTTGCTGATCCTTGAGAGCTGGTTGATCGGAAGCCTGACGATGCGGGTATGGTTTGAAATGGCCTGAATCATGGACTGACGGATCCACCATACCGCGTAGGATATGAATTTGAACCCCCTCGTTTCATCGAAGCGCCTGGCAGCGCGGACCAGTCCGAGGTTTCCTTCGTTGATTAAGTCGGGAAGTGACAATCCCCGGTCCTGGTATTGCTTTGCAACGGAAATTACGAAGCGCAGGTTAGCGAGAACCAGCTTTTCGAGCGCCTCCTCATCCCCTTCACGGATGCGCCGGGCGAGCACCACCTCCTCCTCGGCCGATATCATCGGGTACCTGTTCAATTCCAGAAAATAGCGGGAGATGGAAGCTTCCTCCCTGCGGGTAATCTGTTTATTAATCTTCAGCTGTCGCATCCACAGATCCGTTAGGTTTCCATCTTTGCCTGCCGGTATTCTTTTTCCAGTTCAGAAAATACTTCCCGAACAGTGGTGATCTGATAGATCCGGCCGGCATTCGATCCTGTAAAAGCAAAACCGTTTTCCAGGTTCCCGTGGTAGGCAGAAAGAAGGGCATCTGCAATGCAGTAGGGTGTGGTTTTTGGATTACATGACCTGATGCAGTTGTATTTGCAGGAAGCCGGTTTTCTTTTCCCCTCGGAAGTTTCCCTGAGAAAGTTGTTATAGATGGTCCTGCCGGGCATTCCGACAGGGCTCCGGATGATCTGTATGTCTTCTTCCCTGGCCGTGATGAAAGCCTTTTTGAATTCGGGGGATGCGTCGCACTCTTCGGTGGCCACAAAGCGGGTACCGAGTTGCACCGCGGCTGCACCCCGGTCGATGATCCGTAACATATCCGTTCCGGAATGGATCCCTCCGGCAGCGATCACCGGTATCTCTTTTCCATACTTTTCATTCGCTTCATCGGTCACCTCAAGCACCTCGGCAACGAGGTTCTCGAGTGAATTGGATTCGTTCTGAAGTGCATCTTCCTTAAATCCGAGGTGTCCGCCGGCTTTGGGACCCTCGACGACAAAAGCATCGGGGATGTAATTATAATTTTGCTTCCATTTCTGGATCAGGATAGCGGCGGCACGACCAGACGAAACAATCGGGACCAACTTGGTTTTAATTCCTTCAGAAAGGTATTTGGGCAGATCGAGCGGCAGGCCTGCGCCTGAAAAAATAATATCGATCCCCTCCTCGATGGAGGTTCGTACCATGTCAGAAAAGTTGGTGATCACCGACATGATATTCACCCCCAGGATGCCGGCGGTCAACTCGCGGGCCTTCCTGATCTCCCTGCGTATCGCATCGATGTGGCGGACTTTGAAATTAGTACCCGTCTTACCGTCAATGAACCCGATACCAACGGTTGAAATAACCCCCACTCCGCCCATATTGGCCACGGCCGATGCAAGTCCTGATAAAGAGATACCGATACCCATTCCTCCCTGTATGATCGGAACGGGGATAGTAAGATCTCCTATGCGAAAAGATTTCAAAACTATTGTATTTAGTTTTATAAAATTGAGATTTAAAAAAGAGGCGATAATAAACTAACGGTGAGTGATGTAGTAAATAAGAGCGCAGATTCTCAAATCAAAATTTCGACAAGGTTACGCAATATATTCGGGTTTATCTCCATCCCGGGCATTTATTTACAAATTAATTCATTTCGCTTAACAGGTTTTTACTTTTCCTGAATTTAGTGTCACCCACCAGCAGCTGGCACACAAAATGTTCATATGCACCAATTTTATACTTGAAAGAAGTACTGTCAAATACATTCTAAAATAATGCTCATATTTTTATTGAAACAGAAGTCTCAATTCAGGTCAATCCAGGCGCAATGAATTTCCGGGATTGGCTTTGATGGCCCCGAGCAGCCTGAAGCTGATCATGAAAAAATAGATGAAAAATGCCAGCAGGGCAGAAAGGGCGTTCACTCCAAATCCAAACCGGCAGGCGAAGGCAAAATTCTGCAGCCATTCCTTGGAAAGATACCATCCGAATGCGCCGCCAAAGACCGTGGACACCAGAATGATCTTCACGGAGTCCCTCAAAAGGAAATTCATCAAGGCTGCACCGGAGGCTCCCATCACCTTCCGGATGCTGATCTCCTTTGACTTTTCCCTGAGTGACAGCGACATGAGACCAAATATCCCAAGGCAGGATATGAACAGGGCCGCGAGCGAGAGATAATTCATGCTTCTCGAAAGCTGCCTGTCCTCCCTGTAAAGGGAATCCAGGCGATCGTCCAGCAATGAATAATCCATGGGGATGCCCGGCACATATTTCTTCCAGACGTTCTCGATATCACCCAGGGTTTTGGCCATGTTGGTACTGTTGACCTTGAGAGAGACAAACTGCCAGTAATACTCATCTGCTACGCCTATACCGAGGGGCGTAATGGGATTGTGCAGGGATTCAAAGTGAAAATCTTCTGTCAATCCCACCACGGTGCCAAGATTCCCGTCGAATCCAAAACCTGCCCCGATGGGGGACTCCAGGCCCATCCTCTCTGCAGCGGCCCTGTTGATAATGTATGCATGCCCATTGTCAGACTTCATGTCCGGCTGAAAGTATCTTCCTTTTTCCAGCTGAATGCCGTACAGGTTCATGAAATCGTGATCCACGATCATCCTGTAAAAGAAAGGATTATCTTCTTCATGCTTTCCTTCCCATACGGGTATGTTGGACCATCCGACCATCGACGGGATGCCGGTGGAAAAGGCAACCGACCGGACATCCGGATGATTCAACAGCTCCTGTTTGAAGATATCCATTTTATTCATCAGGTTGAATTCCTCGGCATAGAACAAGTTGATCAGGTCCAGGTAAACAATATTCTCCTTAAGATAGCCCAGATCCATATCACGGGCATAGGACAATTGCCTGATCATGGTCGCCGAACCAATGATGAGCGCAATGGAGATGGAAAACTGGATAATCACGATGGACTGTCTGAACTGCTTTCCTCCCCTGGAAAGGTTGATGATACCGCCCCTGATGGTCTCGGCCACCTTGTACCGGGAAAGATAAAGAGCCGGGTAAACGCCCGAGACAAAAGCCATCAGGGCGATCAGCCCTATGCTGGCCAACAATACCTGCCAGTTCCAGATTGAGTGGAAATCAAGTTTCCGTTCCAGTGTGGAATTGAACATGGGCAGGACCAGCCAGACCAACATCAGAGCGGCCAGGTAAGAAATCAGTACAATATTCAGGGATTCACTGAAGAACTGGCGGATCAGCACCGGCCGCTGAGCGCCCAGTAGTTTCCGGATGGAAACATCCCTGATCCTCGTTCTGTAGTGCGCGATGTACAGGTTCAGGTAATTAAAACATACGATAAATAGGATAAAAATACCGGCTGTAAGAAAGATGAACAGGGTCCCTTTATCCCCGGTGCCCCACGTATCCCGGTTGAAGTGGATATCGTACAGTGGTTGCAGGTGGAATGACCAGGTGTTGCCATTGAAACCCACGAGATCGTACTTCCTCAATTTTGCATCAAGGAGCTCCGGGTCGCTGTGATCATGAAGGGTCAGATAGGTCCGGTAGGAATTATTCAACCAGTTCTCGCTCAGAAGGCTCCGGTTGAGGATTGACTCAAGGGTCGAGAATGAGGTAAGAATATCAAACTGCAGATGCGAATTCCCGGGAATTTCCTCCAGAATCCCTGTTACCGTAAGCTGACGCCCATCATTCAGGATCATTTGCTGCCCCATGGGATCTTCCTCACCAAAATATCTTTGTCCCGCCTTTTGAGAGAGCACGATGGAATTAGGGGAACCCAACGCACTGCCTTTGTCACCGGCCACCAGAAGAAATGAGAAGATCTCCAGGAACTCGGGATCAACAACCAGGACCTCTTCACTAAGGTATTGGTCTTCGAGCTTAAAGTTCCACATTTTAGTAGTGGTCCTGGTAATGAGATCCACTTCAGGCAGCTCATTTTCCCAGGTGGGTTTCAGGATAGCAGGAGACACCACCCACCAATCGGAACTGCTTCCTGTAACCTGGTTCCCGGGCTGGTGCATCACTATCCTGTATATGTTCTTTCCGTTTTGGTGAAACCTGTCGAAACCCAGCTCGGAGTGTATATACAGAATGATCAACAGGCAACAAAAAATACCAATGGTCAATCCACTGATGTTGATGATGGCAAATGACTTGTATCGTCTGATGAATCTGAATGAAGCCAGAAAGTCCCGGAGAAACATGGATTTGTCTGTTAAATAATTCACATAAAAGACGCGGAATTTTTTTCCACGTTACGTGACCGAGACCAGTTGCGGATTACTGCTTCTGAATCATTAAGATAAAATTACAATGACCTGATTGGAATTTCAAACTGAGTCAGTGAATGTGCAGGGAAAGTGTAACGGATGGTATTGCCCTTGAATTTAATATTCTCACTAACGATACTTACACCCTCCTCGGTCTTTGTATTCGTTGCCTCAATGGTCCCTCCGTTTACCTCGTGAACCGTGGCATTCCCCGTAAATTCACCTGTTTGCAGAACGATATCTGTTTCAATGCCATTCGTTTCATGCCTGTTAACGACATTAACCACCAGCATTTTATCCGGTTCATTCAATGCAGCAGAAACGTCCAGATAAGGGATATCATTAAATATTTCATTGTTGTATGTTTCACATTTAGCCGTTACATCTAGAGAAGTACCATGGCAGTTGTTGGAATAGAGATAGAATGCCTGAAACAGTGTATTCCTGAAATCACCATCCGGCGAATTCCCCACAAGGCTTGATAACATAGTCAGATTTGCCATTTTTACAATATCGGCATGCCTGACAAACGAGTTCAGATGAAGGGCAACCATCAATGAACCTAGAAGACCCCTTCCCCGGGCTCCCCATTCATCAAATGAAATATATACCGGTCTTTCTGATTCCGATTTCATCATCGCCTTCAGGATCAGGGCTTCCACCATTTCTATCTTCTGATCAAGATCAAGGTTCAGGGATACCATGCTGGAAAAGCCCCGGTCCTCTTTCAATGCCTCGGTAACATATCTGTGAACAGAAATGTAATCAATGGTGCCAATCATCCGATCCAATACATAATCATTCCAGTCAATCCACCTGTTATCCCCGGGCCTGTAATTCGATGCGCCGGAAGCAATCAGTTTTACATCCCTGTCTACCAACCTGATCAGTTTTGCAGCCTCCATGGCAAACTTGACATAGTCTTCGACACTTTTCTGCCCCATTTGCCAGGGTCCGTCTATTTCGTTTCCAAGGGCCCAGTATTTTACTTTAAAAGGCTCTTCATTCCCGTACTTCCTCCTGAGGTCAGAATAATACGTTCCCTTTTCATAGTTACAATATTCAACCCAGTGCCTTGCATCGTCAAGCGTCCCTGTTCCGGCATTGATACAAATAAAGTTTTCGGCGCCGACCAGGTTGCAGAACTTTACATACTCATCTGTACCCATGTGGTTGTTTTCAATCTGGTGCCATGCCAGGTCCAGTCTTGCAGGCCGTTGTTCCTTCGGCCCGATTCCGTCTTTCCAGTTATATCCTGACACATAGTTTCCGCCCGGCCATCTTATTACGGGTACTTTCAGTTCCCTGATAAGCTCCATATAATCTTTCCTGAAACCGTTCTCGTCAGCGAAGGGAGATGACGGATCATATAAAGTGCCGTAAACCACAGTGCGGATGGGTTCAAGAAAACCACCGTAAATTTTCGGATCGATTTCACCTATTTTCCGATCAAAATCGATCTTGATTACTGCAGGTTGCTGTGATAAAAGAGTACCCGAAAACAATCCTGCTAACATCAGGCACGCGAAAATGATTCTTGACTTTTTCATAATGGCGATTTTTAATGAGAAGGACAAGTTAAGACAGTTCATGCAAAAAATTCATACAGCTATTCATTCCGGTTCATTGAAGCAGAACGAGCTTCCCGGTTTCCGAAACTTCACCAGTTTCAAACCGGTAAATATATATCCCAGCCGGTAATCCTTCAGCGCGCCATGTAACCTTGTGATTCCCTTCCTGCTGGTAATCACTGACGATGGTTTCAATTTCCTGCCCGCTGAGATTGAAAAGCCTCAGGATGATGCTGGCCGGCTTATTTAAGAGATAGCAGAAGGAAGTTTCCAGGTAAAATGGATTGGGATAAGCGCGTAATACAGACAAAGATTTTCTCAGGGAAACAGTGGGCTTGGTTGAAGTGTTCGGCGATCCCACTTTTTTCAATTGAATATTGTCGAAATAAACAGCATTCGCATCGCCTCCGATGTCAAAGCCCAGCCGTGCCCGCGCATCAGTGGCCTCTGTCATGATAAATGAATAACTGTAGGTTTGCTTTTCAGTGGTGAGGGAAATAAGTTGCTCACCGCTGTAAATCGTCCAGGGCTCTGCATCTTTCCCCACAAGCGCGGATATTTGCCTTGGAGCGTCTGAATACGCATCAAAGGAGACCGTATATTCAACTCCATTTTCAATCACCAGTCCGTTCTGGCCGAAATAAATATCCCAGGGATTTGCTCCCGAATTCATGATCCTAATTATATACTCCCCTTCCTCCACCAATCCTGCTGCGTCAGCACCTGAAAGCGTTACCAGGCCCCAGCCTTCATCATTATCAAAGAAATCAGGATTATTCAACAGGTTCAATTCGGCAAGTTGTTGGTTATTAAGGATAAAATCATCAAAATAGTAGTTGCCAATCTTACCTCCCAGGTCAATGTTGAATGCTGCATTCATGGAGGACGGAGCAGCAAAATCAAATTCAAATGCTGTCCAGTCAGGGGAGGGAGTAAAATCTTTTTTCGCTACAAGGGAATAGTCATTTTGATTGATTACTGCAGCAGCGATCTGGCCCGGGCTGCCTTCTGCCTTTGCCCAAAAGGCGGCATGATATGTGGCGCCACCCTTCAGCACCAGATCCCGCTGGGACAATTGCACATCCCAGGGGTTGCCGCCAGATTCGGTAACCTCCACATGAAGCGATCGATCCCCCCGGTGAACGGGTTCCATTGTTAAATCAAAATTTGCTTTTACAGGGTAACCGGCCGAATTATTCCAGAATTTCACACCTTTCTCAAAACCGGGGTTTTTAATATAGTTTGGGGCGATCTTCACCGGCAGGGACTTCACAAATGTTCCCACGCCTGTAGTGACTTCTGCATTAATATTTCCCCCGAATACTCCCCAGTCCACCGTGACCTGCCGGGTACCCTGACCTGATACGATCTGTGCATCACCTGGTACGCTCCATTGATAAGCGGCACCCTCAAATTCATCCATAGAATACACCACTCCCCTGTCCTGACAGGTTACAAAATCCGGTCCCTGAACGGATATTTCGCCAGCTTCCTGGTATACCCTTACATAATCCACTTCCATGACTGCAGGGAATATGGTGGTTTCATCAGGAGGGCCTACCCATCCACCCCCGACAGCCAGGTTCAGGATGATATAAAAGGGTTGATCGAACGGCCATGTATCAAAAGCACCATTGTCGTTTTCAAAAGAGTAGTATTTCTGTTCATCCACAAAAAAATCAATCTTATCCGGGTTCCACTCAATGGCATAAATGTGAAAGGCAGTTTCCGCATCCGGAATTTCTGTCACCCCTCCCCGGGGCGGCGAGGAACCCGAAAACAGGTTGTACTTTTCGGTATGCACAGTTCCATATATGCGGGTGACTTCATTGGACGGATGCTCCATGATGTCGATTTCTCCGCTGAGGGGCCACCATCCGTACATATTGTCAACCGGAAGCATCCAGAAGGCAGGGACAAATCCGGGGGTGCCAGGTACCTTGATCCTGGCTTCTATCCGTCCGTATTTCCAGTAATGTGTTTGTCCGGTCCTGAGATGGGCAGAAGTATATTCATAACCCTGATAGGATTCTTGTAAAGCGATGATCTGAAGTGTCCCATCAACGATCTTTGCATTATCAGACCGGTCTGTATAGAACTGGACATTGTCATTGGACAGACCTGATTCAAACTGCCAGGTTGACCGGTCAATGATATCATCGTTAAATTCATCGGCCCATACCAGCTGGCGGTCCTGTGCATGAATCCCGGTGAAGAAGAAAGTCAAACATAACAGCAGGCATGCAACGCGAAGTGCAGCCTGGCGAAACAGATTCATCATGACATATCGGATCGGTGACCTGATTGGTACCTAAATATAAAGAGTTGCCGTATGATTAGCAAATAGCCGATAAGCTCAGGAAAGCGCCATCTCCTCCGCAATCTCAGCCTCTACCATTCTTACACGGAACTCAAGGGAGGTAAGATGGTTAATAGCCCAGATAAGCATTGCACCATCAAAATGAATCTCTTCCCAGGAATACACATTTCCATCCCATTCAAAATCATCAGTATTAAGGTATTTGTCGATGAAAGCTACCTGCTGATTTTCTGTTATTTCATTCAGAAAATCCTTGTATTCATCAATACTCTGTTTCAAATCCGGGGCCCTGTTCTCGCCAATCATCACATGGGAAGATACGTTCCTGTTGTCTTTCCCTATCACTTTGTGAATGTCTATTCCTGATTCCTTACTGACTGCTTCATCATTGTCTTTTGAAACTTCTATTATCAGCGCTTCCTTCAACTGGTTGATTTCCGTTACCAGATGATCGGTCTTCTCTGCAAGAATCTTGCCCGTTGTCAGATCCGCAGAGTCAAGATCAGACAGATGATCCTGAGTGCTGCTCTGGTAATAGGCAGCCAGCAGTGAATAATGATCATTCACAAGCGTTGCATCATCGATTACGGCCTTGCTTACATTCAGGGCCATCAGGGCATCCATGGCAGAGATATAGACAAGCAGGAACAATACCAATATTAAGTTTTTGATGTTCCTGGCTCCCTTTTTGCCCTGGTAGATCAAGTATGCGGGCAGGAATAGAATAAACGGAATAATGATGGCTATCGTCAGCAGGATGCCGGCCCCGGGCCAGTGCAGGATCTTGAAAAGAGCCCCGATAAAGGTGATGGCGATGGTGATACCTCCGATTATGTAAATAAAAGCATGTTTTCCCTCTGCCCGGTAGGTGCTTGCGAGAGCCACCGGACAAAAGACCAGTGAAAAGAGGATCAGGGAAACAGTGATCACGATTCCTGCCCCGGGAAAATGATTAATTTTAAAAATTGCCCCGATGGTGAACAGGATAAGCAGTACAATTCCGAATATATATATCTTGTTTTTCATGGCTTCCAGGTTATTTTAAGCGGGTTTCTTCTGCGATGATCTGCTGGCCACCCACATCCGTTTTTTCCAAAACACTTTTCAAAAACTCCTTTTCTGCCAGCCTTATTTCAATCTGAATGGTCGTCAGGGTATTCAGGATCGATACAAAAGTACGATGTTCAAAAGTTGCATTTTCCCAAGGTATCTCTTCATCATCGGCGACTTTGACCTTGGATATATCAAGCAACAGATCCAATTTTGAAGAAAGGTCCGCATCAGCCGACTCAGATAAGAGATATTTTTTGTATTCCCTGATTTTCCAGGCAAGTTGTGATGCTTTGCCCTGGACGATCAGGATCTCAACAGGAATATTGTATGCATCTTTCATTATGATCATACTGCAGTCAATTTTTCCACCTGCAATGGCTTCTTCGTTCGGTTCAGTGGCAATGACCAGTTCTCTCTTCAGATCGTTGATCCAGGTTTCAATTTCATCGGTTTTTTGATGGGCCGCTGCTACGACTTCGCCTCTCCCTGAGGTATTGATCGTTTCCAGGACAAATGCATTGTTTTTGTCTTCAAGATCATTCAGCACATCATCCATTTGTTCTTCGACCGCAGTGAATTCGGATAGTACATCCTTTGAGACAGTTAATGCCATAAAAGACAAAAACAGAACTGCCATCATGGATGCGACAATTATAAATATGAAATGACCGCTGACATGCGATTCATTTTTATAATGCGCAAACACAAACAGGGGAATAAAAATCATTGCAAACAATATAAGCCCGATAAGAATGACTAGTCCTGCTCCGGGCCAGTGCATGATCTTGAAAAGAAAACCCGCAATATAGAACAGCCCTGCAAACAGGCCCAGTAGGTATACAGCCCGTTTGCCTTCACCCCTGTCATCCGATATTTTCGCAATGATGAGTGAAGGCAGGAATAGTGATCCCAGCATGATAAGGCCCGTAACCAATGCGATGCCTGCTCCTGGCCAGTGCATCAGCTTGAACAGGATGCCCAGCAGGAAAATGACAGAGGCGATAAGTCCTGATAACTTCATGAACAGATGTTTCTTATCTGTTTTGTTTTCTGCATTCAGCACATAAACAGCCGATGGAAGAAAGAAAAAACAGAGAAAAAAGAACCCCAGGATCATCATGATGCCTCCTCCCGGCCAGTGCTGTATTTTAAACAATGCAGCCACTGCCATTAACGATGGGGCCAGAACCCCAAAGATCTTCATAAATGTTTTCATGGATTTATAATTTTTATCAATCAGCATTAAAGTTTCTTCCTGGATCTTTTTAAACCTGTTCAATCCAATCCTCGACCTCACTTTCTCATAGGCCTGCGTGAACGGGAGCCCTTCATCCATCTCGGCTTCCACATCGCAGCAAACATGATCAACCAGGTCATCCAACAGATGGGAATAGGTCACCCGCTGCCGGCTGATATCCAACCTGATCAGCTCAATGTCACCTGGCTTTAACCGGTACATACTGCAGGGCGGGGTTTGGTTGAAGAAGTACTTTCAGGGTTTCCATGTAGTTTTTCAGTTCCTCGATTTTTTCTTTGGCAACGCTTTTGCCTTTTGGCGTCAGTTTGTAGTAGATCCTCGTCCTGTTGTTTACGTTCTGTGACTCTGTCACCAGGTTCCCGTCTTTTTCGAGCTTATGTAGAACAGGATACAGCGCACCGTAGGTAAGCTGGATCTTTCCTTCAGAAAGCTCCTCCACCTTCCTGGTTATTTCATAACCATACATTTTATCGTTCTCTGCCAGCAGCTTCAGTACGATCGACTTCAGGCTCCCTTTTAGCATTTCTCCCGGAATTTTATTCTTCATAATTGTATATACTTTATTCTTTAATATTACAAAACTATAATAATATTATCAGAAAGTCAAATTTTTTTAATCCGGAAGGACGGCGAATAAGTAGTCGTGGGAACTGTTTATATGATGCTGAAATAAATGAGGGACTACCCGGTTAAAATAACAATATGAGTTAATCCACCAGTAACCTGGCTACTGATATTTTATCGGTTTCCAGTCTCAGCAGATATAATCCGCTTTTCAGGCCGGATACATCAAGCAGTATCTCCTGATTTCCAGAGGGTCTTTTTTCATCAATCAGTTCAAGCGATTCCTGTCCCAGCAGATTAATGAGGCTTATCCGTATGTGACGGTCCTCCTCCAGTGTAAAACGGACGGAAACAATACCGCTGGCACGGTTAGGAGACAATGTAATTGAAGGGAGTTCATGGGTATCGAATCCTACGATGCAATTTTCTACAATCAGTTCGACCTCCGAGCTGTATTCCTGGCCCTCTGCATTGTTATAAAAATAGGTAATCATATGGCTCCCGATCCCTGCATTCGCAGGAATAAAAGCAGTTCCCGATACACCGGTTCCTGATAACGTACCGTCATCCGGCCAACTCCTGATCAATGGCTGGGGCGTGGTCACTGTGTCGCAAAATTCCGTCCTGCTGAATTCGAAATAGGGATACGGCATATTTAACAATATGGGTATTCCCAGAAGAATTGCAGGATAACTAACGGTATTATGAGTCTTACCCGGGAGTACTTCGCTGTAGTAGTTGAAGTCTGTAAATGCATTGCCATATACCCAGCCGTTTACCATGGCAAAGGCCTCGGGGTGTCCCGGATCATCGAACTCGGCAACGAAACAGGCCAGGTTCTTGCCCAGTGAATCCCTTTCTGCTGCGATCGGGTCCATTAACCAGGAATAGTTTCTGTATACAGGAGAGGAAGTGATGAAGTCATGAAAAATGGTATCCTGGTCTATGCAGGACTGCAGAAAGCTGTACAGGGTCATGAATCCGGCGTAGCTGCCCCCTGCCATCATTCGCGAGGCCGGATCGACCCCGTAAACAGAAGAGACATAGGGAAGCATTTCACGCTTCATGTAAGCATGGAATTCTTTGTAATGACTCACATAGTCCAGTACCCGGATCTCCTCAATATCTTTTTCCCAGGGAGGCCCGATGGTTACCAGGACCGGATCGACGGGGATCTTTCCGTGATCATACATTTTGTGTACATCTACATGCAATCCCTTGAACCATGGAGCATCAAGAACGAAGATACCCCTGTAACCTGACTGGTCATATTCGTAAAATTCAGGCAAAGAAATGGTTAATCGGACATCATGACCCAGGATAGATGCGGGAATAAGCTCATCCAGCATGTAATCGGTACTCAGATTCCAGTCATACGTGTTGTTGAATCCTTTAAAATGATCCCCGAATACATTGTCATCGATCATGATATAATAAGAACCCTTCTGAAATTCCTTTTCAGGATCAATGGTGATCGTTTTCGTACCATTCCCCTGAACTCTATCTGACATCGCCGGGATCATTTCATACAACCCGCTATCGGTAGAATACTCTATTTTAAAAATCCTGATGTATCCTTTCTGCAGGAATACATTCTCCCGGAATTCGACCGTCAGCAGGGTATCGCTGTCAATATGGAAAGAATTATCTCCGGGGTTGACTGATAATATCTCGTTGCGCCATTCACCCCCTTCAAGCAATAACTGGGTCAGGAATACTTCGGGGTACCCTGTTGCCCTTACCCTGACCTGGTATTCACCCGGCAGGGTGAAAAGATCGGGCAATAGCACAATGCTGTCATCATTAACGCTGTAATAGGAGAAGTGTGCCACCCTGTCGTTCACAGCAATCTCAAACACGGAAGCGGCCCAGGCGCTGTCCCTTTCAAAGGTGATCACTATCCGGTGATTGATATCGTTGTCCACCGAATCAGGGACCAGCACAGGCCCTGTTGTTTCTGATTCCGCAGTGTGACCGGCCATGGGTCCTCCGAACGCCATTCCGGAAAATGACAGCACCAAGAAAATCGCTACCATTTAATGATCTTACAGGTCTTTACTGCCTCATCCGAGCGGACCCTGATATAATACATGCCTTCGCGGAAAGAACGTATATCGATCTGCATGGTGTTCCCCGCAAGGTCTTCCTGTTGTAATACCTGTCCGGTGGTCGAAATTATCTCAACAGTGTACAGATCAGATCTTCTCAGAAAAATCTTAATGTAACCGGTGGATGGATTCGGGAAGATGCGCAGAAATGGTTCAGCATGATCCTCAATCCCGACACCGGTTATTTCAACAGCGCAATATTGGGAGAGATTTTCGGAGGCATCGATGGCATACAGCCAGTAGGTGCGATTTTCAGGTGCCAGGATTGTAACGGGTACCCCCGTATTTGCCACCGCTTCCACGGAATCCTGCAGCATGCTGTTCCTGATCACAGCCAGATCACTTTCGGTGTTTTCGGGGACCAGAAAGATATATCCGTCTTCAGAACTTGTCACTTCCAGCTCAAAACCCGTATCCGGGTCCATTGTTTCCCTGTCTGTTATCAGTGTGGGAGGTGTCAGATCGACC
>Ga0272443_10003568_pt1 | contig 18135 bp, 22 predicted proteins | sample SSMAcet12_FD_193581 | JGI IMG/M metagenome (GOLD analysis project Ga0272443, IMG submission 193581) | Marine sediment archaeal communities from Little Sippewissett salt marsh, Falmouth, MA, United States - SSM-Acet-12 | ecosystem: Environmental > Aquatic > Marine > Wetlands > Sediment ... | reverse complement strand
GCACTTATTGTCAGGGGCGGTAGTGCACTCCCACCTGAGCCACATCTCATAACTATAGGTGGGATCAGAAACGACAGTAGCTGGACGCTGTACAGGATAATTAGACGGGGTCGAATCGACCCCGTCAATACTAAGAAAATTTGGCTGCTTACTAACGTCTGTCTCTGTGGATGCGTTAGACCCCGTGCACTTTAAACATTTGAACGCTGCCTGAGCCATTTATCCCCCTAAAAATCATCCCACCAGATATCCTCAAAAAACTCATCCGGCAAAGAAAAAGGTTCACACTCTTCACCGCACATCCTATGCTGGCTCAGTCAAACGAACCTCGCAATTCTGCAAGGTCAGCGTCTGCGTATCAGACACGGTACGATCAGAGGACAGATCCCAATAACACCAAACATTGGAACTGTCATCAATCAAAACTGCCCATCTCGCACCATCACCGGTAGCCGGCAAATTGCCACCATCGCCTGTCCAAACAACATCTTTAACTTGGATATAACCATAATTAGAACCATCGTCCTCGGCATTGACATCAAAATCGGTAGTATTGCGAGTCAGGGCAAAACCATTAGCCGTATAGCCGTTACCAGTAGCAATTTCCGTTAGATCAGAAAGCACGTTAGTTTCGGCGTCTGGTGTATCAGCCGAAGTACACAACGCCACATAAAAAGAACTGGGCGTACCGCTAGCCGCCAGCGCACTGGACAACATCAGCTTTTTGCCTCTATTAGTTACTCCTGCCATCATATCCCCCTTGTATCAAAATCTATCCAAACAATAATTGCGCAACAAAACCGCCGATCGCTGCGCCAGCAACAGCCAAAGTGCCGAATAAAGACGCCCTGACCATCAAGCGAGCCACTAGCTTATCAAGCGGATGGAATTTTGTGTCCTTAAATGTTTCTAATTCCCCCCTTAGCACACTAACAGCATTAATCATATCTAGGTGTCGGTTGTCAACCTTGTCGTCAAGGTCGCGCAGCGCCGCATGAAAATCATCAACAGCCTTAGTCAGGTGGTCGATAAAACGATTAAGCCCGTCGTTCGCCTCTGGCATCGGGGTACCCCTCATCAGGCGGTATGGTCACCGCAACTATGTAAGAATCTTCCAAGATGTTGCAAGAATGCGGTTTGCCTGGAGGGAAGAATATAGTACCATTGGGCTCCAACAATATGGTCCCATCTTCGGTAGTAAACTCAATTTTCCCCTCTATGCCGATAAAGTACTCAAAACTATCTCTGTGGATATGGGTTTCTAGATCTGAACCCTTCTCCAGCCACACAACCGCAACAGCTACCTTGCCATTTCTCCATGCGCCAACTGCTCTAATCTTCCCGTCTCCAGAATTGGTTGTATAAGAATTAACATTTTTGTAACTGTCGCCAACAAGATCCCTTAATTCCTTGGTAACTTCATCGCCAAGGAGCTTAAGTTTTCTACTGTTCTCTGTCAACTGATCGTGGTTCATTATATTGTCCTTATGCCCACTGCGGAGAACACCCGGGCCGATAATCAAGCTCTCCTATGAGCTTCAGTCGAAAATCATTCATATCGAAATTCGGACATGTCTTACCCTGCTGTTTGCCAGACTGCATCTCATTGTGCCCAAACACCAAAAGGTTTTCGCCGACCTCCTCAAAAATCCAATTGAGGAGAATAAAAGATGCGCGGAATTGGTCTTCAGTAAAATCATTAACACCGACCAAACAAACACCAACCGAGCTCTCATTGTCGCCTTTGCAATGGGCACCAACGCGCCACAGCGGCCTACCTGGCTCAACTACACCATCCCAATTTGGGCTATAAACACCGTCACTGTGTCTAATGCCATTACAAATAACAAAATGATAACCTATGTCAGACCAACCACGCTCTAAGTGCCAACCCCTAATAGCCTCAGCACTACCCCACTCAGAGTCCGAACAGTGCATTATAACCTTATCTATCCGGCGCATTACTCCTCACTGTAATAAACCACAATTTTATCCATCAACTCGTCCGTGGTTTCAGCCCCAGAGGTTTCAATAGGCAAGCCACGCTCAGAAATAAGTGCACGATAAAAATCACCAGACTTTTCAAAGAAATCGTTGGGCAACTTATTTTTCATGAGGAATACACGCTGGTCACAAGCGTCCATAATGTTGCGATTACGACGAGGCCTGATCTTAGAGGCGGCTTCGTGAATGCGCTGCAACGTCAACGGCGAAGTGAGAGAGTCAACCGTCTTGGTGGCCTTGCCTTCGTTCTTGACAAGCTTGTTGATCTCATCATCAGTAAAATGATTAACCGGGCGATCAAAATCTTCTGCCTTGATGTCCTCATCAGACAAAACACTATCATCGCGCATCAGGTGACCTTGATCCCAAGCAAACGACGGCTGAATCACCCGCTTGAATGTATTGACGTCAACAATACCAACACCACCGGGCTCAATAGCCGAGGGCACACCAGCCGCAGTTTTATAGCAAAACTTGGGGCCATAATTCCTAATACCCAGAAGAACATCCTCTGGCTTATTTTGCTGGATAACAACAACCTGTTCTTTGCTCATTTCCTTCTCCTCTTAATAGTGGGTGGGGCCGAAGCCCCACCCCTCCATCTCTAGGCATTCCCAGCCGTACCATCCCAACCGCGATGCATCCATCTGGTCTCCCAAACGGCAAAACCATCCTCGATATCATAAATCAGGTGGAAACGACCATCCTGGATAGTAACCTCATACTTCTGCTCCGGCGGAGTTACCTCCACAAACCGGTTGTATTCGCGCTTGTTGGTAATCAAGAACAAATTACCAGTATCGGTAGCATCGGCAGTATAAACCTCGTCACGAGCCTCGGGCAGCAAGAACACCGGAATGCCCTTGTAGAAGTTGAGAGCACCACGACGATGCAGCTCCTCCTTGACGGAGTCCGGATAACCGGTACCACCATCATACCCACTGAAATTGAAAATCTGGCCAATATAAGGACGACGACCCCAAATAGCCGTAATCATCGCTTTATCGCCAAGAGTATCAATAGCAGTATCCAGATCGGACTGAGTAATACTGGTACCAAGATTGGTACACAGATCAGAGTCCGTGGACGGCAAGGCCGTCTTCAGGGTCGACCAGATCATCTTAAGACGATGATACTTAATCGCATCGACAGCCATCTCGGCAAGCTCGCTCGGCAAAATAATGCCAGCACGCAACTCCTCGACGGTCGGATCCAAATGAACCGCAGCCGGCGTGGTAGTCATGCTGTAATGCGTGGTCTTGATATGAGACACACGCTTGAACTCACCATAGGAACGCTCAAAAACCTTCCCGCCATAATTCCTACGAGCCTTGATCTTCACACCAGCTTTGCCCTTAACATAGTTAAAGATGGCCGGTACTTGATCGGTGCCGGTCAAACGATCATAAAAAATGTCGTAGACCGTATCTGCATACTGAGTCAGCTTTTCCTGGTCCGCGGGGCGCTTGGAATACCAATCGAAGTCAACCATCTTCTCGGCAATTTCCATCTCCCGGGCACGCTGCTCAGCAGTAAGTTTAATCATTTATAGCCCCCCTTAAGGCTTTATGTCACCATAGTCTAGCTAACGAGATCAATACCGCTATGAGCAGTGATCGTCTGATAGCGCACAGAAGTACCCTCGACACCCAAGAAAATAGCAACCGGAGTTTCGCCGGAAGTATAAGTGGCGCCGCTACCAACAACCGGGTACCCGGAAGTATTAAGGTACATCGCATCGCCAATCGTACCAGAAATATAGGTACCACTGCCAACACGAGTATAGACGTAGTCATCTTCGATCACAACGCCGTCACCGACATAAGCAATCACGCGAGTACCAGAGGGGATAGCCCCACTATTCATGTAGGTTTCCTTGTCCTCCTGGTTCTGGGCGATAAACTGGATCGGGCAAAGCTTGGAGCCATGGTACGAAGCAGTACCAGAGCTGGAAACCGGCGTAATAAACACCTCACCAGAATAATCGCCTGCATCGCCGCCGCTAAGGTAGCCCCACTGGCCCTGATACATCTCGGCCTTCAGGACAGCACCCTGAGCATTCGCGGGCGAAGCAACTTGTGCAGTAATCATATTAATGTCCCCCTGTTAGTATATGTTAATAAACTACTGACGATCTTTAATGAGATCCTTCAGTTTTTCCGAGTTACCCTTTTCCTCAGAACCCCCACCGGTGGTCCCAAGCTTCTCAGAGGCCTCAACCTCTGGGTCCTTCTTGACATACTTGGAAAGAGTAGACACATAGGCGTCCCACTCCTCGTCGTCAAGACGCTCGGCAGTCTTCTGAACGATCTCCTTGTCGCTATCCTCAAGCTCGACAACCTTAGCTACCTGCTCGACTCGGCCGGCAACCTTGGCCTTGGCTTTCTCTTCATCAATCTTGTCAACTTCGATCTGCAAATTGTCGCGCTCTTTGGTGAGATCGGCAATCTGCTGCTCCAAGGACTCAACCTTGGCGTTGGCCTCCTCTAGGTCGGATACTGCCTTCTCACTAGCGGTCGCAGAAGCCTCAAGCTCCTGGATCTTCGCATTGGCAGCATCAAGCTGTTCTTGCAGAGTCATATCTTCATCCCCCTTTGATTTGATCAAAGAATTCAACTCTTCAATGTCGTCTTCATCGATTAAATTCGCAAGCGCCAGCGGACGAGCATATTCATCTGCCGGACGGCTTGGCTCCAAAATTACACTATTAGCAAAAAACTGAGGATAATGGATCAGCGTATAAGCATCATGCTTAACCATTGCCTCAAAACTCTCTATGTGCTCACACAACTCACTCTTCATCTTGGCGACTCTGCCACATTTCGAGCACTCAACAAACTCAGGATAACACATCATAGAAAACTTGAGCTTGTCTTCTTTGGCTGCACTAACCACATCATGGGCAAAAGTCTGATAAGGCCCCCAAGCAAAAATCACAGACATCACCATAATACCATTAGCTTGAGCCTCGTCATCATAATCCATCCACGCATCGATAGTAGTCCCGATAGCGGGCATGATATTGTGATTGATGTCAAGAATGCCGGGCATCCATGCCCCCAGCTGACCTTCTCTCATGGCAACCTGCAAGCCACGGCTAGTAAAAATGGCCCGGTTCTTATTGGGCTGGTCAGAGTGGCACAACCAATTCATGCAATACACATAGTCGATGTTCTCAACGTCATCGATATACATGGTAGGAACAGAGGCCTTAATCTGGTCAAGATCCAAGTCCTGATATTTTTCAGGGCGCTCGACAATCTTAGCCTCACTAACCAGCTCATATTCCAAGTCGCTCTTTGCCGGCCGAGAACGCACGGCTTTAAGGGACTCTTTGGCCAAATAAGCAGACACCATATTTTGCGGGGTGAAAATAAAATCAGCCCGCCCCTCTTTTCTCTTCCACAACCCATCCTGATCCTGAAAATGAAAGCGCTTAAAAGTATTCCAAGCCGCCGTATCTGGATCTCTGATAAAATCAGAATACTTAGACACACGCTCTCTAATATCCTGCCATATATCCTCCATGCCTTGCGGCAGATTTTTTGGCATTGTAATCCCCCTTATGCTTCCGCTACATCGCAAGTGCAACCTGGATGCACCGGTAAAACATCAAATATGTCATCTATATTATATACCCGACCCGAAGTCTTTTTGCATGCCTCACAGTCAGTTTCGTTCAAAACTACCTTAGCCTGAAAGACTCCACGATCTTGAAAATTCATTAACTTGTTGGCCAGCAATACCTTAGCATAAATGGCATCATCTGTCATTTTTACTCGATATTCCTGAGAGCGAAGATACTCAATCACTTCGCTTTTTTGAGATTCCGCGTCTTGTGGAAAGTCGGCAGTGTTGAATAATCCAATTGCCTGATCTCTAAATTTCAAGACAAACTGTTGAATCCACATCGACAAACGCAGTTCCCACTGACCATAGTCAGCCATCTTCTCGGTAGCGTTAACGGCGAACAACGCCCTAATGTAGTCGTTGACAAACGAAGAATAGTTGGCGAACCCAACATCAAGGGCCCACTTAATATCATTGTCAGCCTGGGCCACCGCCTCTTCTATGGTCCGATAAACAGCTAAGAGACGCTCATGAGTGAAGTCGGCCCGTACATCGTCGGTCATCGCTGCTAGGGTACCAACCTGCCTATCGGAATCTGGGCTATCATCTTCGCCATCAGGCCTGCCCGGCTGCTTTGAGAAGGAAATATTGGGAACACCAATTTGATCCTCGACACCAGACTGGCGCTCTTCTACCAGCTTATCAATCATTTCCTTTGCCGGCAAACCAAGAAGCTTCAACACATCTTCGCGGCTGATAAGATTGCTCTCCCATGCCTTTATGATCAACAGACGTGCGGCACGCTCATCCCTAAGGGTCATGATCGACCACCGCCAAACGGGAGACTCATCCTCAAACCCATTCTTAACCGCTATCATGCGGAACCAACGATCGATACGCTGCTTCAACTTGGCTCGGAATTTTTCCAAGGTAGCAATCGTACTAACCACAACTTTCCAGTCGTTGGCGCCAACCGTAGCATTGCCATCAATCAGAACCCGGGGAACACCGAGTGACATCGAAATCTCATCATCAGCGGGGGCGTATTTGTCTCTGCCCAAAATATCAGCATTAGCTTGGATATCAAGAACACTAAGATCATCACCAGCCCACACCAGCATTTTTTGCAACTCTGGGTTGCGAAGCGCATTGCGCAAAATAGCTACCCGCTCAGGGGTTGGTATGTGCAGGGGCGAATTAACATCCTCGTGCCCAACCTTCAGAATCAGCAAACGCTTAACAATCCCGGCAATAGTGGCGTCGTCAAGAGCTTGCAGTCGTAGCTTGCTAGCGATCGACCTGAATGCACTTTTTATCAGGGGTATCCCATAACGACGGTTGACCCCGCGGCGCTTAAACCTGGTTGTCAAAATCGGAGGCAACACAACCGTACCGGCGCCGCTTTTAACCTGCTTGATAAGAAACTCGCCAACAGTGGACTCTACCAGCTTCTTGGTATTAGTGTCGGTACTGTTAACCAGCTCAGTCAACTCTGAACTAATCCTCAAGCTTAGCTTGTCAACCCCAAGAGAATTAGCAGCGGCATCAACCTCAATGGATTTGATATCGTAAAGCACGATGCTCCGGGGAAGAATATATTTCTTGTCCAATATGGGCACTGGCACATCTTTGCGCCAATTCTCAACCAGCACTGCATCACCGGTGACAAAGTAACTAACGGCCACGTCTTCCATCAACCCTAATAGGCCAGTATTACCATACACCTTACCAGACTCTAGAGGATTGCTTTCTATCTGCTTTAGGTCTTCCTCCGTCATAATGTTGTTGAGGTTGCCGACCCAATAATCGAGAATCTGCTTCAGCTCGTCGTTTTTGCAATTTTCAACACTGCCAGCTGTGATAGACAAGTCGACGATCTTATCAACCGCAGAACTAACAACCCCCTCATTCTCATAAAGACGATTGCACACATCCACCACAGTACCGTGATCTTGGTCTTCTTGTAATTCTTTAACCTGCTTAAGATAGTCCTGTGCAGAATCCATAACCGAAGGAATAACTGAGGCAACAGTTACAATGGGCTTCCCGTCAACCAAGTTGACAGCCACACCATCACCATAAGCCCCTTCGCTATTCAGAGCCATCTGCCCATTAACCTCGACGTCCACCCCCAGCTGCCTCATGGCTGCATTGAGATTATGCTGGACCCTCTCCCTTGACTGTGCCAGCCTGCTTTTGTCGCGGCCAAATAACTTGCTAAAGAAACCCATGGTACCCCTCTTTTAGACGTACTCGCAATATGTTAAAACTTCTTTCTTTTCTTCTTCTGCATAAACCAAATCATACAGGCCCTTAGATGCCAATAGGGCAGCATTAAACAAATCCTTTTTCCGGCCGCCCTCGACGTAGTATCGCTTGTAAAGACCAGATGCCTTACTTAGAACAAATGTAAACTGGGTCTTCAGTTTTCTTAGGTCGCGGAACGCCTTATCGAGCTCATCATTCCCGGTGTGGTATAAAAACGGCGGGATTAGAACACGCCTCCCCTCAAACTGGGCCCTGATAAAATTGACCAAAAAGCTGTTGCTTTCATTAGTGGCTTGGTTCATCTCTAAAATATCATTGCCGATCATCTTAACATCGTGTGGTGTATCTGGGTCAGATGGATCATAAATCGGCAAACCACCATCGTCGGGGCGCCAACAAAGGTCACGCAACCACAAACCACCGCCACCCTTGTCCATAACGATCTTCACAATACCCGGGAAGTTTTTCAAATACCACCTAAGAATTCCATGTTGCACCCGAGACTCTGCCTTATTGATAGACGTAGCGTGAACAATATCATTAAACGGGGCATTACACTTGCGCTTACTACCAATCCTCATCAACACAAAAGCAGTATCATCGCTCTCTCTAGCAACATCTATACCCAAGACACATGGGTCGTCACTACACAACAACGGTATCACCATACGCTCATAGCCGGCCTTATTCGATAGCGGAGAATCTGGGTCGTCTGACAAATCATCAAGATACTTAGGATCAACCTCGTGTGAGGAAACCTCCTCTAACAACTGAGAAGAAAACTCCGCTCCCTCACTAGACTGGATAATATTCTTGTTCTCTGATAAAAAATCATCCATTGACGTTGTAGTCCCAAGCTCGCTCATCACATCCTCTAAGTTGATGCGATAAGTAAAAACCACCTCACCGGAACGGATGGCCTTCTTGAGATGATCAACCTCTATTTTCGCCGGACGCTTGTTATCGACCCAATAAAAAGAATCCTCATAGTTAAACTCAACTAGACCGGCGCTCTTATCGCCCTCTGCAATGCGTTTACGCAGTGACGCAATCTCCTTGGTATAACGCTGCCAATCATATCTAATGGTACCAGACTCTATCTTGGTAAGCCGACTAACTTCTTTCTTTTTAATACCGCCTATTGGATCTGGCGCCACACGAGCAAACGGCCTAATAACCGAAGTAAACATATCGTCGTCAATGTCGTTAGACTCGTCAAGGATTAGTGACTCAGTGGCTCGCTGACCACGTAAAGGAGAAGACTTATTGGCGTCTTTGCCCAAGGGGCCAGTTTTTACATCAGAGCCGTGTGACCACTTAATGGACCAGAGATCTGGGTCCTTGTTGATAATTCTGACAACAGACTGTCTCGGTGTTTTCTTAAAGTTCTCCAAGCATTTGATCAGGTACGATCTTTTGTTTTGCCCAGCCAAACTGCCGGAGATAATTGACTCGCAACCTTCTCGCAAAACCAACTTGCCGCCACGAAACCCCCGAGTAAGCGCAATCTGTGTGGCATGAGACCATAGTGTTGCTCTGAGCACGGCATATAGCGCGTCTAAAAACGTCTTCGACATACCGCGAGATAACATTAATGCTATGTCGTTGCGATGCCACATTTCCCTAAAAGATATGCGTTGATGTGCGGCAAGCTGGATACCGGCCAATAACCAAGCGGCATGGACAGGATACCTGCGCATCCACCAAATCATCCGAAAAAACCGGAGCTGCTCTTCTTTCGTTAGCCTAACTCTGGCCACCGTATTTCCTCTGTGGGACAATCCGGTTAACATCTTCGCGACTGCGGCCCTCTGCCAATAGACGTTTTCTGGCCCTGCGGCGATTTTGTGCGTTGGTCTTGATCATGTTTCTGCGCATCTCTTCATCTTGGTCTCTTTGTGTTTCTGACCTTTCCAGGGCGCCGTTAACAACTGACTGATAAAGCTCCTCAGAACTGGCAGACCAAGGATTTGAAATCAGCTTTTTGGCCTGCTCTACCGTAAGCCCTGTGAACCTCTCGAAAAGCACATCGTCTATCTCTCTCATACCGTCTGGGGTCTCTCTGTCGTATTTTCTCAACAACAAGGCTACCTCTTCGACAAAAAACTCGCGCTCTTTTTGGGCAAACTCTCCGCTATTAACATAGCGCTCAAACTCAACCACTAAATCAGCGACACTGCCCTCGCCAGTTTCACCTTTGGCTTTTTCTCTTGACGGACGATCGATACCAAGTAGCTTTTGGATTCTAGCAATATTTTCAACAGAAAACGAATCCAGCTGGGACTTGGTGATTTTACCGCCGGTAAGAGCCTGTTTTGCAATTCTATCTGCGGTGACATAAAGTTTAGCCAACAACTCCAGAGATTTCAGATCAGACTCAGCACTAATATCGGGGAAATCCTTACGCATACGCTTAAAAATCTTATTAACCTCGGCGGCCTCATCAAAATTGACAAGAGAACTACTGGCGACCGGATCCACCTTGCCATCGGTTTTAAGTTCTTTGGGAACTTTTGTCGCGTCGGTGCGCGGCCTGCCACTAATCCTCCCTCCCTCAGAACGAGACTCATACCACCCAGGTATAGCCTTCATGGTCGCAAAATCAAACCCCCAATTAGCCAAACGGCCGGCAAGAGTTTTGGGGCACGAGCGCCATTGCGTTTTCAGATCATCCAGCACACCCATCGTGCAACGCTTAATCACATGACGAGCTCTAAGACGGGGATCGTCTACATTGGCGCGTACCGCAAAAGCCTTGGTGAGAGCATCCTCCAGCTCTCTATTCTCTTTTTCGTCCAGCTTGTATATCTTAGCCGGGCGACGAGACGCTTTACGCCCCGCGGGCGTTAATTCTTCGATAAAATCCCCCTTTTTGTCTCCTACTATAGGTCCCGATCCGAAGTATTTAGGCCCAAATATACCTGAATTTTGTCAATTGCGCGGTCAAAGTGGTATTTTGCCCCCCTGTCGGTCATGCCCATCTGGTCACCAATATCGACAAAACTATCGCCATCTAAGAATAAAACCAGCACTTCCTGCTGTACCCCGGTTAAACCAACCCCAGAGCAAATGATCAGCCTGCGGACCATGTCGCATACCAGCCAGCGGTGCTCCCGCTCTTCGTCGGTCTCTTCCCGGTGCCAAGCTGCGCCGCTGATCATATACAACTGATCAACGTCGGCAACATATAACATACGCCTAGGCATGGCCCTGCGGCTCCAACATACGTTTCTTATGGTCATAGGATTCAGACCACCTCCACTTGGCAGACCCCTCTAAAGATCCCAAAATTTTCAAAATGAAGGTTGGGTTGCCGTGCACCCGAGCATGACATTTCCAGCAGAGGGTGATCAGGTTGGACCGATCGTTGCTGCCCCCCTCTGAGCGGTAAATGATATGATGATCGTGCAGGTTTTGAGTGGTCCCACACCACTGACAAGATTCGTCTATCAAACGCCCCCCAATCTCCCTATATCACACGATATTTCTCCGCGGACTTATAGGGCATCAAAAACCACACTACCCCTAACCACCAGTCAACCACAACCAAGACGGCACAGCGGCAAAGGTGACGGGCAGAAACATTCTGGTCTCTCTGATGTCGCCCGGCAACAATATGCAGATCATAAACACCGCCATAACAACCACAATAGGCCTAAAATATCCTGGAATCGACCCATAAGAAAGAAAAGCAAGAAGAAAATAGCATATATAAGAGACAAACCCAAGATTAAACCTGTTGAAGATAATTTCTTGACCTCGAGCATAGCTATCACGCATCTCCTTTAGGATGTACCTCGTCACCACCCACGGCAATGGCCCCTTAGCTCCAAACCCATAAATCAACCTGGGAATCAGTAACCCGACAACAAGCGAACCGCCGACGATAACAGAACCGGGGAAATCATATGTAGTAAAAAAATAAACCGGCAACAAAACAACAGTAGACTCCCGGTTCAGTGCCGACACTGTGGCTATGACAGCCATACCCCACAATGGCCCCCCACCAAACATAAGAGACAAAAACAAACCAAAAAAGAACATCTCCCAATAACAACAAATGTAGTCATACAAAAATGTTGGCACCATAATCAGGGCCAGCGCAACAATACCGTACCACTGGTTAAGGCCTAATGCCCCGAGATATATGTAAAACGAACACAACCCCAACCACAATGCCACCCCTTTAAGAATAGACCACACATCAAATGAATTTAACCAACCACAGTAGTGACGCCCTGGGTTAACCAGCAAAAAACGATTATGATGGTGGGGAGCATCGTCACCAAGACGATGTACCGACATACCGGACGGACTGAGACGCAACAACCAACATAACCACGGAACTAATAGCCTATACTGGTTGGGCCGATGTGCCACCCCCTTAAGGACAGCATCCATTGTATCAAAACCACCGGCCGGAGACAACATGCGCCTCTCAACATACAGCAGCACATATGCCAATGGCAATAGGGCTATTGGCTCCCACCAAATCATTGATTGCTGCCTTTGGTAACAGATTTCATAGCATTGACGTACTCGCTCGCACACCTGGCCTCAGTATACTGAAACGCGTCATCACGCTTAGTTGTTTTGGGGTCTCCAGATGCAAAAACCTCGCGCATCAATTGGCGCAAATGACCAATAGAAGGAGCGGCATAGTTTGATGTTATGGGATAATAATCATGAGCTCCATAAATACACGGTTCTAGCTCAGACCTGATAAGATAGGCGTTATCGTTGTTAAGAAACTCTGTGTGGGCGGACCAATCAGTAGCAATAACCGGCTTCTCGAACGAGGCCGCCTCCATGTAGGGTCGTCCCCAGCCCTCACCGCGGGTCGGCAAAACAAAACAGTCTGTCTCGGCATATGCTCTCGCGAGTTCGCTGTCAGACAAACCAGTAAACACCAAAAACACCGGAGGTGAATAAACAACCGACTTACCATCCGGGGCCATTAAACCGCAGGCGACCTTAAGGTCCCTGATGTTCCCTATTAAAAGCTGGTTGGACCTGTCTGAGATGTCAACCCCATGAGTCTTGATAATCAAGGCCACGTTGTCTTCTCGAGTGAATTCAGACCAGTAGGCACGCAGCAAAACATCCCACCCCTTACGATAACCCCACTGGAAAACACTAAAGAACTTGAATGAGCCCGGATCGGCGCCAGAACTCTCAACAATACTTGGAGCCTCTGTCGTCGGTAGCAAGGGGGTAAAAACTCCATGCGCAACACGCACCGGTACGGTCACACCGGACCTCTCATATACTTCTCGGCAAAACTCAGACGGAGCGATAATACAATCCATCTGATTGCATTTTTCTACCCAAGCACTTGGTAACCGATCAGCCTCGTAAAAAAACATCCCGACATTGACAGGCGACACCTTTTCGAAAAAGATAGGACACATAATCTGCAAGGAAGCCTGTGGGTTATTGTCAACGCCAACGGTCTCCTCTAAAATTTTCCTGCCACTAAACTCGCCAGCACCAATTTTGTCCATCTGCCGCAACTGCAAAGAAACATTGTTCCCGGCGCGGATAAGCGCCAGCATCACCTCACGACAATGCTTGGAATAACCAGAGATGGAGAACGGATCTCCGACAACCCTAATCCTCATTATACCCTCGCCATCTGAATTGAACGCCTATTGTTTACCGGGGCCTCAAGAGCTTTCTGGAACACATTATCAAACTGCTTAGCGATATTGTCCCAGTTGAAATTCTTAACAACATGCTTGTGCTGCTCTTGGCTCAGCTTGGTTTTTCTACCATTGGCCAACCACTCCGCATACACTTCCTCTAGCTGGTCAACAACATCATGCACAGCCACCACAGGTCGAAAATGACCGCTGTCATATGGCATAGAGAAAAACGCAGATGACTTGACCATATGACCAAATTTACCAACCAGCTCTGGACCTGTAGTAGAGCTCGACTTAACAACCGGGATACCACAAGATAGGGCTTCCATCTGGGTCAACCCATAACCCTCGCCACAATCTACGGCAAGATAACAATCCAACATGCCGTAAATGTTCGGCATCTCTTCTTTCGGCGGGGTTTGTGGCCCGTAAATATCTACACCGGGAGTCATAATACAACCATCGGCCTTCTTAATACCAGCGGTTTCCCACGACATCGCCAAACTGTTAGCCGGCCCACCCATCATGTGCTCTTCTATGTTGCAATGTAGATAAAGGAACATCTCTGGCTTCGGTGGTACAATTTCATCATGCTCACCGCCTTCGCAGAAATTCAAATCACACTTGCCGAGAGACGCCAAATAATAGTTACCGCACTTATGACACTTCTTATAGCCGTTGTACATTAGGGAGAAAGCCCTGATAGCCAAGGGCACCAGCTTGCGAGGTTGAAAGCGATTGATCACGCCCACAACGAACCGATCGCTAACATTGTTCAAAGACCTGATGTGATCGCGATTTGCCTCCGACAGAGGCTTAAACAGATCGGTCTCAGCCCCATGGTAAATAAGCTCGATGCGTCCCTTTTGGTCTGGAGCACGTTCCTCAACCAACTGACGGCCATACTCAGAGTAGGCCACCGGAACCGTCGCCTGCCTAACACAATTCAACCAGTGCGGTGGAGTAGAATTTCCATCAATGGGGAAATAAAGAACGGTGGGGGTTTCTGGGGCGACCTCTCGTAGTGCCTCGAACCACTTGAAAGTTACAAACAAATCCTGCAAGGCAAAAACAAGATCTGGCTTTTCGCGACGGGCGACAGCTGGGAACAAGTTAAAGCCATAAACATCTTGCGAATCACACTGGTAAATATGCATACCGGGGAACCTAACGCCCCGATAGTTGATGCCCATCCCCACAAATTCGTATTTACCTGTGTCCTGTAGTCTTGGTATAAGGGCATATGAAACAGTGCCAAACCCTGTAGCACTGTTAATATCAGACGCCCAAAGAACCTTAATCTTCTTTGCCATTGCCACCCCTTTTTGCTTATTTTAGAACACTTTACCCTCGTTAAATTGAATGCGGCGCAGGCGTCTGGTCATTCGGAATTCTCTTATTCGGGCTTCCGTTGTTATACCAGTCGGAGAAGTCGGATCTTCACCGTTAGCGATTCGGGCAGTAAATGTTAGCCGTGTGCCAAGCGGCATTGTCGCACTATTCTGCTCCGTGCCCATTTCTGGGAACATCGGTTTTACAGACCGTTTCATCGCATGAAAGATATAAAATTGGATCGGACCACCCGGTGTGTCCTCTGGTTTAGGGTACCAGCCTAACCCTGACACCTCGCTCACCGCAACAACCTACCTACTTATCGATGTACGGATCAACATAATCCTGCATCACCGTATCCTCAACTTCGATGTCAGTCTCCCAGTTGGCACGCTGGATAGCGGCATCAACCTTACGAAGCGCCTTGGCATGTGCATCAAAAGCATGAGACACTTGGCCCATACTGATACGCGGGACCTTGGCCACCAAGTCGTCAACGCTATCTGTAACCTTGACGCGCTTAGCCTGAGTTTCAAAAAGACCTTCGACATTAATTGATCGGAGCTGGTCGACTTTCTCCTGTAGCTCCTTGCGACGGAGCAATGCTTCTGCCAATTTAACCTTCACTACATTCTCCTTTATCTGTTATACGGGCTCGGGTTTGAACCATGCGGCCCACCGACCTGTTTGTCGGGAGACTTTTTGGTTGTCTTCTTTACACCCACCAAATCTACTTCATCAAACCACTCAAGAGGCAAGGGCTTGCCGTTATGCAACTTCTTGGATAAAATCCCATACCGCTTACATCCGGTATCCCACTGATCCCGAACCTTAACAACACCGCAAAACCCGGTAACCGCGGCCTTAACCTCTTCTCCAAATGAAAACTTGAACTCAACTCTATCTGGCATGTGGGATCTCCTTATCGCTTAACGCACCATTAATACTTGCGGCACCAACTCAACATCAACCTTAACGGTCTTGATTTCTTTGAGTTCATAGACGCCAACAGCTTGGCCATTGATCCAGTGCAGATCAGCAGTTTCTTCTTCCGCAATCATAATCACACCATCTTCCCCATCGTCCTCAATACGAATTAGGATTTGTGGCGGGAAAACTGTTCCATTTGCCATCACCTTACTCCTTATAAGCGGGTTCCGGGCCTGCGAAATTCTCCTGCCGCTTCCAACGGCACAGGCCCATACCCGCGGTTAATCATTCTTTGATCCTGACATCTATCGGCAACACAAAACTGTTCTTGAACAACAGCGAGCATAACAACTTAAGCAAAAACGCCTGCCAATATGTAATTACCGGAAGCCCAAATAGTGATGTTGCGATATAATTCCACAATATTTGGGTTAACCACGCCGTAACAAACAAATAAACAACAGCCATAAACATCTCAGACCCTGATCTGCTGCCCTTTTCGTACCTAAGACCCATTACTGCCTCCATCTACAGACTTCACAAAACTAACCCACGCCATCTTGCTTCCGTCAGCTGACCTTAAGCCCAAGGCTTGGCTACCACGACAAGCAACCAAAATATCGCCATTACCAACAAAAGATGCAGCCCTACCAACAAGCGGTAGCGAGACCTTGACTTTGTCTCCCGGGCCTGAGAGTACATCACTAGTAGAAATATTAGCCTCGCTCCGATAGTCAGGAGCAGACAAACTAATACCACCACTACCAATACTACAATCAACGTCGACATCTACCACTCCCGATAAAAACTTCACAGTATCACTAAGCTCCCTGCCACTAGCAACAACATCTTCTTCTGGCCACGTTAACAGATCGCCGTAATCCCTTGGCTCCTCATCCAAAAAGGTCCTTATACATAACCCCCCAGACCGAAGCTCAACCGATCGTTCACCGTCGGTTCTGAATTCGACTTCGCCCAAAATTGTGGCCACACGCAATACCGATACCGGGAAGAACAGGGAATCATCCCACATCCCACCACCAACCTGCTCCCATGCTACTAACATAGGCGACTTAACCACTACACAGTGACCGGACTCATTGTACATGATTTCCAGATAACGGAAACCCTCTACTTCGGACCAAGCCTTGATAGTCGAATCGTTGAGAACTCGAACCGCAGCCTTAATGGTCGCAACCGGTACAACACAGCACTGGTCAATATTTGCAATGGGCATACTGTGGCCCATTTTTGAAGCAACAAGGTCAAGCTTGTGCTCACCGCTAGACGAGGCAACCACAAGAATATCGTCCCCGAATAAAGAAAGAGTAACATCCGCCTTGCATCCGTGCAAAGCCGCCAAAAACTCATGCAGGTTCACATAACCCTCAAATGGCTGATAAACAGACTGACCGTACAAAACAAACTGAGCTCCATGGCGCTTATTCTTGGCGTAAAAAATAACATCAGACCCATCCATTACGATCGACAAAACCTGATCCTTGCCGAAAAGTCGCTTAAAGGATCTTAGGCCGTCAATATATGGTTTCGCCTTATCGATAAAGAGTAGCTTAGCGTCTGCCATGGAACTGAGCCTCATGTTTTAACCACGACAACACATTGACCGCGGTGTTGATTGAGTTCTGATAAGTAGAAATCAACAGTTTATACTTATCCTGCCGGGATTCAGATTCAGCCAATAACCCCTGAGTGTCAACTAATTTTCTGCGCATTTTTGCCAGCTCGTCGAGCTGAGCGTAGTAGACATCCCCCAACCTAATGTGCCGAATATAAGCGGTAGTGGTTTCCTTGTTCTTGAGGTACTCTTTAGGAAAGTTGACAAAATCAACCATTTCGCGCTCAACCATCAGCTCTATCTTGGCTTCTTTTTCCTTGATTTGAGCTTTTTGTTTGGTGACCTCAAAACGAAGACCGTCAACTTCCTCGTTGTGTTTTGCCAAATCGGCGGCAAGCTTTTCTTCTTGGGTCTGTATAACCATCATCTGTTCGGTTAAAAGGCCCGGGTTGATGTCTTGGCCCTGCTTGTAGTTTGGGTATATACTGCTAAGATCCATCATCATCTCTCTTTAGTGATTCTGCCATATCCTGAAATAGTGCATTACACTTGCTGCGGTGAATCCGAAAATCGGTCTCTAGGGACGCATCCAATAACCCATATGGACTGCGCTTTGCTAGTTCCCTGTACTTAATCTCATCCCTTAACAACTTCTTGGCTTCACCGAGCTTGGCTTTGAGCTGTGAAATTTCGTCTATCATGAGGGCCGCAGACTCTATCATCCAGACCTCTTCTCCGGTTAGGCACGGAGCGTGTTCTTTCGCAATTGCTGATAGTGATCTTGATAAAGAATGTAGATACATACAGATA
>Ga0272443_10003566_pt1 | contig 18137 bp, 17 predicted proteins | sample SSMAcet12_FD_193581 | JGI IMG/M metagenome (GOLD analysis project Ga0272443, IMG submission 193581) | Marine sediment archaeal communities from Little Sippewissett salt marsh, Falmouth, MA, United States - SSM-Acet-12 | ecosystem: Environmental > Aquatic > Marine > Wetlands > Sediment ... | reverse complement strand
AGTCCATCGCTGGAATTGGCTCAAATAATTATGCCTATACTTCGATCTGGCGGGATCGTTAGCTTCGGCTTTCGCCCATTGCTTGGCCGCAAAACCGCTCTCTGCATCCTCCCGCCCCACGGAAGCCAAATAGACACCATCAACGTCATCACCCTTTACCTCTTTACGGCAGACACTGCGCTTCGGCACGCCGGAGAAGATCACTGCAATCAATGCGGTCGTGAAGGTTTCGGATGTTGCGGAGCTCGCGCAACCTTTCATCAACATAATAATATTCCCCGTTCCGAAGCCTGAGAACCGGCAACCTCCTGGGCATCGCTGTTCGCGTTTCCGGACCTGCCGCCGCGCCCGCTGGCCCAACTGAGCTTACGGTTCCGTGCCGGCAATCACTGCATAGGTGGTGGTGATCCACCGGGACATCCACCCTGACGCGGCAACAGGCAACACAGAAATTCGGGTTCCTGCAAAGCTTCCTTAATTCCCTTTGGCTTATATGGGGATACATTTTTCTCTCACCTCCGATTGACCATGGAGCTCTGAATTGAACTGAAACGCTCCGTGGTTCGAACTGATTGAACACGGAGCACGTAAATGGGGGTGAGCATGTCGGATAAGTATAAAAATGTTTGCCGTCCGTTTCTACTCGTTCTACTAAACCAGGCCTTCATCTTTTCCCACTGCCGACAACCCCTACCACGCCACTCCCACTCCCCATATAGCAACATACCAACCCGCCTGCCTGATCCATCACCCATCCTCATCATCCTCATCCATCCTGAACTGACATTGAACTTCTGATAGGATCATGTACAATCGTTTTTCCCCGTTCATTCGAAAAAGTTTCGTGAGAGGTTTCGCCCCCGGCGGTCTTCCAATATGGTCGATGACGATTTTGAAAAGAAGATGCGCGAACTGAAGATCCGGCAGGTATCTGAGGCCATAAGGGTTGATCCTGAAAACTGGGCCGCGAACCTTGAAAAGCTCGGCTTTCAATGGTTTGACGATGAATCTGACCCTGAACATGAAGAGGAACTGACCGCGCGGCCGAACAATCCGAGACAAGAATCACTGGTAGAATTCTTCGAAGGATCAGCGGACTCCTCGGACTCCTCAGCTTCATTGGCTTCCCTGGATCAGGTCCTTCAAATGTACCTTGATGAAAAAGCCTCATCCCAGCCCAACTACGCCCTCATCCGCCGGTATTTCAAGGAGGGGAATGAACGTCTGCAAAAACTTCTCAGCTTCGGCCTCACAAAATATCCGACCGAAATCGGTCTTTTGGATGACCTGGGCTATTACAACGAATTCAGGAACGTCTCAGGTGACCTGATCCAGTTTTATCTAAAAGCCTGCGAAGAGGAATCGGATATGGGCAGGTTCGAAGAGCTGGCCACGGACTTCTGTATCAACACCTGCGGGTTCGGTTTTGACGCGCTCATCGAACTCGAGCAGCGGCTCGGCCATGACCTTGAGAAAGGGAAAGTGATCCGCAAAATTAAGGATGACCAGGCCTCACAGCCTGAAGTTATTACTTTCTAATCCCCTATTTCGGTATGGCTGCGACTCTGCGACTACGCCACAGGAATCTCACTGATCTGCTATGAAAAACCACCACCTCGAATGGACCAAACCTACTCTGGATATCCGCTGCTGGGCCTGCGGCGAGATCCTTTTTTCAGTTTCCGCCGGTCAAGCCCCGATCATTTTCAACTCATCCGCGGACCACTTCGAAATCACCTGCCCTATGTGCCATTCGACATGCGAGTATTCATTCTCAGAAAATAGCGAAGACTGCCTTCTTCAAGCCCACGACTGGGACCCTGACATTGACGGGATAGAGTTCAAAGGCGAAGCAGGAGATGAAATTCGTGAACTCCTTCGAGGGTACAAGTCCATCCTTTTGAGCGATTCACGTTGTTCTGAATTCTATGGCAAAGAGTTCGGGCTGGTCACTGATTACCTCGAGTACCTCGCTAAACGGGGCCTTGATCCGAAATACAAATCAAAACAGATCATCGATCATTACATTGAAGATTTCCGAGCAAAGGAAGACCTCTCGCTCCACCGCGAGAAGATATTTCGCCGGGCGATTAACCGTTTCTACCGGGTAATTGATGCCTGTCCCTGGATCCGGCCTGTGTATTCACGATCATGGCCATGAGAACGGTAGGCAGAGAGCGCAGGGCATGGCGCTTCACCCGCCGGTCCAACCGGACGCGCATAATCCGGTCGAAGAACCGATCCAGGGCCTCGCAGTCCCACCACCCGTCCATGTAGCTCTCGCCCAGGGCCAGGGATCCGCCGGAAACGACCCGTTCGTACCACCGGGGATGGTGTATGCGAAGGTCCCAGGGCCGGTCCCCGTTGATACGAACATCTGAATGGGACAGGAGACGTTGAACCAGGTCTTTTACGTTCGATGACTTCCTGGCATGGGTAAGTTGCACGTTTCCCATGGCAGGCCGCCGTCGGCGTCCTAAGCCCTTATTTCATTCCAACACCACGCCGCCCAAACATCCTTATCGAATGATGGAATTTCAGCAGGGCCAAGAATTCAGAAGGATTCCAGTGCAATCATTGCAAAGATCAATTCCTGGGGATAATGATCCCAAGTGACAGAAGAATGTGATGCTTATGTTTGGTATTATTGATTAATGCTGAATAGCCAAGGATCATGAATAATATGATTATATTTGAGCGATATTTTGAAATATATTCAACAAAAACTGACCATTTAGTATCGATACTTATATTTTATACAATAATTTCAAAACAAGATATTGTAGTTATAACAGACCGTACCAGTTGCTAAATAATAAAGATATCTGTAACCAAGTCCAATATAGATAATTCTGACTGCTCTGCATTCATCATTAAAGGCATTCCGCAAATATGCCCTAATCGGATTTTTATGGTTATTCGGCGCCAAAAATGGAATTCTGAAATTGCGTTTCGCTTTCAGCGATGCCACATACCAAGCCGCAGCCTGACAAGAGCGACAAGGCTGTCAAGGCCAAGGTCCTTCGGGGTTGGCTGCGCCAAGCCTTTACAGCCTTGGCTCGTGCCCCCTTGAAACTGTAGGCGAAAGGTGGGGTTGCCTCCAGCGGCGACTATGGGCAAGGATGATAAACAAATTCGGTCTCCTGCCAAATTCCAGTTTAAACCCCGAAGTGGATAAAATTAAAAATAATAGATGAGTGTTCCTCACGGTTGTGGGGATGAACCGGCCGCTGTTCCCACCAAGCAGGAATTCATCGCCTTGTGTTCCCTTGTGGAATGGATTGAATTGCTTTATGCTAATCGCTGAAACCAGCTGGAAAAACGATCGTCTTTGAATGTAAAAATATCTTCCATCAACTCAATGACTTTTTGGGTCATAGGTCCAGGCGCCGGGAGTTCCCTTTGTTCGAAACGCTTCACTGGTAACACCTTAATGCCTGTATGGCAAGTGAAAATTTCATCCGCTGCATAGAGTTCATCAGCACTAATTGGTTGTTCGTCGACAGTAATTCCACTCTTTTGCGCAGCTTGAAGAATAGACATACGCGTTATGCTTGAAAGCACCCGCCCTAAAGGAGGTGTTTTTAGTACGCCGTCTTTGGTGATGAACACAGATTCTATAGACCCCTCAGCTAGGAATCCATCCGTGCCAAGCATAATTCCGACATTGTAACCTCGACGGATGGCATCTTTGCGGGCCAGATAGCTGTTCAAGTAATTTGCGCAGGATTTTGCGGCAACTGGGACCGTTTCAGGGTGCAATTTTCGCCATTTGGAAATACATGCCGATATGGGGTTTGAATTATCTAAACCCAACTCCGGGCTTGCTGCAACGGGGCATATTGCAACGTCCAGAGGAGTGTCCAACACCAACTGAATTACGGCTTCCTCAGCCCAATACGCAAGAATTTTCACTAATCCACGTCCAAGCTGATTTTCCCGGACAACAGCTTTAATTGCTTCGACAATCATTTCCTTAGAAAACCCGAGTTCCATTTCAAGTAGTTTGGCGCTTCTCATTAACCGCTTCAGATGCTCATCCATCCTAAATGCCATTGTTCCCTCAGGACCAACGTACGTTCCAAAAACTTCGAAAATAGCTGATCCCCGTGCAAATCCATGTGATAAAAGCGGCACTGTGGCATCACACCAAGGAATAAGGTCTCCATTCAACCAGACTTTAGTATCGTGATCCATGAGAAGCTCCTAAAATTTGTTGTAAATATAACTATCAACAAAATATATTTTTAACCTTATTCTTAAATTCATTCAATATTAAATAGAATGCTACAGGTTTATCCGCAGATGAATGAGCAAGCTATATTTCTAAAAGTGACATGCAATTTTAAATACCTTTTTTGACTTTACTTTTTCTTTCACCAATGCTCCGACTCTCGTACACCACTTGGCCTCCTATTTTTGCTATCAAATCCATTTTGGGCCCTTCGGCCAAGGTCAAGTGATAATCGAAGACATAATTTAATTCCGGTCTACCTGCGCGCTTGGAGGTGTATTCGGCGCGGTAGTCAACCCATTGGTGACTCGGATCGGATTTAGGTAAATTGACCGACCAGGACGACTCATATCGTATCTCTTGGTTTGGATCCTGTTGAACGTGATCGACTATTTCGCAACAATACCGAATCAGGGTATCATCCCCCTCATCGATAAAATATTGAGCTTGCTTTTCAAATGGCTCCGGCTGTTCGAATCCCGCTATGTCTACCAAAGGGCGAGCTGGGGGCATATAAGGCTCCTTCCATTTGCTTTGAGACCGCTCGCCTTCTGAATAGACCACAGGCAGAACCACCCGGGGCTGGTTGTCCGAAGAAAAATGAACATACTGGCGACCTAAATCTGGATTCGGCCATATGTGTGGCCAATCGGATCCGGTGATGCTGATCCGGATCCGATGACCCGATGCAAAAACATAAGATGTATTATTGAGAGTGACGTAGAGGTCCACCGGCTGGTGGGCGGAAATGGGTTGTGGCGGCTCATAGTACCAGTCTTCAGGCCGTCGGGGGTTTAGATTGCTGTGCCGATGAGCTATATCGATCCAGCCCCGGCTAATCAGCTCAGTATGACCGTCAGGGTACACATCAAGCAGCTTGACACAGAAAAAGGCGTTGACAGTAGAAGATTCCCCTCGAAAATGAATATACGGCATACCGGTGATTTCAATTTCACTTTCCAGCTCGGAGCTGGTGAAAATCAGACCCGTCTCGTCGATTCGCTGGTCTTTCTGATCTCGAAAGCCATTTTTATTGTATTTGAAATTGAAGGCTATACCCTCCGGTCCGGCGGCCCGCCCGGATTCAGGGTGGTTGTCGAAGCCAAGCTTTGCAGGTTCCTCCTGGTCGCCCTGGAGCGGTGTTGCCTTCAGCTCTCCATTGGGATGCCAATAATACGCCGTGTCAAGAACTTGCGTCAAGGGCCAATCTTTTTCGCTCCGCCATCGGTTTTTTCCCATAACAAAAAGGCTGACCGGATCTTCCTTTAAAATTCCAGTATCTTTATTTTTGAGAAAATTATCGAACCAGGCCAGTTCAGTTGTTAAAAAATCGAATTCATAAGCCCCCTCGGGCAAAGGGTGCCAATATGGGTACATGATCAATTTGATTGGGACTCCATTGTTTTTCAAACCTTGGTAAGTATGAAAGGGCTGGTCCATTTGGCGAACATGATCGAACCAGCCGTTAGCCAGAAGGGTTGGGACTTTGATCCGGTCTAGCTTGCCTACTAGGTCGCGTTCTTTCCAGAAGTCGTTGTATCGATCCTGGAACCAATCTTTTTTCAGAGTTTCCTGCCAGCCGTTTTCAGTTAGGTGCCGCAGCCATAGGTCTTCTACGCGCCCAGGAAAACGGGGATCGTCATATTTAGGTGGCGGCAGAAAGGTGCGACTTACGTTGGCCGGTCCGGAAATCCAAACGAACGGTGCGGCGCAACGCACACCCCCCGGTCGATAATGATCGCCCCACATATTGGTAAAACAACTCACCGCCGAAATGGCCTTCAAGGCCGGTGGCTGAAGGACGGCTGTGCGGGTTGCTAAAATTGCGCCATATGAAACACCGTGCATTCCCACCCGACCGTTGGACCAAGGCTGACCGGCAGCCCATTGGACCAGTTCGTAGCCATCTCTCCATTCCCGTTTGTTGAAATAATGCGGGTTGCTTCCCTCAGACGATCCTGTTCCACGTAAATCTACGACAACGCCCACATAACCGCGTTGCGCGAAAAAATACATATCCCGTTTGTAGGGTCCTCCGTAAAAAGCGATCGAATCCTTATGATAGGGCATATATCCCAGGATTACTGGAAACGTGCCAGTTTCATCAGGCTGGTACACATCAGCGGCCAACCGAACACCATCCGACATTGTAATAAAAACATTTTTTTTAACAATAACATCATATACTGGTTTTGACAAGTTTATGTAATGAGATATCATAAATAAATATTTCCTATTTATTTGATTGCTTTGTAGGTTACTTGGATTTAAATAAAATTATATTTCTGGAAATAATTTGATTATATTCTTACAAAAGCATGTCTTAAATGAAATTTTGTTTATATTGTTTTCAATAGAGAGGTGGTTCACTCGTTTCATTTCGGTGACAGGCCAAATAATGACCTTTCTCCACTTCCAACAATTCCGGTTGGGTTTCCATGCACAAGGCTCTTGCCTTTGGGCATCGGGGATGAAAAGCACAACCTGACGGCGGATCGATTGGATTAGGAAAACCCTTATCCTGAATCCTGGGTTTGATGTCTTGCTCCGGATCTGGCAAGAGCATCGAGGCCAACAGAGTCCTTGTGTATGGGTGTCGGGGGTCGCAGAACAAAGTTTCGGTCGTCGCTTTTTCAACCACCCGGCCGAGGTACATCACCACAATAATATCGGCTATATGCTCGACAATGGTCAGGTTGTGGCTGATGAACAAATATGTCAGGTTCAAATCTCGATGTAGTTGAATCAGCAAATTCAAAATTTGAGATTGAACCGATACATCGAGCGCTGAAGTCGGCTCATCGCAGATCACAAAATCCGGCTTTATAATCAAGGCCCGAGCAATGGCCACCCGTTGGCGCTGTCCTCCAGAGAGCTGATTCGGGTAACAAGCTAGGACCCGCCGGGGAAGCATTACGAGGTCCATCATCTCCATCACTTTGCCACGACGCTCTTCCCGGCTCCACTCTCCATGGGCGACCAGAGGCAGTGAGATAATGGAGGCAATGCTTTTCCGGGGATTGAGTGATGAGTAGGGATCCTGAAAAATTGGCTGTACCCTTCTAGTGATAGAGGACCGTTTCATCCTTTCTATGGGTTGCCCTTCAAACAGAATATTCCCTTTCGTTGGCGGAAGAAGCCCAAGCAGCATCTTAGCCAGCGTTGTCTTACCACAACCGGACTCGCCAACAATGCCGATTACCTTTCCTTTGTCAATTATTAATGAAAATTCCTTAACCGCCCACAGATCTCTCTTGGGTCCCCAGAAAGAGGACTTTACCCTGAATGACCGGCTGACATATTGTATATCTAGAAACGGCGTGAAATTCATTAAAACACTTTCATCGAGGCCGTATTTCCATGGGTAGCAGGCAACGGTAGGCCCGCCCTGGACCAATTTCTATCATAGGGACGTCAATCTCGCGGCAATCATCAAAGAGAAACGGACACCTGTTCACAAAAGCGCACCCTTTTTGCATACCGATGAGCGATGGAACCACTCCCGGGATAGTCCCGAGCATGCTACCTCGAACCGTCCTTCCGGGGATGGGAATGCAGACCAAAAGCCCGCGGGTGTATGGGTGAAGCGGATTGGAAAAAACCTCTTTGACCGTGCCAGTTTCCACTATCTGACCCGCGTACATGACCATCACACGGTCGGCCACATAAGTGATTACGCCCAAATCATGAGTGATGAATATCATGGCCAATCCGAGTCGCTGTTGGATGTCCGCCAGCAGTGCCAGGATCTGGGCCTGGATCGTCACATCCAGGGCTGTGGTGGGTTCATCTGCGATGAGCAACTCCGGGCGGCACATCAGGGCCATTGCGATCATGACCCGTTGCCTTAGGCCTCCCGAAAGCTGATGTGGATACTGCTTCAGACGGCTCGAAGCGTTCGCGATGCCCACCCTTTTTAATAAATCCATCGCCCGGTCCCGAGCCTCTCGGCGTGTTACCTTCAAATGCCGTCGGATGCCCTCCTCCATCTGATTGCCGATGGTGTAGCAGGGGTTGAGCGAAGTCATGGGCTCCTGGAAGATCATGGATATCTTATTGCCCCTTAGTCGGGCCATCTCTTTCTGGTCGAGGGACTGCAAGTCCTGTCCTTTAAATAGCAGGGATTCGGCCTTCCTCTGGGCCGTCCGGGGCAGCAGCCCCATAAGGCCTAAAGAGGTCAAGGATTTGCCGCATCCAGACTCGCCCACTATACCCAGTGTTTCGCCCGATATCAGGGAAAGGTCCACACCCCGGACGGGTCGAAGCCTTCCTTCAACAATAGGAATCGAAATCTCCAGTCCTCGCACTGTGAGCAGTTCCATCAGCTTTTCGCCTCCGGCGAAGTAATGTCCCTTATTCCGTCGCCCAACATATTCATGGCCAGAACCAGAATAAAAATACATGCGCCCGGCAAAACAATCATCCATGGGTGGAAAAACATGAAGTTTTTCCCCTCGTTGACCATAAGTCCCCAAGAGGGGATAGGTGGCTGGACGCCCATGCCTAGGAAGGAAAGGGCCGCCTCGGCAAGGATGGCTCGCGCAATATCCACGGTGGCAACGATGATAAGCGGGTTCAGAACATTTGGCAGCAACTCAGACAAAATAATCCGAGAGGTTGAACAACCCGCCGCGTCCGCCGCAGCCACATAATCAGATGATCGGATCTGCTGGGTCGCAGCCCGAAGCACTACAGCAAAACGCTCCCATAGCGTGAAGCCCAGAACCAAAATTACTACGGTAAAGGACCCCCGAAAAAGACTGACAACGGCGAGGGCCACCAGGATCATGGGCATGCTAAGCCGGACTGTGATAAGGAAGTTGATAAAGGCTCCCAAGCGGCCGCCAAAATATCCACTGAGAATACCAAAAAAGGAACCGATCAACCCGGAAATCAGGATTGAGCTAAATCCCACAAGCAAGGAAATTCTGGTCCCGTAGATCAAACGACTTAGATAGTCCCGACCCACTTGGTCGGTCCCTAAGAGATGATCCCAATTTCCATCGACGTGCCAAAAGGGATTTATCATGCGCAGGGTCAGATCCTGATGAAAGGGGTCTTTTGGCATAACCCAAGGGGCCAGGATTGCGATTAAAAGAAAAAACGCAACTAAGGAGCCGCCGATTAAAAAACTTTTATGCCCCAGAATCCGTCTTTTAATCCGGGCGGCCGCAGGAAGTAAGTGGACATCGCTGCTGAGGTTGCTCGTAGTCGTTTCGCTATTTTTCCTTGAATCCGTCACATTTAGTTTCCCCGAATTCTTGGATCCAGAAAGGCATTCAAGAGATCGGCTATCAAGGTCAAAAAAATGTAGAAAATTGAAACCATGAGCACGATACACTGAACCACCGGGAAATCGTTCCGGGTAATGGACTCCCATGCTAGCAATCCAATACCGTCCAATGCGAAAATGGCTTCGATGATAATTGAACCGCTCAGCATGAACCCCAGCTGGACAGCCGAAAGTGAAACTACCGGGATGACCGCGTTTCTTAGTGCGTGCTTGAAGAGAACGCTCAGCTCGCTTAAGCCCTTGGCGCGTGCGGTCCGGATGTAATCGGATTCCAGTGCTTCAAGCATGCCATTGCGGGTAAGACGCATGAGAGGCGGTACGCTCATCGAAGCCAGTGCAGCAGCCGGCATGATAAAATGAATCCACGTATCAGATCCGGATATGGGCGCCCAACGCAACTTCACGCCAAAAAAGATGATCAACAAAAGTGCCAAGAAGAAATTGGGAATCGCCTGTCCAAATACAGCGATGGACAGACAGACCCGGTCTATCCATGAATTAGGGCGCACGGCGGCGAAGACACCCAAGGGTAGGGAAAGCCCCAAGGCGATGACCATTCCGCTCAGTCCAAGACTCAAAGTGACGGGCAGGCGACGCATGATCATGTCCATGACGTTTTCCCGGGTGAAAAATGAGGTCCCCAGGTCACCTTGGAACAGTCCGCCAAGCCAAGCCAGATAACGGACTAGCAAAGATCGGTCCAAGCCAAGCTGCCGGCGAAGCTGGGTCACTTCCTCCGCACTCGCACCTTCTCCGGCCAAAATAAGGGCCAGATCGCCGGAAATATTGAGGAGCACAAAGGTAGTCACTGATACTGTGAGAGCCACCAAAAGAGCAAGGGAGACGCGTTTGAGGATATAGGTAGGCATGCATTCTCCGAGTCTTTTCGCCCCTTTTTATGTTATACTGCTATTTCCATCCCGCCCTATAGAAGGCTGGCCACTCCAGATCCCCAGTGAAGAGATCGAGTTCATTATTGTATACATAATTTGTAGGCTTAACAAACAGTGGAACAACATAGGCTTCTTCCGACAGGTTTCGAAAGAAACTTTTATAATATTCTTTCCGTTTTTCCGGATCAATGGTGGATCCGGCAACTTTGGTAAGCTCTGTGAGCTGTTCATCCCGGCTGTAGTCGTAACCGCCGCCTGTAAAGAAAATCTGATTCGTAAGATCCACATCCATTATGCCGCCGGATCCCCAGTCAACTACGGAGAAAGCCTGCTTTCCCTCTCTCCGGTTTTTTATATAAGTCTGAGGTGCGAGCCAGGTGAGCCGCGCCTTTATGCCAACCGCATTAAGATCGTCTATAATGGCCTCAATCACCGGTGCCAAATCCTTCGATATGACTTCTAGTGAAACCTCGAAACCGTCGGGATAACCCGCCTCGGCCAGCAATTTTTTGCTCATAGCCGGATCATACTCGTATTGAAATACATCGGTAAAGCAGCCGAACTGGGCGGGATTACAAAAGGCTTTCAACGGCTGGGCTCCAGGTAGCAGGTTATCACAAATGGCCTGTTTGTTGATCGTATAGTTCACGGCCTCACGTACTTTTTTGTTTTGAAAAGGATTTTCGCCTGTGCGCCCAGCCGCATCCATCAACATAAAGATAAAACGCAGTGTCTGCCGGGTTTCCACAATGACATTCGGCATCTTTTTCAGTTGTTCAGCCTGATCAGAGGGAACATTCCAAATCCAGTCCACATCACCTGTCATAATCTCGGCAATCTGAGTCTGAAGTTCGGGTAAGGGCTTGTAGACGATAGTTCCGATTTTTGGCTGTCCTTTAGGGCTGTCCTTGAAATAATTCGCGTTTTTAACAAGAACAAGCTTGCCGCCCGGAGAAAAGGACTCAACCTTGTACGGTCCCGTGCCAACGGGTTTCACCTGAAAACCCTTAGCGCCTACTGTGGAATGATATTCTTTGGGCATAATGTGCAAACCCAATAGTTGATTCGGCGCAATCGGATGGGGTTTTTTGCAGACAATTCGAACCCGGTATGGATCTATTTTAATTACAGCCTCAATCCAGTTAACTCGCATCGGGATTTGCACCTTGTTAGCCGGATCTTTCATCCAATTTAAGCTGTACACCACATCATCCGCATTGAACTCTTCCCCATTGTGAAATAAAACACCCTTTTTCAAATCAAACTCCATGGTCTTGTCATCGACCCATTTCCACGAGCTAGCTAGGCAGGGGAGCAGCTCCCGTGTTCCGGGCTTTCGCCAGAGTAGGCTGTCCATATAGTATTTGGAAAGATTTACAACCGCTGGGTGCGGAGCGAATAAGACATCCAGGGTTTCCAGTTTGGTGACGTCGGCGAGGACGACCGTGTCGTTCTTTTTTCCGGCAAACGCTTGTGACTGGGACAACACAATCGATGCCGCCATGGCGATTAGAGCAATCAATATGGCTTTTTTCATTTTAGACCTCCTTTTATTATAGTAAGTGAGACCTTAAACAATCAGTATTCTGATTTTTAAGCTTTGCTTTTCTGGGATCGACATCAAGCTACTCCATTTAAAAGTGTTTTTTTAAGTTTAGATAGTTCAATAATATTATTGGCAATTAATCTGACGCTCAGGAAGTCATTTTCAGTAAAACCCTTCATGTAACTATCCAGCCAATTCCATGTCTATAGAAAAATGTATTTCTATTTTTATTTTATCGCTGCAATTATAAAAATATTTCATATAATGATATTTAAATTCTAACGTTGCCATATTTAATCTTTACCTCTACTTGTTCCGGTCAAGGATCTGCTCCTTGGTGTGGTAGATCGGAATGTCCCCGCCAGCCTCCTCCACCAGACGATTCCACATCTTTTCTAAAATTCCCGGATGATCGGAGCCAATGTCTGTCAGATATTCTGGGTCCTTCTTTATGTCGTACAATTCCTGTTCGGTTTTATCTGATTTGGTGATCATCGCGTAATGGTGATCCCGGATCCAGAAATAGTCCTTGAAGCAGCATGTGACTATATCACGGATTTGTTTTTTTTCTCCGGTCACTAGAGGCCAGAGATCATGTCCTTCAGTCCACCCGGGAACCTCCTCTTTGCAGAGCCCTAGGATGGTGGGAAAGACATCATGATTTAGGGTTAGGGCATTGATTCGTTTTCCTGCCCCGCTTTTATTGGGGTGCCGAATGGCCAGCACCAAGTCCATCATACACGGCATCATGCCCCAGGGCAGTTTGCCCGTAAAGCCTTTTTCACCGAGTTGATGTCCGTGATCCGAAATCACCACGATGAGAGAGTTTTTGTCTAGACCAAGTAGCCTTACCTTATTAATAAAATAGCCGAACCAAGTGTCTACTAGGGAAACCTCACCCGCATATAGGGCCCTCATATGTTTGAGTTCCTTGTCTGACAGGTAATCCTGATATCCCTCACAATAAAGTGGCATAATGACCTCTACCCCCTGGTAGCCGGGGTTATACATGTCCCGGTAATACTGAGGCGGGTCCCAGGGTTCATGAGGATCGAAACAGTCGATGCACAGGAAAAAACGTTCTGACTGGTAGTTTTTCTCGATCCAGGCTGAGGCATACCTGAAGACCTGTGCGGGAAAGTAGTCCTCTTCACAAGACCTTGGATCGTTGTTCACCAGGTATCGGCTCAATTCCCATGTCTTGCGGCCTTCAGTCCGCATCCCTGGTGTCATATGCTTACGGGCTGGGTCTTCCTGCCCAGGGCGTGTATCCAGCTTCCAGGGATCATATTCTTGGCCGCGGATGAACTGCCAGGAATGATAGCCACGATGATAGTTCATGCCCGGATTGTGCTGGTGAAAGCAGTCTGTGACCAGAGCGGTATTCCACCCTCGCTGGTCAAGAAGCTCGGAAAGCATGGTATCTTCGGCCGGGACCGGATTCCAGCCGGGTATTAGTCCGTCGGCACCGAAGACAGTTGAGAAAGGATAGAAGGCCGGGGCTGGCTTCCAGTCCCGAAAGGGAAATGTCCGCTTGCCTGTAAACAAGGACCTACGAAAAGGTAAGGTGGGAAGAGATTCGGGATAGATATGGTCGAACATCACGCTTTCACTGCAGAAGGCGTCCAGATTGGGGGTCCGAATCCAATTGTTTCCGTAAGCGCCCACGTGGTCCTGGCGAAGGCTATCAATGACTACCAGGATGACATTCTGGATGTCTTGCATAAATTCTTCTCCTTCTGTTATCTCTTCAAGTTGTTTGAAGCGAACCTTATCTGAGGGCGCCACGAACTTCCGCAATGCTAATTTGAGTTCCCTCGCTTTGTTTTTGCAAATATTATGAGTGAGTTATCGTACAGACCAATGACCTGGATTTCGTCCAGGAACCACCCGATCCAGCGATCACACAGGCTGACCTGTCCCCCAGGATAGTCTGGATGATCATTCTCGTCGTAGTATCCCATACCGGAAATCCCGAAGACAAAAAGAGGTGGCAAAAATTCGGCAAATTCTTGGGTTCCCATTCCGGGACGAATTGTCCTTCCGTGACCCCGCAATCCTCGGATTCTCAGTCCTCCATTCTTCCGTCCAACCACAGATCAATCGTCTATTTTCGTCATTAAAGTCAATAACTTCGTTTATCTATCGTTTATTTTAAAAATGCTTTGGGTGAAGCCATTAAATGCATATTTTTATCATATTCGAGATTCAGTATCAGCGGTTTCATATTTTTGTACGAAAATAGGCCGCATTAAATCGCAGAATTTAAGAGACATAAAAGGTGCTGAGCGCCCAGATTAAGCCTCGTAATCATATGAAAAAAAGAGAAGGAATCAAGAAGATTAAAACACAATTATGAGTCGATGATGAAAATAAGACACTTTCAAATGGCCAGATTTAGGGCATTCTCAGCTCCCTACTAAATACAGATTATGGAATTTTTTTTTATTTTACAAATTAATATGATTTTTATTGTTATCGATCATTTCGATAGCTAATTCTTCATTTCCTACTTGTTCTTTCATGGCTACTGGAGTGCCTTAAGACGAAGGAAATTGTTCTTGGGTTTTCGGGTTAATCTTGTGGGTTTTTCCGGTTTTGTTCCAATCAGTCGTATGACGAGATTCTTGCAGTAGCGCAGGTTGTCTCGGGTTCGGTAGGTCCAATCAGCATGTACCGATTCGGTATACATCTCAAAACGTCTCTTGTAAAACTCTACACTCTGTACATAGGGAGGAAAATGATTCCGGCTGAATCGCTGAAAAAAGTTATATACCACCTTTCGCCGAAACTTGAGAATCGACGGCTTCAAGATTTCCCCAAGTATGCCTTTGAATTTACTGATACCCCTGAAGAAGAATCTCGTTGCATCATAAGTCTAATAATGGATCTCAGCGAATTTTCATAAGAGATATGTACACGTAGATCACTGCTACCACCAACCCTGCGATAAGGAGGTGTAATCTCATAATAATCTTATGAATCGAAATCTGTGGTTTTCATGAATAATTTTGAAAAAACCATTCGCACGAAACACAAGATACAGTAGCAGGTAAGAATTTAGTTTTAAGTTTAGAGACAAGGGTTGTTCAAGTCAACAATAGCTTGCATTGTTAATAAGACCTATCGCTTTCAATAATCACCGATTTTCATTCAGATTTAAGCACCCTGCTATGGCCATCCGATTACTACCGTCAGCATCTCATCTAAGCTGGAATAATCAATGATATTAAAGCTATACGAGATGGCCGCTTAAATTTAGAGCCTCAAAAAATAGTATAGGTTTCCTGAACAATAGTATCATTTTAATGAACTTAAATTTAGTAGATTCGCGTTTAGGATAAATTCAGCCCAAGCATCTCTTGGGTAAGTCGCTGAAATTGCTAATCTTAGGCAAATCCTTTTTCGCTCAGAAATAAGAGTCATGATTTATAACATTTTTATATTGACTTTTCATTCAGAAAACATACACTATGAGGCATGGACGATCTCACCCAGTTCTTCCTCAATCCTCAGCAGCCTGTTCACAGGCGCTACGAAATTTTGCGAGCCCTGTACGTCGATGATCTGTCCGCAAAGGAAGTCGCCCAAAAGTTCGACTGCTCCGTGCATACCGTAAACGCCATGAGACGCGACTTTAAAAAGGCCATACGGTCAGGGGAACCTCCCACCTTCTTTGTCTCTCCCCGGCCTGGAAGAAAACCCAGGGACAACCGAGATGAGTTGAAAGAACTCATCCTCTCCCTTCGCAAGCAAAATTACTCTGTCCTGGATATTCAGGCTGCCCTCGACACCATGGGGCACAAGGCTTCCCATGATTTCATCCACCGCATTTTGGTGGAAGACGGATTCAGTCGACTTCCTAGACGAAATGTCCTGGAGAAGCGAAAAGGCTCGGTGACCCGTCTTGCCGCCCCTCAAAGCAGGCGTCTGGATTGGGATCTGGACCTGGGCAAAACCTTTCATTCCGAACGCGGCATCGGGTTGCTCACCATCCTCCCTTTGTTGGTCAGGCTGAAGGTACACCATTGGATCGAGCAGGCCGGGTATCCTGAGACATCCGAGCTAAACCGCATCCAGACGGTCCTATCCTTCCTGGCCCTCAAGCTCTCCGGCTACGAGCGATACAGTCAGGACGATCTGTGGGCCATGGATCGAAGCCTGGGGCTCTTTGCCGGCCTCAACGTCTTGCCTGAGGCCGCAACCCTTTCCTCCTATTCCTATCGCGTGGGGCGTGAGATAAACCTCAGGTTTCTCCGGGCCATGCAGAAAACCTTCGAAAATGAAGGCCTCTTTTCCGGCCTTCTCAACTTGGATTTCACCGCCATCCCTCACTGGGGAGATGAAAGCGTTCTCGAGAACAACTGGTCCGGCAAGCGGCGACAGGCCCTCAAAAGCATTCTGGCCGTCCTCTGTCAGGATGCGGACTCGGGCATCTTCTGCTACGCCGATGCCGAGGTGAAGCACCGTAATCAACCGGAGTGCGTCCTGGAGTTCGTCGATTTCTGGAGACGGGAAGGAAGCTCTCCCAAGTGCCTTATCTTCGATTCCAAATTCACCACCTATGAAAATTTGGCCAAGCTCGACCGGGACGGGATTCGATTCATCACCCTCCGGCGAAGGGGGAAGAAGATTATTGATCAAGTCGAAGCCTTGCCCCCTGATCGCTGGCAAGGGGTTGTTCTTCCAAACAGCTCTCGGAAACATCGGAAGCTCAAACTGCACGAATCCACAGTGAGCCTCACTAGAGGCGGGCCGCCTTTTCGCCAGATCGTCGTCACCGGGCATGGCCGCAAGAGGCCCGCCTTTATCCTGACCAATGCATGGGACTGGAAGCCGGCACAGATCGTGGGGCAATATGCCAAAAGATGGCTCGTTGAGAAAGGGATCTCCGAGCAGATCCACTTTTTTCATCTCAACAGTGTATCCTCTTCCATCGTGGTGAAAGTGGACTTCGATTTCACCATGACAGCCGCAGCCTACAATATCTATCGATCAATGGCTCTCTTGCTCCAAGGCTACGAATGGGAGACGGCCAAAAGCTTGAATACCAAATTTTTGTCTAACGGTGGTTCCTTCAAAATCGAGGCGGATCGCGTGATTGTGTCGATGAAGAAGAAACGTCATCTCCCGGTACTCCTACAGATGCTCAAGCAGCTCGGCTCAACCAAAATTCCGTGGTTGGGTAACCGTGTCGTGGACTTCGAGACATGGTCAGCCTCGTAAAAATAGGGTCCATTTATCTGAATGAAAATCGGTGATCAATACGTCCATGGCGATCGACCAGGGCAGCGTCAGCATCCAAAGCAGCATCGCCGCATGGATCGCCAATCCCAACATGTAGAACTCGCCGAGCGATGGATTCCGCTCCCCCTGGCGAAGGTGTCGCCAAGCGAGCCCCATCCCGCCGGAGGTCACAATAACCGCTGCGCCGGTCCATGCCCCGGCTCCTCCCTCGAGCAACCGGAAAGCCACTGTCATCATCACAGCCAGAATCGTCGGGAGGGTTCCGAAGAAAAATCCGGAGATGCAAAGCAGGACCGAGCGTGTGTCGAAGATGACCCCTTGCCCAAACTCCCAGGGGTTCAGCATGATCGCGATGCCGACACTGCCCAGAACGACGCCGGTGAGGAATTGCTGTAAGGTCGGTTTTTGGCCTTTGGGTCTGAAAGCCAACACATCGTAAAGAATACCAAGTGCCAGGAGTAGTGCTGCGTTATTGATCAAACCGATTATGCTGAAGGAATTCATCGAAAACCTCATAATCTACGCTGAACAAAGCAACAAGTTAAGAATATATATATGCAAATAATTCCAATAACGACAAATATATTGCAATATAAGCAATTTCAATCAGGAGGAATAAATCGTTCTATCGAGAAGGATATAACTCTCATCGTTGCCATTCAATCTATAAAATTTTGAACGCTCAATTTCGCGTGCATGCTACCAAACTTGCATGGTAAAGGAATGGTTGAAATGGAGCGAATTCCACCATTACCCTACGCTTCCTGAAAATCAACCGAAGTCAAGCCAAGACCTTCAGAAATGAACCGTTTTGTTACGTACAAGCTTATCGAAAACTGGAAATGTGGGTGGTCGCGAAATCAGAAGGATTGCGGAGCAATACCCGAACAAAGCCAGTTTCAGCGGGCGCGTAAGCGCTCCGCT
>Ga0272443_10003565_pt1 | contig 18149 bp, 20 predicted proteins | sample SSMAcet12_FD_193581 | JGI IMG/M metagenome (GOLD analysis project Ga0272443, IMG submission 193581) | Marine sediment archaeal communities from Little Sippewissett salt marsh, Falmouth, MA, United States - SSM-Acet-12 | ecosystem: Environmental > Aquatic > Marine > Wetlands > Sediment ... | reverse complement strand
TCTTTAAAACTCATTCCACTCCTCGTCTTTCATAACGGCAAATAAACAGGAACACTTTCCTGTTTTCCCTTCTATTATGCATAATAACAGGATTACTGAATAAAGGGAAAAGTGTCCATATTTTTTCCTCTTGACTAGAAACGGTATCCAACCGTCAGGCCGGCAAATATCCCTTCCGAGTCACAAAAATCAATATTGGAATCTCTGGCAACGTATCCCGACAGTATCTTACCATACAAACCGGGTGTGTCGAAAAGGCCTGATATTTTCGCCGTGACAAACACGGCGAAACGATTATCCTCCCGTGTTTCGCCAAAGAGCGGGTGGGATGTATCATACTGATCGAAGGAATAGAGAAAAACAGGCATTACAAGAAGGGGTCCGTGGCGATACATCAGGCGTATTGCCGCCCCATACCCGTCATAGGAATTGCTCGAGCCATCCAGGTCACCCCGCTCATATGACAGGGAGGGCACCACGCTAAAGGCAGGCGTGATCTCTACCCGATAATCGGTCGATACTTTATAGACAGTTCCCTCTCTCGCGAGCGAAGGATACAGCCTGCCGATCTCATCATCATCCACGGCAACCCGGGCGACCTTGAAACGCACCACGAGCGGCGTGCCGGCGATCCTGCTCAGCCGAACCTTTCCGCTGTATCGCGCAACATCCGTTTCCTGCCGCGCGCCGCCCGTTTGATACGGGTTCTTCCACGCCTCTTGAAAGGGGACATACCCTATCGAAAGATCGAGCATGTTTTCATTTTCCCCGAGAGCGATAACCGTTCCCAGGCTCAATCCAAAATCGTCTCCCTTTTCAATATCGCTTCTGAAATAGACGGTATTTGTCCTGCCATACCCCGCGCTCATATTAAAAAGAACAACAGGCACAAGAAACGATGCCCTGTCGGCCTTTTCGCCGAGAGTATCTATACGAAGGTCACTCTGGGTACTGAAATTATCGGCGCTTCGAATGTACAACAGCCCCGCTTCAAGATGATTCGCCCGCCCCCCTTCGTACCCATATGAAAAACGGGGGATAAAAAGGAGGAGCATAAACATCACGACAAGCGCTTTCTTCATATTATCTTATCCAGAAAGTTAGGGAAGTGGTAAACATTCCTGGTAATTTAGAGTAACGAGACCATAAATACAATTAAGAACCGGCTTGAAACCTGAGAGACAGCCGAAAAAAGCGGTAAAAGCCAATAGAGAGTTTTCTCTAATTTTTCAATAAGATTGATTGAAAAACTATACTTCGATATCTGAACTACAAACACATAAAGTCTGCACAATCTCTGGGCCATTTGCATCTTTTTGGCCTACCGTAATATTTTTGATAACCATGCCAGCTATTTTGTGGTTGTTAGCAATATTTCTAAAAACAGCGCAACCACTCATCCCAGGCAGAACCGCATTATCAACCACAAAAACTGGCAGCAAATTTGAATCTATGAAATAGGGTGCTGACGTCCGATAGCATCCTGACACCATACCAGAAATATGATATTCATGAATTGTTGACATTTTGTATTCCATTTCCATCATGTCTTGATCTGGTTTAATATCAAAATCTTGAATACTTGATGGAACGCCAGACATTATTACTGGCCACAATATATCGACCGGTTTTGAGTCAGGCTGAAAAGATTGTTCAGCCGGGAAAGGCACATTGTAAGTATGTGAATGAGATGAAAGATATAAAGCTGTTACCTCTGGAACAATTTCAATATGGGCAACAACCTCGAATCTAAGAAGTTTAGCGGAATCGGTACGAACCCCCACCATAAAACAAACAAACTCTGGGGCAATTTCTACACCTGCATATTTTAATCTTTTCGGGGCGGCTCTCAAAACATGACTCGCAGTAAGGAAACACTTATTCATCACATCGAACACTACGCAATTCCCAATTGGGAGCAAAACACCTGCTTTGCTAGGGCCAGAAGCATAAAGTGCCCATAATATTCCTGATGGATTTCTTATTCGTATATCTGGCATCTTACATTTTAGATTCTTTAAATAAATATGGACTCTTCCTTATTCCCTATAGAGTTCCTAGACAGCCGCTTTGAACTTCTCGTACCGGCGTTCTAATAAATTGGGATCGGGTCTGGAATTCGAATTTCGTGGGAGCATGATTTTCTTCATATGCATTCCCTGCAGTCCGTGGAGCAACATTGGTCCGTCCTTTTCTTTCAGGATATCGCCCCGAACCTCGATAACATAGTCTGGTCGTATGCCGATCATGAAACGGTCAAAGGCGGCATGATGCAGTTTACAGAGCGCAACACCATTGTTCACAATCGGATCACCATCAGGTTCTCCATCCGGGATAATATGCGCCGCGTCTAATAGTTCGAGATGCTTGAGGCGGCAGAACGCGCACTGCTCACGGTATGCATGTAACACTCGCTCACGGAATCCGCGCTGATGTAATCTCTGTTTGACCGACGACGTGATATACAACCTCCGGATGTCTGTATCCGCTTCCGAGATTGCCGGAGCACTTTCCTGAGAGTCAATGTATCGATTAACTGCCTTATAATCATCAACAGCAACCGTGAATGTCAAACTTTCCGGTTCGTCTCCTACAATATATACGGGCCATTCGGCAAGGTATTTGCCCGGCACTACACTATGAAAATAGATAAGAGGGATATTGTGCAACATAGCATTTCTAAGTCCTACATTTTCTCTATGGTACGGATCGGTACCTCGATATTTATATAAAAGGAGTCCTTCCGGTGTGAATCCATCGTCATAATGTCCTGATGTAGTTGTCGTAATCGACAGGGGGTATTCAGGGAGTATTTTCGGCTTGAAAATTCCCTGTGGAGAAACGAGGGGAATTCTCTGACCTTCAAAGATAAATCCCTGCGCAAGGATCATTCTCGGGAGGACATCGCCATGAATATTGACCTGTTCGGACAACCATGCGAATGCCGCAATGCGTACGCGTCTATCCATATCTTTTGTAGAATTGTTGTACATCTTAAGCCGTCGAAAGTTATGATCTTAATTCATCAAAAGGGCCACCGGCCCTATTTGATTCTGAGTAGATATGTTTTTATGTGATTTCACCTTAATCAGCTTGGTGGGCGGTTAAAAACATCGCTTTTTCTAACGATGCAAAAAACTGCCGGTATGGCTCTGGGTCAGTAACCGGCTGTAAGTTATACTGTGCATTAGCTCGAACAAGAAGCTGAGTTTTCCCTCTCGTGCGAACAGTTACCGTCATACGCAGAGCATAACCCTTTAATTTTGTGGCACTGACTGTTCCAAGTATCGCATCTGCTTTATCGAGCACAAATCCCAAATCTTGTAGTGTTGACATTACAGTTCTTAATGTTTTTTCTTTATCTGTTGTATCAAAAGCACGTGTCTGGATGCTCCTCACCTGAACCTGACTTGACTCAGAATCAAGAAGCCGCTCTTGTGTTGTTGCGCAACCTGTAAAGAAAAAAACTGATGTAATGAAAATAAGTAACAATTTTATTTTCATATTTCATGTCCCTCCAGAAAAATCGCTTTTGAAAGTTTATTAAAGAATTCTTGGTATACTGCGGGATCGATTATGCTCTCCGACTTGGTTACTTGCCCATGTGTATTCCATACAATACGCTGGAAAGTCACCCTTACAGCTACATAGTTTGCTTGCTCTCCAATAGGGCGAGTGACTACGGAAGCTCTCATTTTTTGTTCCTTATCAACAGGCGTAGCTCCACCCCCCAAGAGAGCAATCAAAATTGCTCCGGCTATTTGTCCCGCATTTTCAGCACTTCGCATCTTTGAAGAAGTAATGAGACCAAGTTTGGTTTCACTTTCATCTAAATTAAACCCCATATCTTGAAGGAGTCCAGCACAGGCAGACAGTATCTTTCCCTCGTTCCCAGTTTCGTATTTTCGAGTTTGCATTTGACGTTCTGCAAGAGATTTAGGGCTCAAGGTTAAAGCATCTTTTGGCATTGATTTACATCCCGTTATGAAAACAATGCTAACAATAAATAAAGATAGCGCTTTCTTCATGTTGTAGCCTCTCTAAAATCTTGATGTATGGTATGCAAAATCACGCACTTTTTTGTCGTTATCAAATTTAATTATAATGGTAAGCGTTTTTTGGCTTGTTGATGATGAACCAGCACTTCCACTATAACCGAAAAGAATTAATGTACCATAACCAGAACTTTCAGATTGGACCCTGTCGGTGGAAATTTTGTCATATATCCAAACCTCACGTCCCTGTTCATCTGTGGAAACAATATTGGGTGAGCCTAACGCAGCGGCTACTTCTGCGCCAGACATCCCTTTCTTTATTTCTTTTTGAACGGTCCCGACTGTTATTTTGTTTCCTTGCAGTCCTTCTTGGGTGTCTGAAGCGTGCCGCGATGCAACACAACCAGAAAAGATTGCTAAGCAAAAAACAACAACCATGATTATCATCCCGTTTCTTACCATTTACCTGCCTCCTTTAAATATTTATAATTTTAGACAGAAAAGAGCACTGACACTATTTATTCATCTTCAAAATAGGAAGGTGCAACTAATTTTCCATATTTGAATATGGCTTATTTGGCATATAAGATTTATTGGGAATCCATATGCCCAAGATTTGGATTCCAAAACCTATCATAATGAAGATTAAACCCAGTCGGGACATGACTCTGTGTATCTTTCTGCGTGTTTTAACTTCTCTATTATAATCAGCTACAGTCTTGCCAGATTTGTCAATCTGAGTGGCATCTTCAAGACCTATAGGAACCCCTGTTTCTAATTGAGGTTGGGGAGGTCCCCATATAAATATAAAAATCACCCCGACAATTCCTAAACTTAGACCAATTGTGTTAATCATTTTTATACACATTATTTCATGCCCACATAACAGGGAGCTGAGAAACCGAGTCTTTAAGCCTTAAAAGCTCTGATAAAAAGATTAATTCTCTTGAACCAGGTACTTCCAAAAAGGTCACACAGTAAACCCGGCCCCTCTCCAGCGTATTGTTCGATGTCATAGAACTAACGAATTTTTCTGGAATATTGCTTTCTTACCTTGCTATTAATGAACGAATTTAGACCATTGCCAGAGTCAGCTAAATTTTTCATTGTTTCAATATTCGATTGCCCTGCACTCATATTAGTATATTCATATACAGAGCCTGTTTTAAACTGAACCTGAATCCAATCTGGCCCATAATCGTAGGCAACAACTCCAGAGTCTTTGTCAATGTCTCTATAAGCTTTCATTGCAGCCTCCCCGTAGAATTGTATTTAGGACATCGAACATTTCCATTTAAGACAAACCTGCCTGATCACGATATATCGGGATTGAACTGACAAAGAGGCAGTTTTGACTTTTTGTAATATTCAATTTCCAATATACTTTTTTTGCTAACCATTTCAGAAATCCACTGCGATATTTATCGTCGCATATTCCACACAAAAACCCCGCACTCTTGTTTTTCGAGTAACGGGGTTGTGTATTCTATCGCTCCACGGGTCCCTCCTTTGCGGGCTGTGGATAAGACTCTATGCCAATAAAACGTCGCCAAACCTCTGTGCACTGCTTGAAAGACATACACCATAAAGGGGAAATGTCAAGGGATTTTCACGCCAAGTGTAGCGTGTTTTAGTTGTTATGGTGTGTGGTGTCTGTTAAATGGCCTGGATTTGTGGCGCGCGGTGAATTTTTTTGAAAAATGTGAAAATGTATGTATAACGGTATATCATCTTGAAAATAAAAGACGGGTTTTATGGTTGTGAACAGTTTCCGGGAAACCATACAGTTTTATCTTGTCGACTCGAAGACGCCGCTGGGAAAGCTGATCGATGTTGTTATTATCATTCTCAACTTTGTCATATGCGCCATCCTTGTGGTTGAGACATACGATGTGTCCGATGAGGTGCATAATCTTCTCTGGACTACGGAGATTATTATCGTGGCGTTCTTCATCATCGAGTACGCGGCCCGGCTCTACGGGGCACCGAGCAGGCTGAAACAGCTTGTCGATATCTACAGCGTGATCGATCTCGTCGCAATCCTGCCGACGGTGGCGCTTCTGGTGCTTCCCATGTTCGGCCTTACTCCCCATGTGGCATTCCTGCGTATCATCAGGGTGTTTCGTGTCTTCAGGATATTCAGGTTTCTGCGGTATACGAAGGGTTCGGGTTTCTTTTTCAGGAGCGTTACCGTTCATGTCCTGAAGGGGATACAGCTTCTGATTACCATATTCATGATATTTTTCATCTCTTCAGGTCTCTTCTATGCGGTCGAGAGTGCGATTAACACCGGGGTGAATAACTTCGGCGATGCCTTTTATTTCACGGTCGTGACGCTGACAACTGTCGGGTTCGGCGATATTATTCCGGTGTCGGAGGCGGGGCGGATGGTAACGGTGCTGATGATCCTCTCGGGTATTATTCTCATCCCCTGGCAGGTGAGCCGCCTTATACGGGAGTGGATTCTGGTCGCGTCGAAACAGGATGTAACCTGCCCGCAATGCGGTCTTCGCTATCATGACAGGGACGCGTCGCACTGCAAAAGCTGCGGGCATGTTATCTACCAGGAGTATGAAGACGTGTAGCTCCGGTGAGAAAGTACGGATCTGTGTGGGGTATGATCGACGGCTGCTCTGTGTCCCTGATGTCTCGCTCGACAGCGCTTACAATCGGGTTACTCGTGAGGGGGTTCGTTCGTAAAGAGATGCGGATTCACCGCCTGCTCCAGGTCGTTCCAGAACTGCTTGCGCTTCGGCGAACCGACGGGCTCCTTTGTCGGGAATTCAAGGAACGGAACCGTGATGCCGTCGGCTAACAGCTCTTCGGAGAGTATCTCCGCCATGATTCCCATAAGGACGGGATCGTTAGGGTCGGCGTCTTCGAGGGGATTGGGCGACTCGGTCATATACCTGTTGACCTTGTGTTTGCCCCAGTGGATGCCGCAGGTAGGACTGTTTTCAAGGCCGATAAAGCAGGTCAGGCGATACTTGTTTTCGATGAATTCACGCACCATCAACATGGGCACCTTGAGCAGTTCCTTGCAGTGCTGTCGGAAGAAAATGTTGTTGTACTGCTGGCGACCCTGCGGGTTGCGCATCAGCCCCATCGCGGTTGTCTCCGGGCAGGGGTATTGAACGACCCCGATCCGTTCCCTCATCAGATAATCCATTAATTCGTGCGAGAGGGGGAAGTTCTGCCCCAGGAGATGAACCCGGCAATAGGGATTTACCAGGCACTGGGCTATGAGGATAATTTTCCGGTTTTTCTTTGCCATAGATCGGTCCTTTCTCATTGATGGCTGATAGTGTCGATATACGCATCGACGTTACATTTTCGCCTGCATCCATTGTAACTCATATGCCGGATTTTACCACACACAGGGCGCTGAAACCGCGCGCGGTCATGGACACCGCCGATTGCCCCCGCAAATAGTTGGCTGCTGTCTCAGGAACCGAGGATTTTTGTCAGTGATGACTGTTTTTTTATTTCTTCATACCAGTATCGATACCCCTCGCTGCCGGGATGAAGGAAATCACGGGCATAAAAGAGATCGGGGTTTGCGGAAAAGGGATCGTCCCCCTTCTCCCTGAAGAGATCGACATACTCGATGCCACGCTCCGCCGCACTGTTCATCAGTATACGCCTCACCTTCCGCGTCCGGCAGGTGTAGATCCAGTTGATCGGCGGGAAGAAGGCCGGAGCGAGACCGATATTTCCGCTGCTGAGAAAAATGACGTGGTCTGCCTTCCTCCGGGCGCTCTCGAGCATTATCGCTACCGATTCCCGAAGGGTTTTTATCGGAGAGAAGTAGAGCACATCGTTCGCCCCCGCGTGTACGATGACAAGATCGAACGTGCGTCCGCCTGTCTCCTGAAGCTGCGCGCACACATCCCGGACTTTGGCGCCATTGCCGGACAGATTGACGATAGTCGTATTCGTAAAGTCGGACGCGATCCTGCCCGCGATGGAGTTTTCGGGAGTGTCCGCTCCCGTCCCGACACCGGTGCTGTCGCCGACTATCAAGAGTGATTGTGTCGCCTCGGGCCGCTGCACTTCGTAGGGCCTGCTCGCTGCCGCGATGCGTCGCCCCCTGGATATTCGCATACCCAGGATCGAAAGTTCGACAATGCCCAGGAACACTATACCGATGACGAGGGCGAGGGCCACGTATTTCATGGTCTCATTCCTTTCCGCCCGGACGGCAGCGAGGGTTCCTTAAAACTGTTTCCTGATCCAGCGAATGACCGATCCCATTACGGGAACTTTCTCGTAGATGATACTTGTGTCCCAGTAATCCTGGTGGAAAACGATCATGCCGTCCTCGTCGAACCGGACGTGGGACATGCCGACCGTTTTTACGGGATCATCCTTCCAGCGATTTGTTATCAGGTGCATGACCCATCGAAAATAATAATTTCCTTCGTGGACGGCAATATCCTGTATATCAAAGGTGCACTCGTGAACCGTTTCAGCGCTTTTCAGGAAATAGGTCTCGATGGCGTCAAGCCCCTGTACCTCACGGTATCCGTCACGGAAATAGGCGTCATCCGCGTATACATTACGGACATTCTCTCCGACGGTTTCGAGAGAAAAAACCCTGTAAAAAGAGACAAATCTCTCAATCGCTTCTTTCTCTTTTTCAGAGCCGGGCTGCAGGGCTCCCGTTGTTTGTGGATCGGTGGTGCTCAGAGCCTGATAATAATTCTTCATTTCATACTCCTTCTTATCCGGCTTTGGCGCGCACGCGGACATGACAAGCGGAATACAACAGATCGCAAACAGTATATACCGGGAATATGACATGTCCGTACTCCTTTTCATCCGGGGAGGTTGATACCCGACCCTGAACGCGGCCGCCAGGCATCGTTGTTCCCCACAAAATCATTGCGTGCTCTAGCCGTGCCTGCTTAGAACAATCTGCAGGTTTCCCAGGGCCCGCGCTGCGAATCCGGCTTCGCAGCAGGCGAAATAATATATCCATTTCCGCTGGAACGTACCGTCAAAGCCCATATCAGAAAGAGTATCGATGTTTTCCATAAACCGTCTTCGCCACTCCCGCAGGGTGGGCGCGTAGCCCGGGCCGATGTTTTCGACGTTATCGATTGCAAGGGATGAACGCTGTGTAATGGCGTTGCTGATCGCGGTCAGCGACGGAATATGTCCCCCGGGGAAGATATATTTTCGAATCCAGTCCGTTCCTTTCCGGTACACATCGTAGCGCTGATCGGGAATGGTGATCGTCTGCAGGGCGATACGTCCGCCCTCCTTCAGCAGATTGTCGCAGCATCTGAAAAATGTTCCGAGATACCGGTGTCCCACGGCTTCCAGCATCTCAATTGAAACGATTGTATCGAAACGTCCCTTCATTGAGCGGTAATCGCGGGAGAGAATCGTAATACGATCTTCCATTCCCTCCCGGCGAACCAGTTGACGGGCGTATTCGTACTGCGCCGCCGAGACGGTGATGCCGGTTACTTTACATCCCGTTTGTTTGACCGCCTCCACGGCAAACCCTCCCCAGCCGCATCCGATTTCGAGGACATGATCGGTTTCCGTAATCCCGGCTTTCCGAATCATGGAGCGCAGCTTGTTTTTCTGCGCGTCCTCGAGGGTATCGTCCGGTGATAAAAACTGCCCGCAGGAATAGGTCATCGTTGAATCGAGGAAGGTCTTAAAAAAATCATTACTGAGATCATAGTGACGTCGAATATTGCGCCTCGACCCGAGCACCGTGTTTTCCCGGGCCAGGTGAAGGATGCGGTCCCGGAGCCTCGTATAGACGGTTGTGGCGAAGTTGCCGTCCATTATGATGTCCCTGTTTTCAAAGAGGAGTCTCACGAATTCCGCCGGATCGGAACTCTCCCACTCACGTTCCATATACGATTCGCCGAGGCCGGTATCGCCGCTCAGGACCACCCGTGAAAAGAAGCGGTAATCGTCGATCGTGATATCGGCTCGAATCGGTGATGCCGTATCACCGAAGGTTTTAATCTCACCCCCGGGCAACGTCATACGGAGATATCCCCGCTCTATCCGCCCCAGGAGCTGTAGAATATAGTGCATCGATCGTTTCTGCAGGAGGGTCGGGGGCGTTTTCCGGATTGTCATCATGCTGACCGGAACGGGCTTCGGATGATAGTCAAGCTTCTTGATAAATGAGATCTTTGCCGCCTCCCAGTAAATTCTCGGAATGGTGAGATGGGGGACCAGGGGATGCCTGAAGAGTATCCGTGTCTGGTTCGATGTCGTCAGCGGCAACGGATCGCCCGACAGTTCTCCGTAGAATACCAGCTCGTTATCCCGGTAAAGATTGATACGGATTTTCAGATCCTTGCGGATATCGGATAACAGAAATTCATACGTTCCCGTCAAGTCGTTGAAGGGAGAGACGTGAAATTCTTTCGGAGCGATGAAGCGGAGCGGGAACTCATCCGTGTTATCACCCGTTCGCCTGGGTATGTACACATGGCGTTCTCCAAAGGTGTTACTTACCTCGGCAACGGCACAGACAAGGGTATTGTCGCTGGAAAAGCAGTAGTAAAAACTGACGGGATTGAACACATAATTAAAGTAGCGGGCCGATGTGACAAGCATGATGGTGGCGATGTCATCGGTGTACCCTTCGGACGCAAGGACGCGCAGGAGCTTTTCCCTGATTGTGCCGGGTTCTTCATTGAGATAGTCCTCGTCATATATGGACGTGGGACGCAACCGGTTATATCCGAACAGGGGAAGGGCACGGTCCAGTTCATCCAGTTCGTCGATATCGAAACAATAAACGTACAGGGAGTAGTTCAGGCGATGAATGACCGGTTTCAGGCGTTCATGTTGAACGTGTCCTTTGAAAATACACGACTTCATAGGGTGATACCAAACTTCTCTCCAACTCTGACGGCGGACCTGACGGCGTCCTCGTGAAAACCATAACCAAAGTAACTTCCGCAGAAACACGTGTTGTTCTTCCCGTTGAGCGCGGGCAGTTCCAACTGTGTTTGCAAGGCATCAAAGGTAAAAGTGGGATGGGTGTATGCGATCTCCCTGATAATCTTCTCTTCGGGAACGGGCGTAGCCGGATTCAGGGTGACACAATAGTCGTTTTCCGTTGTGAGACCCTGCAGGCGATTCATGTGATAGGTTACCATAACCGGGGATTCCGATTCGCTCTCCTGCGCCCTGATGTAATTCCATGATGCCCAGGCACGGCGGTTCTGCGGCAGAAAAGAAGTATCGGTATGCAGGATTGTTTGATTGTCTGAATAGCTCCACGGCAAGAGAAGGCGGATTTCATCAGGCGATGGATCGGACAGCATGCGATACGCTTCGTTCGCGTGCGCCGCGATAACGACATGGTCATACAATTCTTCCTCTCCATCCTCAAAGCGCACAAGGGGACCTTTGTCTGTCCTTCGCACCGATTTCACCCCATGGTTTGTCAGGGCCCGGCCCTTGAACTTTTCGAGGAACGCCTTCACGTAGGAGTGGCTGCCCCCTTCGACAACGAACCACTGCGGTTGATCGGTGAGGGTTAAAAGGCCATGATTTTCGAAAAACCGGAAGAATGATTCGGCCGGAAAATCCATCATCTGCGCATCGGGTGTCGACCAGATCGCCGATGCCATGGGGATAAGGTACGATTCGATCAGATTCCGACTGAATCGCTCACGTTCGAGGTAATCGCCGAGCCGAATATCTTTCAGCGCCCCGCTTTGAAGCTTGCGGCGCGTTATGGAATTGAGCTGCGTGATCCCCAGGAGCATACGCCAGAATGACGGGTTCAACAGGTTGAACCGCTGGGCGAAGAGGGCGTTGAAATTTCGGCTGGCATACTGAAGACCGGTCTGCTGACAGTGGTAACTGAACGACATCTGGGTTTTCCTGAGCCCGACCTCCATTTGAGAGAGAAACTTGAGGAACAGGGGATAGGTACGCTCGTTGAATACGATAAATCCGGTATCGACAGGTGTTCCCGCGTCCGGACCGTCTTCGATCACAACAGTGTTAGTATGCCCCCCGATATACTCATTTTTTTCATGCAGGGTTACGGAATGTTCCTGTTGAAGCAGATAGGATGCGGTTATCCCCGCAACTCCACCACCTATGACAGCAATTTTCAATCTTGATTCAGGGGTCATGGTTTCGCACCGCCTACGGTTACATTCAAACGGTTACACGTTAGTATCGTGTTGAATACATGAAAAACATACCCTGTAAAAGAGGAGCGATACGAAAGTCAGCGAGGGTATAAAGCAGATCAGCGTGAATTGGTACGGTGAATGAGTTTTGATACTACCAAAATTTGAAACTAAAAAAAACATTATTTTTTTAATAGGTTCTATCATTCTACGAAGGGTGTCTCATTGTTCGGCCTTCATTCCCTCCTGTACCCGTATTTTTTTACACGGATTTTTGTCGCCTCATCAATGGATAACGCTTCACCCGGCAACGTTGGACATCCGACCGTGCCGGTGCCGTGGCGATTGTTATGAATCCCGTTAGAAATCCATCTTTTCCAGGTTTCTGTATCCCAGGATCATGGGCAGAATTCCTGCCGCGATTGTCGCGATCAGCGACGCCGTCCATGAAACAATCAGAAAGAGGTGAAAGGCGCGCCGCGAGAGTATCCCATGTATCTCAAAGCCGAAATAGGGAACGGCGAAGAGAATAATTATGAAGCTTACATAACAAAGGGCGATGATAAAATTCAGGGTTCCCCCGAAACCGGATACAATTCGCGCCGAATTGTCTTCCGTGAAATTGGGATAGAGCGTGCCCAGCCCTATCGACAGGCCGACGAGACCTATGCTCGTCATGGCAGCCAGACCGCAGGATACAAGCATAAGCGAGACCCCTGTTTTGAGGATACAATTGGTCGCCACCATCAGGAACTCGCTTACCAGTAAAACGCCGGTAACGTGTATCAGGAACTTCTGGATGATGAGTCCTTTAAAAGTTATCGGCGCAAGGCCGAGGATCCAGAATTTGTTGCCTTCGAGACTGATTAACGGGAAAACGAATCGCACCGTGAACCCAGCCAGTATGAGGGCGGTCGCCGAGAGGTTGAGAAAGGTAACGATCATCTTCCAGTATACATTGTCCGTTATATGCGGCATGTTTCTGAGATTGAATATATAGATGCCCAGTATGGCAAAATAGATCAGAAACTGCGACCACTGTCCGAAGTCCCTGACAAATATCTTTATATCCTTGGTTATCAATGCCGCTGTTGAACCGGGGGCGAAGGGCATTAACCGGAAGGCGCGGTTCAGCAGCCCCCTGTCAGGCGAGCGGTATTTTTTGCTCTTCCCGCCCCGTGCGGAGAGCCACCCGGAATAGAACATCTCCCCCGCCATGAACCAGTTGACCTGAAGGAGGAAGAGGGCGGTCGTGGTGAAGGCTGAAAAGTAAAAAAGACCGTCCCTGAAATTATTGACACTCGAATATATGAGCGATTTCGCCATCCAGCAGGCGGGGAAGAGCGGATGTTTGAAGACCCTGATATGATAGAGAAAGTTATCAAGGAATGAACCGATCTCGTTTCGCCTAAAGAGTTCGGAGGCAATGTTCTGTTTATAGTGCCAGTAGAAAAATACTCCTGCCGCGCAGAGAACGATAATCGCAATATATTTGACCGTACGGTAATCGATATATCTGATGGCCGTCAGGACGATAATGGACGCGATCGCGGCGGGGAGCGTAACAAAGACCACAAAATAAAAGGGCATGAACAGATAAAACCAGAGGGAGACATCCTTTATGAAGGCATACGCGAGTATGAACGTCACCCCCAGAAAGAGGAATGCCCAGGAGCCGAATATGACGGACTGGAAGAACCGGTAAAAAAGGATGACACGCGTACTGATCGGCTTCGAAAAGAGAAACGCAACTTCTTCGGACGAGTAGTAGGTTGTGTAGCAGATAATGACACTGCTCAGCGTGAGCATTATAAAGAGCACCGCGGAAAAGATGTATATGGATTCATCGACAAGCGCCGGGCCGATAATGGGGAAATCGTGGAAGAAGGAAAGCCCTTTGTAAAAGAGCGCGAGCGAACCGAACCAGAAGAATATGACACCGGCCGAGATAAAGGCAATCTTCAGCCGGGGTTCGCTCTTAATGCCCGCAATGCGGTTCCTGAGTATCCAAAACCGGGAGACCAGGATTCCTCGTAATCCATCCATCCTATCAATCCTCGGCAGTCATCCTGAGAAAGATGTCTTCCAGCCTCTTTGTTTTTTCGGAGGAGCTTTGTATCTCCTCGACGGTCCCCTCGATTATCAGTTTCCCGTTGTGAATGATACCGACACGGTCGGATATCTCTTCAGCCAGTGTAAGGGTATGCGTGGACATGAGAATCGTTTTTCCTCCGTCCGCGAATGTCCTCAGGATATCCTTTACGAGGCGGATACTCTTGGGGTCCAGACCGACCATCGGTTCGTCGATGATGATCAGGCGGGGACGTGTAATAAGCGCGGAGCAGATAACAATCTTCTGTCTCATCCCGTGAGAATAGCCTTCCATAAGCTGGTCCCCGTAGTCCTGCATATAGAAGAGGCTCAGGAGGCGTTCTGTTTCATCACGGTAATAGTCACGGTCGAGTGTGTACAGATCCCCGATAAAATAGAGAAATTCTCTTCCCGTCAGTTTCTCATAGACATAGGGCACATCAGGGATAAAACTGATCAGCCGTTTCGCTTCCGTATTCTTCCGTGCCATGTCGTATCCGCCGACCGACACCCGCCCCGACGTAGGCCTGAGGAGACCCGCAACCGTTTTCAGCGTGGTCGTTTTGCCCGCTCCGTTAGGGCCGAGAAGGGTAAAAAATTCCCCGGCCGGTATAGTGAGCGTGAGATCGTCCACCGCGCGCGTGTCCCCGAATGTCTTTGAAAAATTTGTAATCTCGATCACACTGTCGTTCCTCTCCCCGTTTGGTTCGTGTCATATCCGCCGGCCTTAGTCACCGGAGCCGGCAGCCTTCAGTATCTCGATATTGATATTCCCGATAGCGAGAATTATCTTTGCCTGAGACGACAGATCGCCCGATACCAGTTCAAAATGGGTCGCATCGGCGATATCCTGCCCCAGGGCGGGATCGAGATGCACCCATTTTTCGACAAAGACTTTCGGCCATGCATGATAGTAGAATCCGCCGTTCAGGTAAACGAGACCCGCGCACATCTCGGCGGGTATGCCGCGTGCCCGTGCCAGGGCGACGAACAGTACGGTGTGTTCATTGCAGTCTCCCCTTCGGCTCTTCAGAATCGAGGTTGCCACCGGTAGTTCAGGGGTGAAACTCTTTTTGATATTGTTATACACCCATTCGCCGATCTTTTTTGCTGCAATCCACCTGTTTTTCTCATCGCCGGCAATCTCGGCGGCCTTCGCCCTGATTGCCGCATCATCGGAATCGACACAGGGTGAGGGCCGGAGAAATTCGGTGAGGCTCTCCCTGTCGGCGGACAACTCCATAACGCCGTGCGCGGGAGGCAATACGGACGAGATTTCCAGTATGCCCGAATCGGGATCGATCAGCTTCTGTCTTTCCCCGTCGAAGGTAAAGTGTTTCAGATCGATCCCCGTTACCCGTATTCTCATGAAGTTTGTTTTGCGCGGATGGCGTAATTTTCTCGTGGTCGCAACCGATACATCCTTCAAAAGATCCACGGCCCCCTGCGTCCCGGCAAGATGTTTCTCGATGGCTTCTCTGTCTTCAAGCTTCATCATCCATCCGTTCGGTGTCTCCTCGCGCACAACGAGGCCGTCCCGGTTTATCCACGATCGGGAGACCAGCCCGGCAAACTGTGTTTCCATAACAAGGTTGTCGCCTTCCCTTTCCACAACCTCAGCGCGGATTTCTTCCGTGCTCAGTGTCAGGGGGTTGAGAATGGTCAATGTGTAGGAATCGCCGACCGCGAGATCTTTGCCCCTGTAGATTTGCAGTATGCTCTGATCAAGAAAAAGATCGTCCGTGAGTTCAAAGGTCTTTTCAACGGCGGTTTCGCCGTACCGTATTTCCACCAGAAGCCGGTCACCCAGCCTCTTGCCCGTGAGAGTGACGCCTGCCAGTCCGGAAATAACGGTTTGAAAACTGGTAAGGCGATAGTCGGAATCGAGCTGCTGAACCGTCAGCATCGACAGGTCCTTTGTCTGGTTGAACATGTTAAATCGCAGGTACGACCGGGACTGAACACGGTACCCCGTTTCCCATGGAGCAAGGATTGTGTGGAGATACCCGACCCATCTGTCCTTGAGATAGATCCCCTTCCAGGTATCCAGCTGTATTTCTTCCGGCATAAACTCCCTGATTGTCGTCTTTTCTAAATCACCCCGTATCAGACCCTCCTTCTCAACCAGGAGAACCATCATGCCCGCCCAGGATACAATGATCAGAATGGCGACGACAATCGCGCGAAGAGATATTTTTCTCAATGGATTTTCCTTAAATGGGGACAGCGCCCTTTTTATGAAACTACGGTAGAATAATACATCCTGCGGGAGAGAAAATTCTCTATTTTCGAGGCCTTCCTCGATGTCGAATATTTATCGGTCTTCCAACTATTTCCTCAATACTCTTTCTAAAATCCTCATCCCCGCAGGGCTTGCCCGACATGACACTCACCCTTAGTCGTTCTATGACTTCGGCTGACTCGTCATCCCTCAAATATTGGGACCAATCATCTATTTCGTCACAGAGATGGCAGGTCTTTGATAGAATTTCATCTGATACTATCCCGCAATGACCTTGCGCACTCGACCATGTGTAGTACTCCGGTTCCCGTACTATACCGGCACGTACGGGATTGTTTTCCACATATCGAACTGCCGCGTAGAGATGTCTGTCATCGAGAATATTTGAATAATACCGTCCTTGCCAGAGATGCCCTGTTATCTTTTTCTTTCGATTGTAATATTGCGAGTATCGCATATGGAGAGTGTTGAGGGTACGGGCGAGCGAATTATCATGACGAGGAACACATATAAGATGCACATGGTTGTTCATCAAACAGTACGCCCATACATCCAGTGAATATCTCTCTGAATATTCCTTGAGCCATGCGAGATACCGCCTGTAATCCGTATCAGATTCAAAAACGGTCTGACGGTAGTTTCCTCTCTGTGTTATATGATACGGATAATTTTTCGCTATGATACGGGCGACTCGCGGCATACTCGGATAATATCATTGTCAAAATTAGCATGTCAATGAAAAAGGGCGCTGTCCCCATTTTAGGAGAGGGGGGCGACTCCAAAGATAAAAGCGCTCCAGAGGGAGTGGGAAATGATAACGGGCAGCAGGTTGCCAAGACGCCAGTACATGGCTCCCCAGAATGCTCCGGCAACGGCGGCCGCTCCGATCAGCATGAAGTTGAATGACCATATATGTACACCGGCATAGAGAACGGTGGTAAAAATCCAGCCCCTGCATCCGCCGAAATGTTCCATGAGCCTGTCCTGCAGAAAACCTCTCCAGTACAGCTCCTCACCCGGACCCGTTATAAAGAGCAGCAGGAAAAAGATAATCCACATGGGTGTCCCCTCTCCCTTGCCGTATACATTCCCTATCTGGCGCTCGGCAAAGGGAAACAGCGCCGACGATATTTCCTTCCCGGCCCAGAAGATCAGATACAGCGCTACGGCGGAAATAAGACCGATCAGGATGGATTTTGTATCCAGGTGAAATGAATTTTTGCCGATCGGTCGTATCCACATGGACAGAACGGCAAGCGAGGATGCCGAGAAGGTAATCTTGATCCAGAATGTGCTGAATGTGAGGGAGAATGTGGCAAACCAGAATATGTTGGCAAGGATAACCGTTAGCAGCAAAAATGTCCACGAAGGTTCCGGGCGTTTCAAGTCAGCCTCTCAATAATAAGGGAGATGAGGAGCAGGATACCGAATGCCGTGTTCAACTTCGCCGTTTGCGCGTCGGCATCAATCGGGACATTCTTTACTGTTTGTCGCAACAGGCTGAAACAGAGGGGCAGCGTAATGAGCACCATCAGGGACCAGAGGTTAAGCGGGCCCGCCAGCGCCATCAACACAACCGACAGATAGGCAAACTCCACCAGCATTATATATATCCATATGCCCTTCCGGCGCCCGGCGAGAATCGGCAGGGTTTTTATGCCTCTTTCTCCGTCGGTCACGGTGTCACGA
>Ga0272443_10003564_pt1 | contig 18158 bp, 13 predicted proteins | sample SSMAcet12_FD_193581 | JGI IMG/M metagenome (GOLD analysis project Ga0272443, IMG submission 193581) | Marine sediment archaeal communities from Little Sippewissett salt marsh, Falmouth, MA, United States - SSM-Acet-12 | ecosystem: Environmental > Aquatic > Marine > Wetlands > Sediment ... | reverse complement strand
AGATAGGGGATTAAAGGCAAAAGTCAAAAGAGAACCGAGCGTAAATAATCAGCCCGGTGGGTTATTTTTGGCGAGGGGCCAGACAGAACAGAGGTAATAAAGATAAATGCTCAGTCGTGATCCCACAGTGAGCAAGCTTTATAGCATTTGCAGATAAACGCACCTGGCGGTGCTATTGCTGTAAAAGGGACAGCCCCTAAAAAAAAAGCAAGCTTTTGACGGGCCTGTCCCTTCTACAGCAAAAAACCCGCGCGGAGCGCAGGTTTTTATCTGCAAATGCTATGGCGGAGAGAGAGGGATTCGAACCCTCGGTCCCAATTCCTCAGGACAACGGTTTTCGAGACCGCCCCGTTCGACCACTCCGGCATCTCTCCTTTAATAAGTGCAAATCTACAAAATAAATATTCTATCATAAATGTCGGATTAATTATGAAATATAATTGCCCGAACAGGATGTAATTTGCTTAATTCTTTATTATTTTGTCATCCAATTACTAATACATAAAACATTATACGACGTGAAAAAATTATTTGTAATCTTATTGATCCTGCCGCTGGTAATACTATCATGTAAGCAGGAAACAAAAATCAAAGAAAAGAATAATCCTTTCCTTTCTGAATATAATACACCATTCGATGTTCCACCGTTTGATAAAATAAACGTTGAACATTTTATTCCTGCCTTTGAAAAAGGAATGGAGGAACATAAGAAAGAGGTGGAGGCCATACTGGGGAACGAGGAAGAGCCAACTTTTGAAAATACAATCATTACAATGGATAATGCTGGTAAGCTGCTCAACAGGGTTGCTTATACTTTTTTTGGACTGAGCAGTGCCAATACCAGCCCTGAACTGCAGACAGTTCAGATGGAAATATCTCCCAGGCTATCAAAACACAGTGATGAAATACGTCTTGATCCCAGGTTTTTTGAGAGAGTGGAGGTTGTATATAATAACAAAGAGAGTTTAAATCTTAGCGATGAGGAACAATTTTTACTGGAGAACATATACAGGGAACTGGTAAGAAGTGGTGCTGCACTGGATCCTGAAAAAAAGGAGAAACTCAAGGAAATGAACCAGAAGCTGTCTGTGTTGGAGGTTGAGTTTGACCAGAATGTGCTGGCTGAGACCAATAATTACATAATGGAAATAAGTAAAGAAGAAGATCTGGCAGGATTACCCGAGAGTGTGATAAATGCTGCTGCCGAAGTTGCTGCTGCAAAAGAACTGGTAGGCAAATGGGTATTTACTACCCATAAGCCGAGTATGCTGCCATTTTTACAGTATTCAGAGAAACCTGTGCTGAGAGAGAAACTGTATAATGCCTATCTGAACAGGGGGAATAACAATAATGATTTTGATAATAAGGAAATTGTTGCAGACATAATGGAATTAAGGGCTGATCGTGCCAAACTCCTTGGATATAAAACACATTCACACCTGGTGCTTGAGCCCAGGATGGCTAAAGAGCCTGCCAATGTATATGATCTGCTGAATACGCTCTGGGCAGCTGCGATGCCTGCTGCAAAAAAGGACCTGGCAGAGATGCAGAGGATAGCTGACCTTGAAGGAGATGGGATTAAGATAAAATCGAGCGACTGGTGGTATTACGCAGAGAAATTGCGTAAGAAGAAATATGATCTTGATGATAATGAACTGAGACCATATTTCGTGCTTGAAAATGTAAGGCAGGGTGCTTTTACTCTTGCAAATAAACTGTACGGCATTACTTTCAATGAGATTGTGGATATCCCAAAACCTCACGAAGAAGCTGTTGCATACGAGGTAAAGGAGGAGAACGGTGATCACCTGGGAGTGCTGTACCTTGATTTCCATCCTCGTGACAGCAAAGGCCAGGGAGCATGGTGCGGATCATACAGGGATCACAAAATTGAGGACGGAAAAGAAATTACCCCTGTAGTTACAATGGTTATGAACTTTACACGGCCCAGTGGTGACAAACCCTCCTTATTATCAATGGATGAGGTTGGAACGCTTTTCCATGAATTTGGTCATGCACTTGATGGGTTATTTTCCAGTAAATCCTACGGCTATGAATTTATTGCCTGGGATTTTGTGGAACTTCCCAGCCAGATAATGGAGCACTGGGTGACTGAACCAGAAATGCTTAAAACCTATGCTCTTCATTATGAGACAGGCGAGCCGATACCGGATGAACTGATAAATAAAATCAGAAACAGCAGTTTCTTTAACCAGGGCTTTGCAAAGGGTGAATATCTTGCTGCATGTTACCTGGATATGGCATATCATACGATTGACCAGGATACTGAAGTGAATGTTCCGGAATTTGAAAAGAACGTAATGAATAAGATTGGGCTGATACCGGAAATAGAGCCTCGCTACAGGAGTACATATTTCGGTCATATCATCGGCGGTTATGATTCAGGATATTATTCTTATGATTGGGCTGCAGTGCTCGACAATGATGCCTATGAAGCTTTTAAAGAGAATGGTATATTTGACAGGGTAACAGCCCGGTCCTTCAGGGAGAATATACTTGAAAAAAATGGTATCATGGATGCCATGGAAATGTATGTTAACTTCAGGGGCAGAGAGCCGGAAAGAACAGCATTTCTCAGGAATCTCGGGTTTTTGAATTAAACCCGGATCTCACTATGAAGGGGGATGTCAGCTTTTGCTGACAGGGGATGTTTAGTTGGAATAATGAAATACTGGCGTATGAAATATCTATATATAATCCTAACTGGACTATTTTCGATTGTCATTGCGTCATGTACGGGTGATAACAATGAATCCGCTAAACCTAATATTATTTATATCCTGGCTGACGATCTGGGATATGGTGAACTGGGCTGCTACGGACAGGAGAAAATAGAAACGCCTTCCATTGACAGGCTGGCTGAAACAGGAATGATGTTCACTCAACATTATTCCGGTGCACCGGTTTGTGCACCGTCACGTTGTGTACTACTTACAGGTAAACATACAGGGCATGCGTTTATACGCGGAAATCATGAGTGGTCGGAGAGAGGTGATGTATGGAGCTATGTGGAAATGATAAAAAACCCTGAGCTTGAAGGCCAGTACCCATTGCCCGAAGGCACGGTAACCCTCGGGAGCCTTTTGCAGGATGCCGGTTACAAAACTGCAATAGTGGGGAAATGGGGGCTGGGAGCCCCCGGGAGTACAGGCATTCCGAACAGGCAGGGCTTTGACTTTTTCTTCGGGTATAACTGCCAGCGACAGGCACATACATATAATCCTGTCCATCTGTGGAAAAACACCGGGAGAGTATTTACGGGGAATGATACTATTCCTCCGGGCACAAAGCTGGCAGAAGGGGCTGATCCTTACGATCCATCAAGTTACAGTAATTTCTGGCTGGATGTATATTCACCTGATATGATGTTCGAAGAGATAAGTGGTTTTGTGAAAGAAAATAAGGACAACCCATTTTTCCTTTATTGGGCAACAACGATCCCTCATCTTGCACTTCAGGCACCCCCTGAATGGGTCGATTATTATGTTAAGAAATTTGGTGACGAGGATCCATATACAGGAGACAAAGGTTATTTCCCGAACCGCTACCCTCATGCTGCATACGCAGGAATGATATCCTACCTTGACCATCAGGTTGGCCTGTTGGTGGAGCAGCTTAAGGAACTGGGTATTTATAATAATACACTGATAATATTCACAAGCGATAACGGCCCTTCTTATACAGGTGGTACTGATTCTCCCTGGTTCAACAGTGCAGGTCCGTTCAGTGAGGAGAATGGACGTGTCAAAGGCTATGTTTACGAAGGTGGGATAAGGGTTCCTATGATAGCAAACTGGCCGGGCATGATAAAACCGGGTTCAAGTACAGACCATATTTCTGCCTTCTGGGATGTACTTCCAACATTAATGGAAATTGCAGGATCCGGGACACCAGAAAATATTGATGGGATTAGTTTCCTTCCTGTACTACTCGGTAAGGATGGGCAAAGGGACCATGATTACCTTTACTGGGAGTTCCCTGCATACAAGGGACAACAGGCTGTAAGGATGGGCAAGTGGAAAGCCATACGCAAGGAAATCTTTAATGGCAATATGGAGATTGAGTTATATGACCTTGAATCCGATCCGGCAGAAACCGAAAATATTGCAGACGACTTTCCGGATATAGTGGCCAGGATTGATTCCATAATGATGGCAGCACACATACCGGCACAACTGGACAGGTTTAAGATTGAAGAACTGGGCGACAGGTGAGAAGTGAGAGGTGAGAGGTTGAGCTTCCCTGAATAGGGTTGACCGTTTTCTATTAATTAAAGAATTCTTAAATCTTAAATCGTTGATATCTAACCGAGAATCGCGAATTTACCGAAGGCACGCGAGTGATTCGAGCTCGCCGTAAGGCAATCTTAAATTATAATATATATGCCTATTGTTTGCTCCCTGCTCCCTGCTCCCTGCTCCCTGCCCCCTGCCCCCTGCCCCCTGCCCCCTGCCTTTCATATAAAACACCAGCTCCCCTCCGGATGCTATTTCCTTGTGAGTGATGTACAAACGGCCAAGCTTTTTACCGTTCAGGGTGACTTTATCAATGTACATGTTTTCTGCAGACTGGTTTACTGCTCTTATCTTAAAAACATTGCCGTTTTCAAGCATTATCTCTGCCTCCTTTACCAGCGGGCTACCCAGTGAATACTGATCGCTGCCCGGACAAACGGGGTAGAAACCAAGTGCACTGAATATATACCATGCCGACATCTGTCCACAGTCGTCGTTACCACAGAGGCCATTTGTTTCGTTTGAGTACATCTCCTTCATTATCATCCTCACTCTTTCCTGGGTTTTCCATGGCTTACCGGTCCAATTGTAAAGATACGGTATGTGATGACCCGGCTCATTGCCGTGTACATACATCCCAATGATACCCTCTCTGGTTATATCTTCATTGTTTGCTATATGCTCATCACTCAGCTCCGCTTCAAAGAGATGGTCAAGCATGTCGGCAAACCCAATTTTACCACCCATCATTTCAATCATTTCAGGAATGTTATGTGGCACATATAAACCATAGTTCCACGCATTACCTTCAATAAAACCCTGGCCGTAAGTATCAAGTGGATCGAACTCCTCCCTGAAGATACCACCCGACAACCTGGGGTGCATAAATCCACTTTCAGGATTAAATACATTTTTGTAATTGGATGACCGCCGGGAGAAAATTTTTGCAATACTGTCATTTCCCGCCTTCTCTGCTATTTGTTTTATACACCAGTCGTCGTAGGCATACTCCAGTGTTTTGCTTACTGAATAATTATTCTTGTCTTCCGGAACATAATTCATATCCAAATAATATTCCAATCCATCATATTTACCATAAGATGCTGTTTTCACACATGCATCCAGTGCTGTTTCAATTTTACTTTCCCATATCCCTTTAATTATTGCATCGGCAATTACAGAGACGCTGTGATAACCTATCATGCACCAGTTCTCATTGGCATAATGCGACCATACAGGTAACATCGGGTGCACACTCTGTTTAAAATGTGCCAGCATGGATTCGACCATATCCTTGCTCCTCGACGGCTGTATAAGGTTGAATAAGGGATGAAGCGCTCTGTACGTATCCCATAATGAAAAAATTGTATAATTAGTGAATTTTTCAGCCCTGTGGATGTTCTGATCAATGCCCCTGTACCTTCCATCAACATCCATATATATTATGGGTGTTAAAAATGTATGGTACAAAGCAGTATAAAAAACAATTTTATCTTCAGGTTTTATTGTTTCAATATTGATCCGTGATAGTTCCCTGTTCCAAATTTCCTGGCCTTCCTCTTTTATCTTTTCAAAATCCCAGTGGGGTATTTCTGCCATCATATTATTTATTGCTCCTTTGGTACTTACCGGAGAGAGTGCAACTTTTATTTTTACCTGTTCACCCGGTTTGGTATCAAAATTAAAATACGCCCTGATCTGTCTTCCTGCCATCTCCGGGAAATTCTCTGTTTCATTAAATTTCTTATAAAAGCCTTTGTAAACGTAATTGTCCTGTTTTGTATGACCATATGATTCGAACGGCTTGCTGAATGAAATTGCGAAATATACTTTGCGTGTACGTGCCCATCCGCTGGTTTGTCTGTATCCTGTAATCAGAGTGTCGTTTTCCACCCTGATAAAGGTCCAGACATTCTTACCATCATAATTATAGATACCATGAATCATATCGAGGATGATATGGGCCTGCTCCTTATCAGGGAATGTATACCTGTGGAATCCCACTCTTGTACTTGTTGTCAGTTCAGCCAGTATATTATAATCAAGAAGATTAACCCGGTAGTAATTTGGTTCAGCATATTCATCAGTATGTGAGTACCGGGAACGGAATCCTTTGTCCGGTTCTGCCTCAGTTCCCGGGTTGGTTTGCAATAATCCGGTTGTTGGCATTATAAGTATATCACCGAGGTCAGAGTGGCCAGTTCCGCTAAAATGGGTATGACTGAATCCCACAATGGTGGGATCCTCATACTGGTACCCGGCACAGTATTCATATACTTTTCGATTATATTCCCCATTATCCTCATATTGTATCGTGTCTGTGTCGGGGCTCAGCTGCACCATCCCGAAAGGAACAGTTGCACCCGGATAGGTATGCCCCATTCTTTGAGTCCCTATAAAAGGATTTACATACTGAATAAAATTATCATCACCATCCTGAGCTGTCAGGGAACAGTTGTATATTAAAGCTGCCAGTATCGCAATAAACTTAATGTAATGTCTTAATGCGGACGAAAGGTGCAGATGAACCGGGTTATTTCGGGAACTCATATTATTATTTTATTTCTGATACTTTCTTCGTTTATTTTTTCTGATAATTCCCAGGGGAATATTGATAGCCGGGACTTCATTCATATAATCTACGTAATCATCTCCAAACTTATCAATCAGGAATTTATCCTCTCTTTTGGTACCGTAATATACCAGCACTATACCGGGTATGCCCAGAGCAACAAATAGCCAGTGAGGGTAGAGCAATGGTGTGGCAATAAATATTGAATATATTCCGCCTGTGTATTGCACATGCCTTATTATGGAATACAAACCTGCCGTGACTATTTTTTCGGTATGTACGTAAGATTTCCCCTTTTTTACACCACCTTTAATTTTAAAATAGATGAAAGGATATACAACCAGATACATTCCAAGGGCCCAGAAAATTATTCCAAGGATAGTTAAAATATTGTTACTATGTGGCACAATTGTTCCGGTAATTACAAGTGGATTGAGCGGGAAGCATACTACCATAAGGAAATAAGCAATAAAATCCAGGAAATGATGTCTGCGAGGTTTATTCATGTTTACTGTTTTTAAAAGGTTCAATCCGGGGATCTTTCATAAGTGATACAGCATTATGCGCTAATGGCATTGATGTTGGGAAAGTAGATGGTTGTACATAATGATCAGGCTTAGTACCGTTTATCTTGTTAATCGATCCGTTTTCTTGGATACCTGCCAGAAGGTAACTTAGAAAGTTTTCTAGATTTCTTTAGGTCTTTAATAAATCTTTTCCCGAGATAGCTTCCCTTTCCTATACTGGACAGTTGATTAAACAATGGTTTCGTTACAGTAAAGGCGAGAATATCATAGGGAATGTATTTTCTCATTGCCATGTCAGTCGCTCCAACAATTGCCTGTGGAGCTTCCAGATCATTAAACAGTGAGATTAATTGCATACATCCTGACCCAAATGGGGCAAGTACAGGCTCAGGATCATGTGGGGCACTAAATAACTGGGCACCTATCATTAACATACTGAGCTGATCAGGATTAACAAAAAAGGTCACTGTTTTAAGATATTCATATGCCTGTTTATTTAATGGTCCAATAACCAGGTAGTCATGTTGCTGCCTGTATGGCTGAACATAATCGAGCCACTTTCCCATCAGTTCATGATTGGCTTTTAATCCTTCATCATCGACGAGGAATTTAATATAGTCCTCTCTTGATTTGGTCTTTACGTTGCACAACCATGTTCCTGCACCGGGGCAACCATATTGCTCTCTTGTAACAAGTGTGAACCCGCCTTTCCCCCATTTCTTATAATTTGCAAAAATGCAGGTATCTGACTTATGTAACTCGTCAAACAGGGATTTATCAGGTGTATCATAAAGACCAATCAACGGTAAAGTAATTCCTGTTTTATCAATTAAATACTGAACTTCAGGCTGTGTCATAACTTTATATCTTGCAGGCTGGCACCTATCACTTTTGTGTATATCATTTCCAGCTTATCTTCGGGACCTGAAAAATGGATAGTTATCTGGCTGTGATTATATTTTTCTCCCGGGGAAAGTAAGAGAGCAGGTGAGGAGGCTTCAAGTTCATAAAACGGACCCATTATGGAACCATCTTCAAGAGGGCCATCATTATATGAATTTAGTGCATCACCCGAATATGGATTGTCCTGTAATTCCCATGCAGAATTCACAAATTCCGTTTCGCCATCCGGAATATCGCAAAAAAGTAAAGTTAGTGCACTATTAATACGATCATAACTTGCCATAACACCTTTAGACCTGAGTGGAGGTATCCCGATCTTTCCTCTTTCCAGGCCATCTGCCTTAAAATAGACAATATTATTTTCCACTTTCAGCCTTTCTTCGGGTATTCTGCCAAAGTAATTATCATTAACTACAGGGCCATACTTATCAGCACCACCATTTTTAACCGGGATTGCTACTATTGCTGAGGGTGACGGATTAAACATACCCAGCATCCATATTGAGATTAGTCCGTTATCTTTAGTCCATTCATTGTGACCTGTATTTTCAATTATATTTTCTGACCTGTAGGCTACTGTATTCAGGTTTTTTAAATCTGCCTGGACAATTTGTGATATTTCATCCGGTCCTAGCAAGTGTACCGTTCTTGTTATAGAGAAATCAAATTCAGTACCTGAATAATTGATCAGCTTTGATGCTTTCTTGAATACTGCCAGGGTATCTTTCTTATCAGCTAATGTGAAATTTTCGGTGTCCATGATAGCCGGCGTTTGCCAGTATTCATACTCAAAAGGGTCTCCCTGTTTGAAGAAAAGTGCGTATTGTCCTCCCTCCGGTCCGAGCCATAGCCTTTCTTCTCCCCCGTATGGATTCATGTGCTCCAGTGTATCGCCCGAGCTGATGAGCTCATAATTGATCCAGCCAAAACTGAAGCCATTATCCCCTTCGCAGGTGCTTGTCATAACTCGACCCTGCCAGGAAGGGACTATTATAAGCGCACTTTCTCCTCTTTTGAGCTCGACAATCTCTGTGTATTTTTTCAGGAATACCCTGTCACCTGAGTAAGTGGTTTTTAAGTTTTTCATACTGTCCTGGTTTCTTTCAGCGGTTTCATGGCATGCAGAACTGGCAATAATAAAAGAAGTTATTAATGCAAAAAGGCAAGCATTTTTCATTTGTGCTTTTTGTGATACAATTATTGTACTAATATTTTCTTTTTTCGAAATCTTCCCTGTCCTTATCTTCCACCCGCCTCGCTATAATAAGTAGTATTTTTACCAGTACATACACAGCAAAAGCAATGGCGACGATAACAATAAAGCCTATCAGGAATTTCATTCTCTGCTATTTAAGCTTTACAGCCGTACCATAGACAAGTATTTCAGAGCATCCCTGCATAATCATCGAGGTATGCATCCGTACATTGACAACTGCATCGGCTCCAAGTTTTTCAGCATCTGAGATCATTCGTTGCAGGGCTTGCTCCCTCGCTTCAGCCTGTAATTGTGTATATTCATGTACCTCACCTCCCACCAGGTTTTTGAGTCCGGCAAAAATATCCTTTCCAAGATGTCTTGCTCTTACGGTGCTTCCACGTGCAATGCCAAGTAATTCCGTTATTTCCCTTCCGGGAACAGTTTCTGTGTTGGTCGTGATCATATCCTGTAAATTTTTATTAAAAATAAGAAAAAACCGGAATACTTTTTACAACTTCCAGCTACAGTTGTTACTTAATTATTATTTCGTCGCAGAAGAGCCAGGATTTACCTCCGGGGTTATTATGCCACTCGGGATTTTCTTTAATGTTTGATGCAAATATCTTTAAATATCTTATTTCTCTTTCGATACTTACACCCGCAGTTTGTATGTTAATGGTTTTAAGGGGACCGAATGGGCCTTCTGCCCTGAGTGGTTCACTGTAGTTTATGCCATCCCTGGACCAGCTTACCTCCATGTACCCTGGACCAAAGATCCAGTTTGAAGGGTTATTCAGAAACCTAACCTTAACAGAATTAATCATCCTGACCTTTCCCATGTCTATTTCGGCATCAAGGTCATCCTGTTCAAAACCAAGCCAGCATCCATCATTATATGCCCGTGAGCCAGCTATATTATCGAGCAAGCTCCTGGCTCCGCCTGAATAATATCTTGCATCAGGTTCTTCAGACAATGTTATATCAGCATCACCGGCTTCATTCTCCAGGTTTACTACAACAGGTATATCCTCTCCGGATGCATGTTCCCACTGAAGGTATTCTCCAATCATCTGTTCAAGTATATTTGGATATTCTTCAGCTATATTTTTTGATTCTGTAGAGTCCTCACCAAGGTTTACAAGGAACATGCGGTCATTAAGTTTGTCCAGGGGCATCATACCAGATGGGTCGACAGGCAAGCCCACGAGCTTCCAATCACCATTCATTACAGCCCACTGGCTGCCAAGTTTCCAGTACAGAATCCTGTCATCTATGTTTTCATTTTGAGTAATAGCCTTAGACATATCCATACCTTCCACTTCTCCCGGGATACTGTCAATATTGCAGAATGCTGCAATGGTAGGCAGAAGGTCAATACTATGGCAGACCTGGTTCCTTATTTTACCTTCCGGGATAGTCCCGGGCCAGCTTATGATTGCGGGTATCCTTATACCTCCTTCAAACAATGATGTTTTACCTCCCCTGAAAGGGCCGGCGCTTCCTCCTCCTCCAAACGTACGTGTTTCGTAAGAATGTCCATGATCTGAAAGAAAAACAATTAATGTTTTATCCCTTAATTCCAGATCATCAAGCAGCCCGATCAATTTACCGATATTTTCATCAGCCGTTGACAGGAAAGCAGCATAATCCCGCCTTGGCATTTCAAGGTTACTGTAATGCCTGCGCCATTCTTCAGTTGGCTGTAGAGGATAATGTGGAACATTTATGGCGTAGTACAGGAAGAATGGATTATCCTGGTTCTTTATAATAAATTTTTCAGCTTTTTCATACATGAGATCAGGAAAAAATTCTCCTTCCCTGAATATCTCCTGACCGTTCTCCCACAGATCATGCCTGTTGGGTCCGTTCCAGTAGAAGAAATGGGAATAATTATCAATACAACCTCCCATATGACCAAAGCTGTAATCAAAACCCTGGGCCAGCGGCATGTTCTCGGTTGTATAACCAAGGTGCCATTTACCTATATGCGCAGTGCTATACCCTGCTTTTTTCATCATTTCAGCTATTGTAATCCGTGATGCCGGCATACCTTTATTTCCGGGTATTGATGATACGTTACCCGGAACACCGGCAGATTGTGGTGTCATACCGGTAAGTATGCATGCCCTCGAAGGTGAGCATACAGCTGAGCCTGAATAAAATCTTGAAAAACGGATGCCTTCAGAAGCAAGCCTGTCCATGTTTGGGGTTGTGAGGTCAGTTGAGCCATAAGAGTTTATGTCAACTGAACCCTGGTCATCAGTAAGGATTAATATTACATTGGGTCTGCTTTCATCTGCATTGTTTGTGGAACAGGAGGCAATAATAAGGCCAAGGCTGATCAATGTTATTATTCTCATAATTTATTTCATGGTTTAGTATTGCTAAGATACATTAAATTGGAATACTGGGATGGTGGATTACTGTAATGATGGGCTGTTGATAAACATTTTTATTTTCTCAGGAATAGCATAACTTTATGGGAACACAAAAAATACCGGAGATGAAAAATACCCGCCGCGAGTTTATAAAAATCGGAGGTCTGTCAGTAGCAGCCACCGGACTTGTTTCGCCTTTTCTTAAATCATGCATGGATGAGAATGAACAAGATATTGATACCGGACTGAAAAACATGATCGTTGGGGTGAAGCCTCTCGAAGAAGATGATTATATGCACAGGCTTGACCGTCTTATTGAATCAATGGTTGTAAATGACATTGAAGCGTTGTTTATGGAAGGCAGCACCAACCTGAGGTATTTCTTCAATGTCTCATGGTGGCTGAGTGAAAGGACTTTCGGACCGATAATAAATGTAAAGAAAGAACCGGTCTGGGTATGTCCTGAGTTTGAACTTGAGAGGGCAAAAGAGCAGATTCCGGAAGGTCATGAGATTCGTACATGGAAAGAACATGAGTCTCCCTTTGATCTTGTGGCAGCAATAGTAAGGGACATGGGAATTGACAAAAGGAAGGTTTCAGTTGGGCCTTCAGTCAGAAGTTTCATATCTGAAGGCTTCCAGCGGTCACTCGGTACTGATTTGCCTGACGGCAGTATGGCGGTAAATATGGTCAGGGCTGTTAAAACTGAAAAGGAACTGGCTTTTATGGACCTTGCCAACATGATCACAAAGAAAGCCTATAAATACGGGTTCAGTAAGCTTGAGGAAGGAATGACAAGGGAAGAATTGGGCAATAATATCAGGTTCGCTCATTCACAGATGGGAGCAAGCGGAAGCGGGGGACCATATTTTGGTTTTACATCTGCATATCCCCATGGTACAAGACAGGAAAGACGTTTACATGATGGTGATATTGTTCTGGTTGATGGAGGATGTTCAGTTGAAGGCTTCAGGAGTGATGTTACCCGTACAATTGTATTCGGGAATGCCAGTGACAGACAGAGGGAGGTGTTTGATGTTGTCCTTAAAGCTCAGCAGGAAGCTCATAAAGCTATTAAACCCGGGATATCATGTGGTGCAATAGATCTTGTGGCAAGGAAGGTGATAGAAGATGCCGGGTTTGGCCCGGGCTATAAATATTTTGCTCATAGACTGGGCCATGGTATAGGAATGGATGGACATGAATATCCTTACCTTGTAAAAGATAATCCCCTGTTGCTTCAGCCCGGAATGACGTTCAGTAATGAGCCGGGCATTTATATCTACGGAGAGTTCGGGGTAAGAATTGAAGATTGTTTTGCTGTTACCGGTGATGGGGCAAAGATGCTGGGAGGTATGTTAACTGAAGATATTGAGCATCCCTTTGGTGAGGAAGCCTGATAATTCAAGCCAGCGGGTTGATCATCTGGAACATTATCTCGTCAAGGAAGCCCTTGTTTTCCCTTATCCAGTCTTTTTTCCGACCCACTTCAACAAAGCCTGTTTTAGTAAACAGATCAATTGAAGCAGTGTTGTCCATGGTGATATTGCAGTATATCTGGTGAAGTTTCAGATGGTTAAAGCAATAGTCTACCAGGCATCTTATTGACATCATAGCATATCCTTTCCTTCTTTCTTCGGTGTCGGCTATCAGTATTCCAATACCTGCACGGAGATTAAAAGGATCAAAATCAAAAAGATCAATTGTGCCTATTGTTTTTGTGGATTCGATAATTTCAATCATGAACCTTAGTTGCCCTGTTTCAAATATACTTTTATGCGAGTTTTCTATATATTTTCTCAGTGTATATTTGGAGAACGGGCTCAAGGTATTACTTACCTGCCAGATCGAAGGATCATTTTCCCAGGCGTAAAGTATTGCAAGGTCTTCGGGTTCAGGGGCCCTAAGTTTAATTTTTTCGAATATCATTCTTGATTATCCCTGTAAACTGTTTTAACAAAGAGGTCATCAGGATATCCCAGACGTATCAGCTGGAACATTCTCCTGTATGCCTGTTCTTTATTTTGAAATTTACCTGTAAGGTATCTGTAAAACTTATCTTCATCATTGTAAGCGACAGATACTTCTGCATGTTTGAAGAAACTTACATCTACTGGGTTGTGAAGGGCCATGAGCTGTACTGAATAATACAGCACATTAGAGTTCGTAGTATCTGAATCACTGACATCTTTGACACGTACATCCGTAACAAGTATGGATGAATCTATTGCGTCTACTATTCTTACCTGTGAATAATCGAGCATATCCTGGATTCCTGCAATTCGAATCCTGGGTATGTAATTGCTGTCAGGTTCAAGTGTAACATTTATATATTCCTCTTCCCTGGGATGGTTTTCAGTTATTGTAACTTCTTCCTTTTCCGACAGGTATGCCAGACCTTCATATGTCAGGGAGTATTCATCAGGTTTAACAACGAAGCTGTAATAGCCGCTGTATTTGTTTGGATAGCCCACATCAATAGTATCCCCTTCTGTCAAACTGAAAAGGATAATCCTGAAATCATCATTAAATGCAATTGTTGTATCAGAAAGATTAAGGTGGCCCACAATTTTATAGGCATGATAGGGTCTTTGGTCTCCTACATTCAGGTAGTAGATATCTTTCTTTTTATAATCTGCGAACATAGAATAGTATGCATTCTTACCAGTGTTAACCGGTTGAAAGAAAAGATCATCGTCAGGGGTGTTCAGCGGGTATCCCATATTGGTAGGAGCCTGCCATTTACCATCTTGAAGTTTTGATTTGAATATATCATAGCCTCCAATATTTGTATGGCCTTCAGAACTGAAGAACAAGATGGAATCATTAACACTGATGAATGGTGTTTCCTCGTTAAAGGTGGTGTTTATTTCGGGGCCAATATTAACAGGTATTGACCATTCTCCCCTTTCGTTCCTTTCAGACACATAAATATCCAGTCCTCCATATCCTCCTGCCCTGTTGGAAGTAAAGTAGAGCCTGTTTCCATCCGTTGATATTGATGCGTGTGATTCGTAGTATTTTGTGTTTATGTTCAGGTTAAGTTTCTGTATTTCTGACCATTTATCGTTTTCAAACCTGGACATATAAATATTTCCGTCGAAATTATCCTGCTTGTAAAGATAAAGGACAGAGCCGTCAAAATTGAGTGAGCTTGTTGAACAATCAGTAACCCCACCCAGTTCTGTAGTAATATTAATGGGATTGCTCCATTCTCCTTCTTCTTTTTTAACGTAGTAAATAGTATTTTCCAGTCCTCTGCTTTCCGTGAAAGCGAGTGTATTCCTATCACCACTGATTACTGGATTGATATTGAATGAGCCAAGGTTTACATCTGGTCCCAGGTTTTTCTTTCCGAAATCGGTGGGCTTATCCATGAATTCAATTGCATTATGGCATGCGTTTATCTGCTGGTCTATGAATTCGGCATTTTCAAGCATCTGTTCATCTGTCATGAGCTCTTTGAGCCTGGCATATGTACTTAAAGCTTTTTCAAATTCATAATTTATTTTGTAGGCTGAGGCTAGAGCAAAGTAAGCTTCGAGTGGTGCATTGTTTTCCCTGTACTTTCCAGGTTTGGCATCATAACTGGCTTTTTTCACTGCCTGTTCAAGATATGGAATTGCTTTTGTTTTCTCATCAGTAATATGCAGGTAGCAATTACCGATCTTGAATTTAATATTAGCATTATCTGCCAGATAGTCATCGAGTATCAGGTAGAGAGGATTGGCGAGCTCATATTCACCAAAGAGGTAATGTGATTCGGCTTCGTTGAAAATATTTCTTAATTCACCGCTCTGAGCGCCTGCTTCTATTGAAACAAAGAGAAATAAGAAGGTAATTATTTTCTTATGCATAATTAACTTATTTAAATTTAATTAAATAAATATCCTCCTTACCGTATCCTTTGCCTTTCCTGTGGAGGGGAATATATCCTGAGTTGCCGTTATCAACCGGCATGAAGAAAATGTCGTCGTCAGATGTGTTCAGGGGATACCCCAGGTTTTCTGGTTTAGACCAGTTGTCACCCTGGGCTTTCTCTGATCTGAAAAGGTCGAAGCCACCCATGTTATAATGTCCCTGTGAACAGAAGAATATTTTATTACCGTTGTCAATGAGGAAAGCCCTGTCTTCGTTGAACGGTGTATTTATCTCAGGACCGAGGTTTACTGGTTGCCCCCATTCACCCATATTATTTTTATATGATATATAAAGATCCAGGCCTCCCATTCCACCCGGACGGTCGGAGGAGAAAACCATGGTTGAGCCATCATCGGTTACGAAAGCATGTGATTCCCAATACCCGGTATTGATAATATCAGGGAGGCGTTCAGCTGCAGACCATTTCGTACCGTCGTACCTGCTTAGATAAATATCACTTTCAACATCATCATCTTTTGACATATATAAAGTGTTTCCATCATCTGCAAGGCATGATATATAATGATCTCCATCGGATTCCAGTTCGGGTGTGATATTTACAGGCTTACTCCACCTGTTCTTTTCTTTGGTTGAGAAAAATATTGCATCATAAAATTTCAGGGACGACATATATGCAAAACGTAAGCCGTCTGATGATATAACGGGGTTGAAATTATTATACCCATCATTAAAGTTCTCACCTATATTCTCTTCTTCAAACGTAACAGGGTTATCCATGAGATTCCTGGCATTATCACAAATATTTATCTGATGTTCTATGAACCTGATATTATCAATATCACCTTGCATAAGTGTTTCTAGATATTTCTTATATGCTTCTTTTGCCTTTTGAAACTGGTAGTTTATTCGGTATGCATTACCGAGGTAATACCAGGCTGTATAAGGTGCCTTCTCCTGGCGAAGTGATCCTTCCCTGTATGATGCTTCTGAGTTCAGGGCAGCTTTTTCCAGGTAATCAATTGACAGATGTTTCTGATCTGTAATGCCCAGGTAACAAAGGCCTATCCTGTAAGCGATATTATAATTATCCGGGTAGTTATTATAAAGCGAGAGATAAATGGGAAGTGCATCAATATAATCTTCAAACATCAGGAAGTATTCAGCTTCAAGAAATGTCTCCTGGTCTTTTTTGAAGTTTTGGGATAAAAGATTAACATTTACCAGTAAGGCCACTAAAAGACTTAACAGTACTCGATTCATATCCCAGGCTATTTAGTTATAACAAAAATATTAAAATATTAACAATATCAAAACTACCGGAAGAAATACCGGCATAGTGTTTCCAGGTGTTAACAATTAATTTTCTTTCTTCTTTTTCCTTCTGGTCCAGAAAATAACGAGTATTATGAAAATACCACCCAGTAGTATCCATAGTGCCCATAGTTTAGAGCCTTTCCTCAGACTCAGGTAGCTTAAAATGTCTTCAGCGGTCTTATTGGAAGCATTTATCAGTTTTGACAGGGAGGTGAAAATTTCATTTTTCTTGTAACCAGGCTCGTCAGCATTGGTGAACAGGTGGTTAATTACATCTTCCGGTTTATTTATTTTTAACCTTCCGGTATCAATATTATCCAGTGTTTTTTTGAGTCCGGGATCAGCATACCTGGCAAGGTTGCTAATATAATCTTCTGCGTTATCCTGAGAATCGGCCGACATTGCGGCTATAAGATTTATTAACATCTCTTTTTCTGCGCCATCTTCTATAGCGACAGAATACAATGACTGCAGCCATTCTCCGGCATGCATAATCTGCAGTTCATTGGTTTTATATATGGCATCTTTTATCAGCCTTGAATCATCTCCCGTACTCACATCATGAATTACCTGGCCCATACGATCAATAGATTCCGTTTCTTCTCCCTGTATCGCATCAAGGCTGTCAAGGGTTGCCTGCTGTGCTTCCAGTTCTTGCTTATCAATATTTTCAAATTCAAGCACGGGCATCACCCGCCCTGGTTTAAAAGGTTCACTTGCATGGAAGGTAAAATCTTCATCGCTCACATTACTGAAACGATCCTTTAATATGAATATCAGATTGTTGACCCCTTCAGAAGCTTTCGCTTTATATGTAAAATACGGATCGTTAATATAATAATTTACAGTGTTAAGAAGGCTGTCATTATTCCAATGTTCAACTACAAGTAAGGATTTGGGCTCAAGTTCCAGTTCAAATACTACAGTATCACCAGGCAGGCAGGCAGTTGAGCCAGGTAATTTCTTCAGTGCAATTCCGGCTGTAAAGTCTGATTTTGAGAGTTCTTCTATTGGGAGGTCAATAATATCCCCGGGGTGATATAAATCAAATTCCACATCTTTTTCAATCTTCCCGGATCCTTCTGATTCATAAATGAGCCTGTAATCACCATGCTCTATCTCAAACTC
>Ga0272443_10003563_pt1 | contig 18160 bp, 15 predicted proteins | sample SSMAcet12_FD_193581 | JGI IMG/M metagenome (GOLD analysis project Ga0272443, IMG submission 193581) | Marine sediment archaeal communities from Little Sippewissett salt marsh, Falmouth, MA, United States - SSM-Acet-12 | ecosystem: Environmental > Aquatic > Marine > Wetlands > Sediment ... | reverse complement strand
ATTTACCGTCTCCTGATGCAAAAATTAGCTTTCATGATTTTACTTTTCCCCAATTTCAATAAATCCTCAATTGTGTGGAAAAACACATGAATTACTCTTACATAATAAGTGGTTACGGGACAACCCCAATATAAATAGAACAAAGAAATCCGGACTTTAGTCCTTAACATAATACATCTGGGATTAAAACCCCATTAATTTAGTTTGTTCATTATCCCCGAGATAAATCTCGGGGCTATTAAAAAGAGTTATAATATCCATTGTCACATTGAGGGCGTCTCTCACGGCGGATTGACCAGCTGGCGAAGAAGCCGGATCGAAATGTGACACCTTGTAGCAAAAGAAGGAAAACTGTTCATTTTCTCAATGATGAGAAAACGAACCAAAAGAATTACCTAGTGATAAAAAAAGCCCGAACAATGCTGCTCGAGCTCAAGGAAATAAAGACTAATTAGATTATCTCAAGAGTAAAAGCTTGTTGGATATGATGCCTTGTTTCGTTACAACTTTGTAGAAATAAATACCATTTGACACATAATTGCCATGAAAGTCTGTGCCATTCCATTCGACCTGGGTTTGACCGTTTGCAGGAAGTTCATTCAAAAGCTGACCTCTGGTATTATAAATTTCCACAACAGCATGCGGCTGAATCCGTGCTTTAGCAAAAGAGATCGTGGTCACATTGTGCATTGGATTGGGGAAATTACGGATCATCGATTGCTCTGCAGGATCATCCACACTCACGCCACTGCCCTCGACAAAAGTTATAAAACGGGCATTCACTCCTGAAATTTTAGTCGAAAGTAGTTGGTTTGAACGATTGATTTCATACACACCATCACCATTTGTAACTAAGATATTATTGTTTGGTAATTCATATACTCCACGGAGTCCGGTTACGACATCATAATATCCTACAAACGAACCTGTTCTGTTATATTCATAACAACCACTTGGTAGACTAAAAGTAGCAACTAAGAGATTTCCCCCACCAGCACAGAAAATCTGTTCAGGAAAATTAATACCCGAAACGAGATCACTTTGGTAATTTCCAGCATTATCGAAACGATGGATTGCATCGCTTGTACTGGAAGAAACAAGATAGTCGTCCTCAGAGTGTCTGTAAACAATTCCAAAAGGACCGTCCATGATAGAAGGATTCGGTGCAATAAAATTGCCTAAATAATTTCCACTTGCATCAAATTCTGCTATTGCATCTGAGTTAGCACCACTGGCGCAAGTTACCAGAATATTACCATCAGGTTTTGCACACCAGCCACGTACATTATCCAGGATCGCATTATTGATTCCACCTGCAGGGGCGAACCAGCCAAGGAAATTTCCATTAAGGTCATATTCCAGCACCCCATCTTTCACCTGATCAGAAACAAGTATACTGTTACCATCTGGATGAAAACCTGCCTGAATGGGTGTAGCCAAATTAGTAGGATCTGTCGGTATGAAATTTGCATCATATAATTCTCCTGTAATAGGGTCAAAAGCCATGACACGGTCATCTCCTGAATCTGGAATGAGTAGTAAGCCGTTCGGCGGAATATCCCTTGACACTTTACACGAAGGATATTCGTTAGGGGTTCTTGTATTAATGCCCTCCTCCTCCATACATTCTACAGACTGGTCAGCAAACCCAAAAGAAATACATGATAAAAGTAATAACAATAGAACGATTTTTTTCATCGCATCCTCCAAATATTTTTTTCCTGCCTAATTAAACAAAGGCATTATAAGTAATTCTATAGAGAATTATACTATTGTATGTCAAGAAAATCTAGTTGCACCAATTATTGGATTAAAAATTATTTTCATTTAGAATGAATTTAAGTAGAGGGCCTATAGTAAATTGTTAATAATTCTTGACCTGAATTGAGCCAACTATGCAGATACTAAACTTTAAGTATGATTCTGAATTTATTTTAAACTTGTTGTATATTTTAATATCTTACGATATATTATAAGTTTTTGATCTGAATAAATATTTTGAAGGTGATGTTTGTAATGAAAAAAAACAAACTAAAAATACCAGTAGGAATTTTAGTTACTCTTTTTCTTATTTTCCTTGCATGGCGAATTATAATTCTGGTTAGCCCGGAAAGTGCAGAGGATTTTAAAAAAACAAGCACAAGTGCTGTCGCAGTGGAGATTGAACCGATCTTGATCGATGTGATACAGGAGATAAAAGTCTTTACTGGAACGGTCTATCCCGAGTATCATTATACGCTTGCTTCAAAAGTTCCAGGCATTTTGAAAAAGCTGACAGCTGAGATCGGGGATCGTATTCATGAAGATGAACCTGTTGCGAAAATAGATGATGCAGAATATCAGCAAGCACTTATAGAAGCGCAAGCAAGTTTGAAGAGCGCTGAAGCAAGTCTGGCTGAAGCAAAGAGTCAGCTTGAGTTAGCAGAATTAAATCTTAACAGGATGAAAGCGATTCAGGATAAGGGTTTTGGTTCATTGACAGAACTCGAGACTGCACAAGCATCCTATAACTCAGCTCTTGCAAAAACACAGCTTGCCGTAGCGCAACTTGAGCAGAAAAGAGCAGCATTACACCTAGCTAAGATAAAACTGGAAAATACGATCCTCAAAGCAAGTAAACCAGGATATATTGCAGAAAAATTCATAGATGAAGGAAACCTGGTTTCGGTAAATACTTCGATAGTATCTATTGTTGGTATTGACGAAGTTATTATTAAAACTCATCTCACTGAAAAAATCTACGAACAAATTAAAATTGGTCAACTGGCAGAAGTTATCACAGAGGCAATTCCCGAGAAAAGATTTATTGGTAATGTTACTAGAATCGCTCCTGTATTGGATGAAATTTCCCGAACAGCAGAGGTTGAGATTGCTGTTGATAATTCCAGTCATCAACTTAAACCTGGCATGTTTTGTAAAATATTTATTATTCTTGAAAATAGAGAAAATGCTCAAATCGTTCCAGCAAGAGCTATCGTGATGTTGAATGGTAAAAAAGGTATTTATATTGCAGACCCTGAAAATAAGAAAGCTCATTTTGTTCCTGTCAAAACAGGTATCACCTCAGAACAGAGAGTGGAGATCCTTGAGCCGAATATAGATGGGTTTGTTATCACTATCGGGCAATATCAATTGAAGGATGGAAGTATGATAATCATACCGGATAGTATAAAGAAGGACGAAGTCGGTACGCACAAGGACACAATACAATGAGCATCGCCAAAGGACCTGTTAAAAGACCGATCCTAACATTTGTCATATTTTTGATCGTTGTGCTACTGGGGATAGTTTCACTCACGCGTCTTCCCATAGACCTCATGCCTGAGATCAACTATCCCACAATATCCGTTATCACATCCTACTCAAGTGTGGGACCTCAGGAGATAGAGGAGCAGGTAACCAGACCTATAGAAGAAGCTTTATCAGCAGTTGAAGGGGTGGAGGAGATCACATCAACGTCTTCGGAAGGTCAGAGCTCTGTGCGTATTTCCTTTGAATGGGGAACTGATCTGGATGCTGCTACCAACGATATACGTGATCGGGTTGACAGAATATTGAGCAGACTACCAGAAGGAGTGGAAAGACCAAGTATACGAAAATTTGATGTGACAGCTTTTCCAATACTTATCATTGGCATATCTGCAAATATGGGCTCAATGGATCTGCGCCAGTTGATAGAAGATCAGGTGATCTATCGATTTGAAAGACTTTCGGGCGTGGCTTCTGCTGATGTGTGGGGTGGGATGTATAGAGAGATCCATATTACCGCCAATGCAATGAAATTAGAATCCTATGGGCTCGTTGTTAATGACCTTGTAAAAGCACTCGGAAATGATAACAGAAATATTCCTGCGGGACTTTTTCAGAGAGGTGATCACGAGGTCTTACTTCGAACTCAAGGAGAATTTGAATCTCTGGACGAGATAAAAAATACGGTTATCATCACCAAGAAAAATGTTCCTATTCTCATCGGTGATGTTGCAGAAGTCGTTGATTCCCACGAGGAGTTGACCCGTCTCATTCGCATTAATGGCGAACCTGGCATCAGGATATCTGTGAGTAAACAATCTGGCACAAACACTGTCCAGGTAGCAGATGAGGTGCATAGAGAGCTCGAACAAGTAAAAAAAGATTATCCTCATATTCAGTTCATACCTCTTATTGATACATCAAAATATATTACGCAGTCGATAAATAATACAGGCAATGCCCTTCTACTGGGTGGACTACTCGCAATCCTGATACTGTTCTTGTTTTTGCGAAATATCTCAAGCACTGCGATTATTACTACTGCAGTCCCTGTATCGATCATAGCGACTTTCGGGCTTCTCTATTTTAGTGGTCTCACACTAAATATAATGACCTTTGGAGGACTTGCTCTGGGTATCGGAATGCTTTTGGATAGCTCCATTGTCGTGCTGGAAAACATCTATAGGCACAGAGAAGAAGGAAGATTCCATAAAGAAAGTGCGCTGATAGGAACATCTGAGGTATGGTCTGCGATACTGGCTAGTGTTCTGACTACCATCGTGGTTTTTATTCCTGTGATATTTGTACGGGGTGTTTCTGGTATTATGTTCCAACAAATGGCAATAGTTGTGAGTTTTTCACTTCTATGTTCACTCGTCGTCTCGCTGACTCTTATTCCAATGCTCTGCTCAAAATTTCTCAAATATAGACCATTAGAAGCAAAGAAAACCAGGAAATGGAAAGATAAGTTTTATTATACAAGCGAAAATTTCCTGAAAAAGATAGAGAGCAGTTACGGACGAGTTATCGATTGGGCACTTTCTCATAGGAAAATAGTGGTCATTACTACGTTTACATTATTCGCTATTTCACTTTTCCTGATCAAATATATCGGTGTAGAGCTCATGCCGGAAACCGATGAGGGAGAGGTACGTGTCAATATCGAACTACCGGTAGGAACGCAACTGAATGTCACCGAGCGATATACAATAGACATCGAAGAAAAAGTGAAAAAACACGTTCCGGAGATGGTCGCTATGTTTACCAGCATTGGAGGGGGAGGCTGGCGTTCGTATGGCGGAAATACATCCCGAATGAGGGTTATTCTTGCAGAAAGAAGTGAGCGCACCCGCAGCAGCCAGGAGATAGCACAAGCATTAAGGGGAAAACTCAAAAATATTCCGGGAGCTAAGGTGACCACAAGAGCTGCTGGTGGGCTGTGGTTACTTAACCTAGGGTCATCCGATGACAATATAAGCGTTGAAATAAGAGGACATGATCTTGAAAAAGCTAATGAATTGGCAGTGATGGTCGAGATTATCATGCAAGAAGTAAACGGTATAACGGATACTCGAATAAGCAGGCAAGAAGGCAACCCTGAGCAGATCCTTCTTGTGGATAGGCAAAAGGCAGCTGATCTTGGACTTTCTCTATCTATGATCGGAGAAACCCTGCAATCAGCGATTAGCGGAAACTATGTATCATATTTTCGAGAAGGCGGCAAGCAGTACAGGATCATGGTTCGTCTTGATGAGCAGCATAGAGAAAGTCTTGATGCTATTCTAAATATGACGATCAAGAACAACCGTGGAGAAGCTATTATACTAAGTAATGTGGTGTCCACTCTTTCTCAGGAAGGTCCACTCACTCTGGAGAGAAAAGATCAGGAACGTGTCATATATGTGACCGGCAACTTTGTGGATAGGGATATGGGATCGATTATTGGGGATATTCGAGAGCGATTGTGGGAAATCCCCGTACCAAAAGATTTTACCATACTTTTTGGTGGTGATTATGAAGAACAACAAAGGTCATTCCGAGAATTGATTTTTGGATTCATCCTTGCCATTGTGCTGGTGTATCTGGTGATGGCTGGCCAGTTCGAATCCTTTATTGATCCTTTTGTCATCCTTTTTTCTATTCCCATGGCGATCATTGGAATTGTGATAACGATGATCCTGACCGGTACCGTGTTCAGTATTCAGGCACTGATCGGATGTATTATGCTTGCCGGTATCGTGGTGAACAACGCGATCCTGCTGGTGGATTATACAAATCAACTCAGAAGGAATAAGGGCTACACTTTGAATGATGCAGTCGTGACGTCCGGCTCCAGACGTTTGCGTCCCATATTGATGACCACGTTCACAACCATTTTAGCACTTCTACCTCTTTCCTTTGGCATTGGAGAGGGAGGAGAAACCCAAGCACCCCTGGCTCGTGTGGTCATTGGAGGACTGTTTAGCTCGACACTGATTACCCTGGTACTTGTCCCTGTGGTGTACAGTATATTCGAGCAGAGGTTGAAGAAGAAAAAATAAAATTGTAAACCTGTTAACTAACAATTATGAAGAAAAATAAATAAGTTTTTAAATTAAAAACAACAAAAATTATAAAAATAAAAACAAATAAATTGACAACTTTAACAAGTGGAATCATTTATGCCCCATGATAGTTGCAGGTAAAAAGATACTATTTAAATTTCGAGATGAATATGATGATGTGCGGAGTCAGGTTGATATTTTTATTAAGGAGTTAGAAGATGCAAGCTGGAAGAGTCCTAATCAATTGAAAGAAAGGTATCCAAATGCGAGTATTTTAGGAAATAAATGTTACGTGTTTGATTTAAAAGGAAATAAGTATCGTGTAGTTGTTAAGATAAATTATGAAAAGCAAATTGCCCTTATTAAATGGGCGGATTCGCATAAAGAATATGATAAAATAAACGTGAAGGAAGACCTATGTTAGACTATGAGCCAAAAATAATCAAGAACGAAGAAGATTATGAGGATGCCATAAGAGCATTAGATGAGCTTATGGATAAAGACTTTTTGTCCCAAGAAGAAGACGATCTTATCGAACTTCTGGCTCATCTTATTGAGGAATATGAAAAACAAAAATATCCATTTCCTCCACCTGATCCGATAGAAGCTATAAAATTCAGAATGGAGCAGGAAGGTCTGCAACAAAAGGATTTGATTCCATATATGGGTGATAAAACTCAAGTTTCACTTATTTTAAATGGCAAAAAACCTTTAACTCTAGAAATGATAAGAACATTACATGATGGTTTACATATACCTTTAGAGTCACTTGTAGCAGAAAGTACAAAGAGGATGTTAACCAAGATCGCTGATATTGATTGGAATAAATTTCCAATTAAAAAGATGTTTGAGCAGAATAGAGAAGTATTCTTTCAAGGAATAAAAAAGTCTCTTACTGAAATAAGGAATAATGTAGAGTACAATATCAAGCACTTATTCGAACCATATAAAGATATTTTATTCTCAGGAAGTCTTTTGAGGCAAAATCCACGTATGAGTGGTAAATGTGATAACTATGCTCTTACAGCATGGTTAGCTGCAATATGCAGATTGGCAGACGAAGAGATCCTTGCTAATGAGTTTGAATCCGACAAACAAGAAATAATTGTTAATCAGTTGAGGATGGTTAGTATTTTTGATGAGGGACCTCGCTTAGCAAGAGAATTCCTAAAAAGAGTTGGAATACATCTCATTATCCTAAAACATTTACCAAAAACATATTTAGACGGTGTCTCATTTATGTTACGAGATAATTTTCCTGTCATTGGGCTTACCTTACGTTATGATAGGATTGATTATTTTTGGTTTACTCTCTTTCACGAACTCGGACATGTTTTTGAACATTTAAGTCATGGTGAGCAAAAGCCAATTTTTGATAATTTAGAAATTCAGGCAAATTCCAACATCGAAAAAGAAGCCGATACATTTGCTGAAGAAAATTTAATCCCTAACGAAGAAATAAAAGAAGCAGGTTTGTTTAATGATCATGACCCAAATAGGATAATCGACTTCGCTAATGAGAAGCAAGTCAATCCTGCAATTGTCGCAGGCAGAATACGTAAACATCATAATAATTATTACATTCTGAATAGAATGGTTGGAAATGGGAAAGTTCGAAATCAGTTTAATTATTAAAAAATCCGCTCACAAGCAAAACCTGCAAGCGGAAAGACATAAAGTCGTATTATGAGACACATATATAGATTTTATGATCATGACATTTGTCAAGATATTTTTTCTTGTGGGCTTCCTTACAGCGGAAATAAAACAATAAGGAGGCCAATATGGCAAGAAAAAGAGTCTCGGTGACTCGAGAAACTCCATCTGGTCGTAATATTGAATACCGTGATAATTACAACGGTAATATTATGAACAGACCAGAGTTCGTTCGCCAGATTAGGCAAGGTAGCTATGATAACGATAACTATCATGTTAGACTCATAGACGGAATACCTACACCTTGTTCTAATCCTGATAATTCCAAGAATAATAATCTTGGGTAATCCTTATAGGGGAGGTTATCCTCCCCTCGGAGATTTCATGCTAAACAGAAACGAAGCTCAAACAAGACGTGATCTTATTGATCCGAAATTATTTCTAAAGGGGTGGACAGCTGACCTAATTAAAGTTGAGAGAACTGCTGGTGGAATAGACATCATCGATGGAAAACCACAGCAACGAAAAGGAAAATGTGATTATCTTCTTTGCCTGCCCGGGAAAATCGGAGAATCACCATTACCAATTGCTATTCTGGAAGCAAAAAGAGAATCTTCAAGCCCTGCATTAGGATTGAAACAGTCGAAAGAATATAGTAAGAAATTCAATGTCCCGTTTGCTTTTTCTACGAACGGGCACCTCTTTGTGGAATATGATGAACAAACAGAGAAGATTTCAAAAGATATCAGGATCGAGAACTTTCCAACACCACAAGAACTAAAGGAAAGATTTGAAAATTACAAAGGTATAAAACTTGATTCTGAAGAACTCAAGCCATTATTCGTTCGGTATAAAGGTGGAGAAGCCAACAGAAGATATTATCAGGATGCTGCAATTCGTGCAACATTACTAGAAATTGCCCAAGGACGAAAGAGAATTCTCTTATCTCTTGCAACCGGAACCGGGAAAACCTACATGGCAAAGCAATTGTTGTATAAAATTGCGCAAGCAGGTCATTTGAGGAGAGCTCTTTTCCTCTGTGATAGAGATGAACTTCGGACAAATGGTATACGGCACATGCAAGATGCTTTTGGTGACGATGCTCAAATAATTACAACCAGTAATCCACATCCGAATGCGAGGGTATTGGTCTCAACTTACCAAACACTAAATGTCACCGATCAAGATTCCGAACCGGTATTCTGGAAGGAAAATTTCACACCTAATTATTTCAGTCATATCATAATCGACGAATGTCATAGAAGCGCTTGGAATAAATGGAGTGTCGTTCTTACTGATAATCCTGATGCAATCCAAATCGGGCTTACTGCCACGCCACGATTGATCAAGGGTGGTAAATCCGGTTCAAAAGGTAAAGAGGATGATGAGCATATCACAGCGAATAATTTTGATTATTTTGGCGATCCTGTATATGAATACACAATTACGCAAGGACAAGATGATGGTTATTTAGCGGCATGTGAAGTGGTCCGTAGAACTGTTGATCTCGATAAAACAGGACTAACCAAAAAGGATATTGAAGATAAATCTGCAATCGATCCATATACAGGAGAACTCATAAAACCTGATGAAATTGAAGATAAATATACGGCACATCAATACGAAAGATCATTGCTCCTTGATGATAGAAAAAAATCTATGTCGCAAGATTTATTTGATCTGTTTCTTGATACGGGTGGTCCTCTTCAAAAGACGATAATATTCTGTGCTACAGATTATCATGCAGAACAGATAGCAATTCGGCTTAATAATATTTACATCGATTGGTGTAAAGAACAGGGAAAAAAGCCCTGTGAGTATTATGTTTTTAAATGCACTGAAGCTAATGAAGCCGATAATGCAAAGGATCTAATCCCAGAACTCAGAGCTTCGATAAACTCTCATTTTATTGCAACAACAGTCGATCTTCTCTCAACTGGGGTAGATATTCCTAATCTGCAGAATGTTGTCTTTTTCAAATATGTAGAATCTCCTATCAGTTTTTATCAAATGGTGGGAAGAGGAACAAGAATCGGTGAACCACTCGGATCCAAATTGATGTTTAGAGTGTATGACTACACAAACGCAACAAGACTATTCGGTGAAGAATTTGCTTCTCGTTCCAAACCGTCTGAAGCAGAAACAGAAACTCAAAAAAGTAAAAGAAAAAAAATTAAAGTATTGGAAAACGAATTCGAAATTCAGATTGAAAACAGCGGAACAGCCATCCTCACAAAGAAAGACGGCAAAGAAGTACTCATTCCATTGGAAGAATATAAAAAGCAACTTGCCATAAGACTTCTGGAAGAAATTTCGAATGTAGAAGATCTTAGAAATAGATGGATCAATTATAAACTAAGAAGACAACTTCTTGATATGTTACCTGGTGGAGAAAGTGCTGTGAGATTGGTGAGGTTATTACAAAACCAACAGAAGTATGATCTCTATGATGTGTTAGCCGAGCTTACGTTTGGGTATGAACCAGTTACACGGGATGAAAGAGTAAAGGGCTTTTATTATAAAAGTGAAAACTGGTTGAAGGAGTTTCCTGCAGATACTCAGGAAGTGTTAAAAATCTTAGCAAGCCAGTTTGAAAGAGGTGGCATCGAGGAGCTTGAAAATGAAACCGTCTTTGACCTTCCGGAAATTGTTAAAGAGGGTGGTTTTAATGCGTTAGTCGGATTGCAGGTCGAGCCGCAGCAATGCATACAACAAACAAAATTAAGGTTGTTGCAATGAGAAAAGTCAAACTTGTAGAACTTTGTGAAATTGTTAATGGCTCAACACTAGATACATCTAATTTAAAATTATGGGGAGAGGATATTAGTTGGATTACTCCTAAAGATATTGGAAATAAATATTATATCTTTGATTCTGAAAGAAAAATCTCTAATGCTGGTTTAAAAAGTTGCTCCACCTCCATAATCCCTATCAATTCAGTGCTAATGACAAGTAGGGCACCGGTTGGCAATATAGCTATTAATAAAATATCTCTATGTACTAATCAAGGCCATAAGGCATTAATACCTAATGATAAAATATATTATAAGTATTTATTTTATTTCTTATTATTTTATAAACCAAATTTGGATAATCTTAGTCATGGAAATACTTTCAAAGAGATTACTAAAGGTGCTGTTGAGAACATAGAAGTTACTCTAACAGAAACATACGAAGAGCAAATTGCCATTGCAGAAAAACTCGATAAACAAATGGCAGAGATAGAAACAATGAGACAAGCAGCAATACAACAAAAGGATGCTGCTGAAGCAATGGAAGCGAGTATTTTACGGGAAGTGTTTCCGTATCAAAATGATGAAGAATTATCAAAAGTTTGTAGAATTAATAACATTAGCAATTACCCATCAAAAAGTGAAAAATGTTTGTTGTTTAGTATTGAAGCATACGATAATTGTAAGAAACCTGAAGAGACCTTTGTAAAGGACCTGGGAAGTGAGAAAAATGTTTGTGAATTTGGGAATATACTTTTTTGTAAGATGAATCCAAGAAAAAATAGAGTATGGAATATTTCTGTTAAAAGCAAATTACCAATGCTCTGCTCATCAGAATTTGTTCCATTAATCCCTTTTGGTGTTGATCCTGATTATCTGACATTATTTTTAAGTTCAGATTATTTTACTAATCAATTAAAGCAGTATGTAAAAGGAGCAACAAAAAGTAGATCAAGAGTGAATCCTAAAGATTTAATGAAAATCAAAATTTCATTACCAAATAATAAAGAAGATCAGAAAAAAATCGCGTTGGTTCTACAGGAAAAAATTGAAGAAATAAGAAAATTTAAAGAAAAAATTAATAACAGTTTAGATGCAATAGATGCACTTCCTTCATCTATTTTGCGAGAAACTTTTAAAGAGGTTTAATATGACGTTGTATATCAAATCTCAGGCAGAAATGGATAAACGTATAAAATCTATCTGTGACATTCTTAGCAGAGATAGGGCAAAGGGTGCACGGTTATATGTACCCGAACTGACATGGATGTTATTCTTATGTTATTTCGATCAACAGGAACTGCATCAGGAGCAGCGAGCTCATGCATTGGGCACACCTTTCGAATTTACACTTGAATCTCCTTATCGCTGGTATGATTGGGCTGCGCCTTATGAAAGAAAAAAGAAACCGGAAGAGATTATTGAGAATAAGGAACAGGGTTGGAAGAGATGTGAACTGAACAACAGCAGAATTGGTGCATTTCTTCATTTTGTAAATAAAGAGTTATTTCCTTATCTTATTTCTCTCAAAGAACAACCGACAGCAACAGATAAACAAAAGATCGTTTCAGAGATATTTTCCAGTAAAAGAGAAACGGTTATGGGTTCAGAGAGTAATCTTCAGGATGTGCTCGATAAGGTTGATGAGCTTTCGCAGGCACAAATAGACGAAACACATATCTTTCCGATCTCGCAGGCATTTGAAGGATTGCTTCCATTGATGGGAGAAAAGAAAAACGATGGAGGGCAATTTTTCACCCCCAGAGAAATTATCCGATTAATTGTAAAGGTAGTAAAACCGGAAATTGGAAAAACTGTTTATGATCCATGCTGTGGAACAGGTGGATTTCTTATCGAGGCGTTTAAATATATGGAATCTCAGCATCCAACCGGGTCACAATTAAAAGAGTTGAAAACTGAAACACTTTGGGGTAGAGATTCTGCAGATGAGGCAATTCCAATTGTTTTGGCAAATATGATTCTGCATGGAATCGATTTACCTCGTATATGGCACGGAAATACTTTAACGGACGAAACGACGTATGGCGAGCTTTTCAAAGGAGCATCAGTTCAATTCGATTATGTGCTTACGAATCCTCCTTTTGGGAGTAAAGAAAGTAAATCTGCACAAGCAAGGTTCCCTTATAAATCTGGAAAAGCACAAATACTTTTTCTGCAACATATTATCGATAGTCTCAAAGATGGTGGGATTTGCGGAATGGTTATTGATGAGGGAGTGCTTTTTCATACGAAAACAACGGCATATCGTCAGACAAAAAGAAAGTTGCTCAATGAATGCGAGTTGTTTTGTATTATTAGTCTGCCGGGAGGTGTATTTGTAAATGCAGGTGCTGGAGTCAAGACCAATTTACTCTTTTTTAGAAAAGGTCGACAAACTAAGAAAATTTGGTATTATGATATGACGCTTGGTGATGATTTTCATCCAAGGAAAGTGAATAAAGGAAATCCTTTATTAGTGGAACATTTCAATGATTGTCTGCAAAGATTAGCCCTTCCAGAAAATGACCCAAAAAGAGTTTGTGAAAGAAGTTGGTTCTTTACAAGAGAAGAAATCGAAGAAAAGAAATATGACCTGAAGGCGGTAAATAATAATGCGCCTGATTTTTCCGATAAGAGAAAACCTGAAGAGTTAATTGAGATTATTAGAGAGAGTCAGGAAGAGATAACGAAAGCCCTTGAAAAATTAGAGAAAATATAATTAGCACAAATATTCCTCTTCATTTAAAATTTAATCTTCTTTGATTTTCTTTTCTTTCACCTTCTTCATAGCTGCACCCAGCGGTGCCCAGATCAGAATAAAGTGTGCAATGACGCCGCCATAGAAGAGCTTTTGTATGCTGTCTTTGTAAGGTGTTCCTTTGAGTATGAGTGCTGCACCAATGATCACGACAGCCCAGATGATGGTTGAAAGAAATATGAAATAGTGTAATTTAATTCCATAGAAATAATTGAAAAAATAACAACAAGTTAGTGAAAATTCTTGTAAGGACAAAACCAATAATCAAAAATAATGGTAAGTGTCCTAGTGGAGGTAGCGAAAAAATGAAGGAATCGATGACCAAAGAAAAATTGATCACACATCTGCAAGACATTGAATGGGATGACTTTGAAGTAAAGAAAGCTGAGAAGGCAATTCCTAAGAATAGCTGAGAAACCGTGAGTGCTTTCACTAATACAGGAGGAGGTTGGCTTGTATTCGGTATATATCAGCAAAAAGATGAGTTCGAGGTTGTTGGTGTTACCGATCCAGAAAAAATAGAACATAGTTTTATAACCACTTTACGATCTAATCAGAAATTCAATGTGAGGATCGATCCAATCTGTAAGAAATATGCCTTTGATGATAAAACCGTCTTGGCTTTTTATATACCGATTTCAGCTCAAAAACCTGTTTACTACAATAAAGTAACAAACACTTTTATCAGAACTGCCAGCGGAGATCAAAGGGCTACTCAGGCAGAAATCGATGCCATGTACCGAGATCAGGCTTTTGGTACTAAAGATCGAGAACTTACGCCTTATTGTTCCGATTTCCTGGATTCGAAATCTATCGAACGATATAGAAATTACCTTTCTGCTATAAATACCTCCCATCCCTATAATCTTCTGTCTGTGGATGAATTATTGCAGAAGTTGCAGGTTACTAAAGAAGGTAAAGTTACTGTTGCGGGACTCCTATTCTTCGGGCAAGCAGAAAAAATAGAAGAGATGATAACTGATTTCAGAATAGACTACTTGGAGATACCCGGCACATCGTTAGATGATGCACCAGAACGTTATAGCTTCCGTTTAGACCAACAACAGAATATCTTTGAGTATTATTTTTCCATTTACCCGAGGTTATTACAGAAGATTGATATACCTTTTAAAATGACTTTTGAGGGAATGGCAACAGAAGAACTTCCTCATGTACAAGCTTTGCGTGAAGCTTTGGTAAATATGCTCATGCATTCAGATTATTTTAGTTCATCTAAGCCAAGAGTACGAGTTTTCACAGATCACATGGAATTCTATAATCCTGGTGGACTTCCAAAAGAATTTAATGTTGTAAGAGAATCAGATATCTCCCAACCACGCAATCCCTTGATAGCTAAAATGTTCAGAGTGATCAAGTTGGCAGAAACGGCTGGTTATGGCTTTGATAAGATATTCAAAGGTTGGGTTACTTATGTTGATGATGATCCTATCTATATCAATAGTCTTGATTATGTAGATTTAAAGTTGAGTACCCAGAAAACTACCCAGAAAACTACCCAGAAACAACAAGAAATCATAAACTTTTTAATGAAGCACCCAAAGGCAAGTAGGAAGGAAATATCGGAAAGTATAGAAAATATTACAGAGGATGGCGTTAAATATAATTTAAAAGTGCTTCAAGAAAGAGAATTAATACGAAGAGTAGGACCAGATAAAGGTGGTCATTGGGAAGTGGTTGATGAAAAAGATTAAAGATTTACCGAAGAATGAACGACCTCGAGAAAAACTACTCGAAACAGAAGCACAGAACCTTTCAGATCGTGAATTGCTTGCTGTTATCCTTGGGAAGGGAACGCAGAATCTTGATGTACTGGCCTTATCCAGAAAGATCGTTAAGCTAATCGATAAAGATGGGATTGATTTCGATATTAATAATTTACTTGAGATCGAGGGAATTGGAACAGCAAAAGCGGCATTACTATCGGCAGCATTTGAATTTGTTCGCAGAAGAGTCAAGCCGGAAGGATTGAGAATAAAGTTTCCTGCTGATGTGATGCCACTCATTCAGCATTTTGCAGATCGTACGCAGGAGCATTTTCTTGTTGTATCCTTAAATGGTGCTAATGAAGTAATGAATGTGCGTGTTGTAACAGTAGGTTTGGTAAATAAAATCCAGGTTCATCCGCGGGAGGTTTTTGCAGATGTCATTGCTGAAAGGGCTACTGCAGTTATTCTTGCACACAATCACACTGGATCAAGTCTTGAACCAAGCGATGAAGATATACAATCAACCAAAAAGCTTATTGAAGCTGGGAATATTTTGGGTATAAAAGTACTAGATCATATAGTCTTCAATAAGAAAGGATTCTTAAGTCTAAAGGATGAGGGATTACTTTCTGATAAATAAAGACATTTAACAATAACTTTTCTTTATTCCGATTCTTCTTCCTTTTCCTTAACCTTCTTCATAGCCGCAGCCAGCGGTGCCCAGATCAAAATAAAGTGTGCAATGACGCCGCCATAGAGGAGCTTTTGTATGCTTTCTTTATATGGTGTTCCTTTGAGCAAAAGTGCTGCGCCGATGATCACTGCACCCCAGATGATCGCACTTCCAATAATACATGCACCGACAGTTATGATGTTACTTTTCTTCATGTGTGGTTTCCTTTAATTGTTTTATTTTATATCCATTGTCTTCTAAACGTTTGAGAAGTCCGTCGTCTCCAACCAGGTGGAAAGCGCCGACAATAATGAAGTACACATTTCCTTCTTCGTCATCCATAAAGGTGTCTATTTCCTCAGCCATCTTTTCTTCCCGTTCGCAGAACATGCGGTTATAATATTCTGCCATGCCGGGCATTTTATCTTCGAGTTCGAACATTTTTACTCGTGAGAGGAGGTTCGTTTTTTCCGTATCGCCGATCTGCCATGCATCGAGCATTTCAAAGAATGTCGAATCTGTGTCGTTAAATTCTTCAAGCGTATATGCAAGGTGATCTGCCTGGATATCCTCGGGGAGCGATGCGAGCATTTCCATTTGAGAAGTAGGGGTTTCAAGTTCGAGAATTTCCATCTCCTGCTCATGGGCTTTGTTCAGGAAATGCATATCAATGCCGAGTCCTGCGTCCACATCAAGTTTCTGCAGACCTGACATTCCGAGGTTCAGGCTTACGAACCATGGTTTGAATCTGTTAAGCTGTTCTTGGGTGAATCCCATTTCAATAAATTTTTCGGCAACATCGGTAAAGAGTTCTACAGGAAGTTCTGATTCGAGGGTTGTGCTGTCCGCATAGAGGGCATGCTGTGCAATAAAGGTGTTGATAACATTCTGTTCGAGGGTGGTGGCATCCAGTTCCACGACAAGTACATCGGATTCCTGGAAAGCGTTCTCGATCTTTTCATCGAGTGGATAAACACTTTTCGGCATGAGGTGTATTGAGCCGAGAAGATAGGAGGTATTCTGACCTTTGCTGATCTCCCATAAGAAGAGGTCGGCATGCAGTGCTGATGCGAAGGATAGTGTCAGGCACAAGAGTGCGAGAAGTGTTATGATACATTTGATTTTTACATGTGTTATTTTCATTGGTTGCTCCTGAATATATTTTTTTCTGCGATTGTAAAGTAGGAAAAGATGCCCTGGTAGCTCTGCACGATCTTCTTGATCGAGTCGATGGTCGCATTCGGATCTTCATATACTTTTGCCAGGATTTCTGAGAGCACGCATTCGATGATAGAGCCGCTGAAATTGACAAGTGTGATGAATGCATCCTGGATCCAGACGCTGTGAACCATCTCCTCACCAGAGCGGTCAAAAAATGCAATGAGGGTTTCATTGGCATCTTTGATGATGATGAGCCATTGTCCTAGTAATTCGTCGAGAACGATATCGGAATCGGTTTTTGGTATCTGGCGAACTCCTGTGACCGTTTCATCAGCATAGTGCTTGAGAAAGATATCCAGACCTCTGGAGTTGTGCTTCAGAATGTGAGGTTTAAGAGTTTCCAGCGGAGCAGGGAAGGCATCGACAATGAGCGAATGTTCTGCAGTTTCAATCATATTGAGGGCTTTTTCATACACGAGTTCACCAGATTGCAGTTCGTAGATGCCCACAGGTTCCTGCTGTACTTCCAGTTTTTCTACTTCATGAATGATGCTCTCGCGTTTCTTATCGAATTCTTGTTGAATGGAATTGAGGAATTGATCAACCGGAACAGTATCGTAGATCAGTTTGTTCGAGGTGGAGTCGCTGATCGCCGCACCTTTGCGTTCTAGACTTTTTAATGCCTTGTAGGTATTTGCTACCGGCTTCCCGATCTGCATGGCGATGTTGTAGCCGGTGCTGCGTTTATGTTCGAGCAGCCAGATATAGACGGTTGCTTCAAGGTTAGAAAGTCCCATTTCCGCAAGGAGATCAGTAAGTTTTTTATTCTTTTTCATAAGAAACCTTTTTATTAGTAGTAACGTGCTACTACTTTTTATGATTGAAATTTGTTTGTCAAATATTTTTATTATATTGTCACGCTGAGCCGCTGGAAAAGAAGAATCGCCCTGATGTTTAGTTTACACTTCTGCGAGATTCTTCTTCCGATGAATCGGCATCAGAATGACAACACTTTTTTTATATAAGTAATTGCCATCCTTGAGTAAAAAATATTTAAATATTTTTACGAAGGATCTCCCTGGTGTTTAATTTATATTTTTTTCCGAGATTCCCCGACGAGTCGGGATTGTAAACTTCGTTGCACTCAGAATGACAAGGAC
>Ga0272443_10003559_pt1 | contig 18173 bp, 11 predicted proteins | sample SSMAcet12_FD_193581 | JGI IMG/M metagenome (GOLD analysis project Ga0272443, IMG submission 193581) | Marine sediment archaeal communities from Little Sippewissett salt marsh, Falmouth, MA, United States - SSM-Acet-12 | ecosystem: Environmental > Aquatic > Marine > Wetlands > Sediment ... | reverse complement strand
CGAAAATGACTTCAAAATTATCATCGAGCCAGTAATTGAAATCTCGCTTCATGTATTTAGCAGTTATTTGATCTGGTTCAGTATCATAGCACCAGACACCTATATAAATGTTTTCATCATCATAAAGTAAAGCGGCTTTAGTGAGTTCCGTAGTTGGCTCGCCCTCAAATAATTCTCTTTGTGTGAAGTTAGTTATTAATTGAGCTTTTTGCCAAACGATTTCATCAGGCATTCCATCAAGAACTATTTTACTGTTTATTCTAACTGCTTTGATTGTATCTGGTTTAGAATATTGAGAATACAAGATCGAGGAATCTGTAAAACTGCATAAGGCAAAGATAATGCCTAAATAAAAAACATATAATTTCATATTCTACTTGTTTTATAAAAAGAAGAAATTAGTTACTTTAATCTAATTATTAAAAAAAATGAAAATTAATGAAAATAGTTTTGAAAAAAAATACAATATTTAGATATTTATATCGTATATTGCATTTCTGTATAATTTCAAAATTATATTAGGAAAGTTGAAAAAAGAGATGGCAGAGTTAAATATAATAAACTCTGGGGGTTACTGCGAATTGAGATATTTTTTAAATAAAATTGAAAAATAATTTGTTTTTAATTTAAAAAAACAATAATTTTGTAAGCTCTAAAAAGGGGGCAGGTACCGAAGCGGTCAAACGGGGCAGACTGTAAATCTGCTGGGTGCATCCCTACGGAGGTTCGAACCCTTCCCTGCCCACAACGAATAATTAGCGCGGGAGTAGCTCAGTTGGTAGAGCATCAGCCTTCCAAGCTGAGGGTCGCGGGTTCGAGTCTCGTCTCCCGCTCTACTTTTGAAAATATGAACGGCTGGCTTAGGAAAACTTACTTTTTAAAAAGGAAGTAGAAAAGCCAGGCGAATTTTTTTCGTTATGCGGGAATAGCTCAGCTGGTAGAGCATCAGCTTCCCAAGCTGAGGGTCGCGGGTTCGAGTCCCGTTTCCCGCTCGGTATTGAAGCTGTTTCTGCTGATGTAGCTCAGATGGTAGAGCACATCCTTGGTAAGGATGAGGTCACCGGTTCAATCCCGGTCATCAGCTCGAGAAGTTCTTTTTTTTAGAATGTCCTTAGGGGAGTAGCTCAATTGGTAGAGCGGCGGTCTCCAAAACCGTAGGCTGCGGGTTCGATTCCTGTCTCCCCTGCAAAATATATTATTGAAAACTAAATTGTTTTGGATGCTTTATGGTTAGCAAAATTAAAGATTATATTAATAGTGTTACTAAGGAAATGAAGAAAGTTTCCTGGCCTACACGCGATCAGCTTCGCGAATCAACAATCGTTGTACTGGTTACAACTATGGTTATAACTGGGTTCGTTTACGTAGTTGATTTGGTAATGAGCACTTTGATCAAAGGGATGTTCGTGTAATTATGGCTACTACTAATTATAATATTGAAGATGACGGAAAAGAATTCAGATGGTATGCCCTGAGGACCTTCACTGGTCATGAGGACAAAGTGAAACTTACTATTGAATCTGAAATGAAACGTCTTGAGCTTGAGGAGAGAATGAACGAGATAATCATACCTCGTGAAACTGTTTTTGAAGTTCGCGGTGGAAAACGTAGAACTCGCATCAAGAATTTTTTGCCTGGTTATATCGTTTTGCATGTTAAGCTCGATAAAAAGGTTAAAGACGTAATATCGAATCTTCCTTCTGTTGTTGCATTTGTCGGTACACGTTCCCAACCCACAGCATTGCAAAAACACGAAGTAGATAGAATAATTGGTAGAGTAGAGGAACGCAAAAGTGTTGAAACTATTGAAACCAATTTTGCTATTGGCGATCCTATCAAAGTTATTGACGGTCCGTTTACTAACTTTAATGGAACGGTCAAAGAAGTTAATTATGAAAAACAGAAAATGAAAGTGGAAGTAGGTATCCTCGGGCGTAAAACACCAGTGGAACTCGATTTCCGCCAAGTAGAACTCGAAAATCACTAAATCTTATAGATTATTTATTAATTTGCAAAGAGATAAGTTAAAATGGCGAAAAAAGTAGCAGGCAAATTTAAGTTACAGTTACCGGGAGGTGAAGCGACGATGGCTCCACCGGTGGGACCGGCATTTGGCCAGCGTGGATTGAATGGTATGGAATTCGTAAAACAGTTCAATGCCAAAACCTCTAAAGAAAAGGGTATGATCTTTCCCGCTGAAGTTACATTTTATGTGGACAAATCGTTTACATTCATTGTTAAATCACCGCCAGCATCGGTCCTTCTGAAAAAAGCTGCTAAGCTCAAGAAAGGTTCCCCGGAATCCAACAAGACCAAAGTAGGTAAGGTTACTCAAAAGCAATGCGAGGAAATAGCCCAGTTGAAAATGGGCGATCTCAATGCTTACGACACAGTAACTGCTGCCGAAATGATCAAAGGCACTGCCCGTAGTATGGGTGTCGTTGTAGAAGGTTAATATTTTTTGGAATTAAGCTGGAAAAACCGATGAAATCAAAAGGTAAAAGATACGATGCCTTGCTTAAAAACTTCGAGCTGAATAAGGAATACTCCTATCAGGAAGCAGTTGGTATCGTAAAAAAGAATGCAAAAGCAAAGTTTGATGAGTCTTTCGAGGTTGCTATCCGTTTGGGTGTTGACCCCAGAAAAGCTGACCAGTTAGTAAGAGGCACAGTAGCTCTACCACATGGTACAGGTAAGACAGTCAGAGTACTTGTTTTTTGTAAAGAGCCCAAAGACAAAGAAGCTTTGGACGCAGGCGCAGATTATGCAGGGCTTGATGAATACGTTGAAAAAGTGCAGGGTGGATGGACAGATGTAGATGTGGTAATTGCCACACCAGATGTTATGGGCCATGTAGGCAAGTTGGGTAGGATATTAGGTCCCAGGGGGCTTATGCCAAACCCAAAAAGCGGAACTGTTACATTTGATGTAGCTCAGGCAGTTAATGAAGTAAAAGCTGGTAAAATTGAATTCCGTGTTGATAAAACAGGAAATGTTCATGCAGCGGTTGGGAAATGCTCTTTCACCGAAGATGCTCTTATCGAGAATGTTAGGATATTCTTTAATAGTATTATTAAAGCAAAACCCATATCGGCTAAGGGTAAATATGTGAAAAACATTGGCTTCTCATCAACAATGGGACCTGGCGTAGCTGTAAATCAGCAGTCATTTGCCATAATGAAGGAATTATAAAAAGAATTTACGCACTCTGAAACTAAGGGCGAAACGCTTCTATTGGTCTTAACTGATCTCGCTCTTAATAGATGTATATGTTACCATAATAGGTAAAGGTTAAAATGATCTCAAAAAAACAAAAGGAACAGATAGTTGACGGCTTGGTAGAAAAATTCCAAAAAGCCAGCGGTTTCTATTTTGTAGACTATATGGGTATGACCGTTGCTGACGCCATTGATATTAGGCGTAAAATGAAAGAAAAGGACATAGACTATACAGTCGCAAAGAATACTCTGTTGCGAATTGCTATTGAAAAAGTCGGAGGCATTAATTTGCAAGACGATGATTTCAAGGGCCCAACGGCTGTTGTCTTTGGCTATGCCGATTCAGTAGCTCCGTCCAGGATCATAAAAGAGCAATTCGATAAAAAAGAGTTACCAAAATTGAAAGCTGCATGGCTCGAGGGTGAATATTTTGACGGCTCGAAGCTAAAAGAACTGGCTGCATTGCCTACCAGAGAGGATGTAATGGCATCCATAGTTGGTAGTTTGCATGCTCCAATCTCTGGCATTGTCGGTTCTATCAATGCTGTGATGAGAGATGTGGCATACTTAGTCGAAGAAGTAGCCAAAAAGCAAAATGAATCATAATTATTAATTAGAATTTTTTTCAGGAGAAATGAAATGTCTCAAATAGTTGAAGAATTAGTAGAGAAGATTTCCAATCTAACATTGATGGAAGCCGCAGAACTTAAAAAAGAACTCGAAGAGAAGTTCGGAGTTAGCGCCGCCGCACCAGTAATGATGGCTGGAGCAGTTGCAGGTGCTGCAGAAGAAAAAGAAGAAGAAAAAACCGATTTTGATGTTGAACTAACCGAAATGGGTGCCAAGAAACTAAACGTTATCAAGGTTATCCGCGAGATTACTGGTCTTGCTCTTAAAGAAGCAAAAGAATTAGTAGAATCAGCACCTAAGGTAGTAAAAGAAGGTGCATCAAAGGATGAAGCCGAAGAAATCAAGAAGAAACTTGAAGAAGCCGGTGCAAAGGTTACATTAAAATAGTTATTTATTTGAACATGAGGCAGATGGTATTTTTATATCTCTGCCTCGATGTCGTTTCGTATATACATTTTTTCCCATTACTTGGGATATGTTATTGGTAAAGTATTTTTAGAATATTGGATAGGGTTTTTTGATTTACCTTCAGGGAAGGTTTGTCAAAAAGTCCTTCTTTTTTTCTTATAAATTATTGTTTCTCGGAAATCGGAGGTTAAAGTGGAACAAGCTGTCGGCACCGAACAAACTAAAAGTAAAACCGAAAAGGGATTGGTCAGACTGCGCCAGCGTGTGAATTTTGGTATTAGAAATAAAGCAGATGAATACCCTGACCTGCTAAGTGTGCAAATTCATGCATACAAAGATTTCCTTCAAGAGGAGATCAAACCATCAAAAAGAGAAATCAAAGGTTTGCAGGCATCGTTTGTCTCAAATTTTCCAATTGAAGATGCTTCTGCTGTTTATCAGCTTGAATTTATCGAATATTCACTCGATAAGCCCAAATATAATGAATCAGAGTGCCGAGAACGCGAGCTTACTTTCTCGAAACCCTTGAAAGCAAAGTTACAGCTTTCCAGTAAAGCTGATAAAAACTCCGAAGATTATATAGAGTCAGTAGTTCAGGAAGTGTATCTTGGTAATATACCTGCGATGACTCCCAGAGGTACTTTTATTATAAATGGGGCAGAAAGAGTAATAGTTACCCAGCTTCATAGGTCCCCAGGTGTATTTTTTGATGATGCAGTCCATCCGAATGGTACACGGATTTATACTGCCAGGATTATTCCTTTCCGCGGCTCTTGGGTCGAATTCACTACTGATATACATGATGTTATGTATGCCTATATTGATAGAAAAAAGAAGTTCCCCGTAACGACTTTATTGCGTGCTTTGGGGTATTCTTCTGATGAGGAATTGTTAAATCTGTTTGAACTGGCTGAGGATATTCCCCCAGACCAGGTTGGCGAAGGTATTTTAGGCAGAAGAATAGCATCGGATATCATAGATATGACCACTGGCGAAATCATTGCTAATAGAGATATGATAATTAACGAGGAGTTATTGGAAAGAATGGACCAAGCAGAATTGATGTCCGTACGCGTTTTCCAATATACAGAACCAACAGACGAACCAGTAATAGCAAAAACTTTAATTAAAGATACTTCCCGCACCAAAGAAGATGCACTGGAAGCAATATATAGGCAGCTACGTTCGAGTGACCCACCCGATGTTGAAACTGCAGAAGCTTTGCTTGAGAAGCTATTCTTCAATCCAAAGAGATATGATCTTGGAGTAGTCGGTCGCTTTAGAATAAATGATAAATTGGGATTGAAAATTCCTATTGAAACTACAACTCTTGAAGTTGAAGACATTGTATCTATAATAAAACATTTAATAAAATTGCACGACGAAAAGCATACTGGCGATGATATAGACCACCTTGGTAATCGCCGTGTAAGAACTGTTGGTGAGCAATTATTCACACAGTTCAATGTCGGCTTAGCACGTATGGCTCGTACCATACGCGAGCGTCTAAGCATACATGACACTGAGAATCTAACTCCTTCTGATTTAGTAAATGCAAGAACAATAAGCTCGGTTATAAATCAATTCTTTGGAACAAACCAGCTCTCCCAGTTTATGGATCAAACAAATCCTTTGGCAGAGCTAACACATAAGCGCAGAACTTCTGCCTTAGGTCCAGGTGGTTTAACGAGAGAAAGAGCTGGCTTTGAGGTTCGAGATGTGCACTATACTCATTATGGACGTTTATGCCCGATTGAGACCCCTGAAGGACCGAATATTGGTCTGATCTCATCCTTGGCTATTCATGCTAGAATCAATAATCTGGGATTTATCGAAACTCCTTATAGAAAGGTTGAGAACGGTTTTGTTCTTGATGAAGTAACATATTTGACTGCGGAAAAAGAGGATGCTTATACAATAGCACCTTCCTCGGTTCAACTCGCAGATGATGGAAAGATTTTAGCTGATAAGATCAGGGTCAGGAAAATGGGTGAATATTCGATGGTTGACCCTATTGAAGTTGAATATATAGATGTATCAACCGATCAGATAACCAGTGCAGCTGCAGCGTTGATACCATTCCTTGAGCATGATGATGCTAATCGTGCTTTGATGGGTTCAAATATGCAGAGACAGGCAGTGCCTTTGCTTAGGCCTAATGCACCATTGGTTGGTACTGGTATGGAAGCCCGAGTGGCTAAGGATTCTCGCACACTACTACTTGCTGAGGGCGAGGGAGTTGTTGAATATGTAAGTGCTGAGAAGATTCGTATTCGTTATTTTGATACTCGAAACGACAGGGAACAATTCACTGTCTTTTCTACAAAAGATGTTATAGAATACCCATTACTTAAATTCTTTAGAACTAATCAGGATACTTGTATCAATCAAAGACCTATAGTAAAAGTTGGTCAAAAGGTTGTTCAAAATATGCCTTTGGCTGATGGTGCCTCTACAGAAATGGGCGAGCTTGCCATGGGGCAAAATATCTTATGTGCTTTCATGCCTTGGCGTGGATATAATTTCGAGGATGCTATTATTTTGTCTGAGCGACTCGTTGCCGAAGATATTTTCACTTCCGTGCATATCGAAGAATTTACGTTGCAGGTAAGAGATACAAAACGTGGCGAGGAAGAGTTCACTCGTGAAATTCCTAACGTTAGCGAAGAAGCTACTAAAGATTTAGATGAAAACGGAATAGTTCGCACTGGTGCAAAGGTGCATGAAGGAGATATTCTGATCGGCAAGATCACTCCTAAGGGCGAAACAGACCCAACTCCCGAAGAAAAGCTATTACGTGCTATCTTTGGTGATAAAGCAGGGGATGTAAAGGATGTATCGTTAAAAGCTACACCTGGCTTGAAAGGTATTGTAATCAATACTAAGCTCTTTACTCGTAAGTTAATGACCATTAATAAGGAAAGCAAACAGGAAGAAAAACGGCGCCAGGATATGCTGAACAAGCAGGAACAGAAATTCCTGAAAGAGCATGATCTTGAGTGTGTTAATAGACTTGCTAAATTGCTTGATGGGGAAAAAATATTTGGGTTGAAGCTAACTAATGACACTATCATTTTCCGCAGTGGAGATGTAGTAACAACTGAACAAATATTAGATAAATATAAATTCGGCGAGCTAAAGCCAAATTTAATTGATTATAGTTCACCTATTGTTGATAATGATGATAAGCAACAGATGCTTTTAGAAATGCTCAACAATTATATGTTTCTACGTAACGACGTTATTGCAGATTTCAAAGCAGAGAAGAATAAAATAGCTTCTGGCGATGAGCTTCAGCCAGGAATCTTGCAGATGGCAAAGGTTTATGTAGCAAAGAAAAGAAAATTGCAGGTTGGCGATAAGATGGCTGGTAGGCATGGGAACAAGGGTATAGTCTCAAGAATAGTTCCTGTAGAAGATATGCCTTTCCTTCCTGATGGTACTCCTGTAGATATAGTACTAAACCCTCTGGGCGTGCCTTCACGTATGAACCTTGGGCAGTTATATGAAACAGCTCTCGGTTGGGCAGGAAAGAAATTGGGAGTGCATTTTGCCACTCCAATATTTGATGGTGCATCATGGGATATGGTAGGAGATTATTTAGAAAAAGCGGGATTGCCAAGAACAGGTAAAACTGTATTGTACGATGGAAGAACTGGCGAGAGTTTCGCAGATGAAGTAACTGTCGGGTATATCTATATGCTAAAGCTATCTCACTTAGTGGAAGATAAAATACATGCCCGTTCAATTGGTCCTTACTCCCTAATCACTCAACAGCCGCTTGGTGGAAAAGCACAGTTTGGCGGACAGCGACTCGGCGAGATGGAAGTTTGGGCTTTAGAAGCTTACGGTGCTGCTCATACATTGCAGGAAATGCTTACAGTAAAATCTGATGATGTGCAGGGTAGAGCTAAAATGTACGAGACGATAGTAAAAGGCGAAAACATGCCTAATCCAAATATACCTGAATCATTCAATGTGCTGGTCAGAGAGCTTCAGGGCTTGTGTCTGGACATTGAAATTGAATAAATGAAAGATATTATATTAATAGATTGGAGCAGATAACATGCAATCTAAATCAATACCAAGAGCTGGATTCTCAAAAATAGCTATCAAAATAGCATCACCCGATGATATTTTGAACCGCTCGCACGGTGAGGTTACAAAACCGGAAACGATTAACTATAGATCGTTTAGACCTGAAAAGGATGGGCTGTTTTGCGAAAAAATATTTGGTCCTATTCGCGATTGGGAATGCGCATGTGGAAAATATAAGAGAATTAGATATAAAGGAATCGTTTGCGATCGTTGTGGTGTTGAAGTTACTCAGAAATCAGTAAGACGCGAGCGTATGGGGCATATTATGTTATCCGTACCCGTGGTTCATATTTGGTTTATGCGTACATTACCGAGTAAGATAAGCCATATACTTGGAATGCCTGCTAAGGATGTGGAACGTATAGTTTATTATGAATCATACATTGTAATACAGCCAGGTAGTACAGGATTACAGAAGAAAGATTTGCTTACTGAAGAGCAGTATCTGGATGTAATAAGTGGCATACCTGACGAAGAGTTCGATCTGGAAGACGATGATCCAAATAAATTCGTTGCTCTGATAGGCGGCGAGGCAATCAAGGAATTGTTAAAAAGAGTTGATCCTGAATCTTTATACTATGAGTTAAAGGAAAGATTAAAAACCGAGAATTCACAGCAGAAAAAAGCCGAATTATTGAAGCGGCTCAGAATAATCGGTTCTTTTTTGACGGATGATCCATCCCTAATTCAGAACAGACCTGAGTGGATGGTGCTTGATGTAGTTCCTGTAACTCCACCAGACCTTAGACCATTGGTTCCACTCGAAGGTGGTAGATTTGCTACATCTGATTTGAATGACCTATATCGTAGGGTTATAATTAGAAACAATAGATTAAAAAGATTGATAGATATTAAAGCTCCTGAAGTAATCCTTCGTAATGAGAAACGAATGCTTCAGGAATCGGTAGATGCACTCTTTGATAACAGCCGCCGAGCTGTAAGAAGTGAATCGCAGAGAGCTTTGAAATCATTGGCAGATACATTGAAAGGTAAGACAGGACGCTTCCGCCAGAATCTACTTGGAAAGAGAGTGGATTATTCTGGTAGATCGGTTATCGTTGTGGGACCTGAGCTTAAACTCTCAGAGTGCGGCTTGCCAAAGGATATGGCTGTTGAATTGTTTAAGCCCTTCATTATAAGAAAATTGATTGAACGTGGCCACGTAAAGACTGTGAAAAGTGCCAAGAAGATGGTGGAACGCAAAACTAATGAAGTATGGGATATACTTGAAAAAGTAATCGAAGGTCATCCAGTAATGCTTAATCGTGCCCCTACATTGCACCGTCTTGGTATTCAAGCATTCCAGCCAAAATTGATCGAGGGCAAAGCCATTCAGCTTCACCCTTTGGTTTGTACAGCTTTCAACGCTGACTTCGACGGTGACCAAATGGCAGTGCATTTGCCATTGAGTTATGAATCACAATTAGAAGCATTACTTTTGATTCTTGCTCCTCATAATATTATGCACACACAGAATGGCGACCCAATTGCCGTTCCTTCGCAGGATATGGTTCTTGGTGTTTATTTCCTAACAAAACTTAGGCATGGTGTTTTGGGCGAGAATAAAGTCTTTTCATCACCAGACGAAGTAATTATTGCCTATGATGCAGGAAAAGTAAGCATTCACGCTAAGATAAAGGTCCGATTGAAAGGTGAATTATTAGAGACAACAGCAGGTAGAATATTATTTAACCAGATCGTGCCAGAAGAAATTGGCTACTTAAATGAACTCCTTACTAAGAAGCGACTAAGGCAGATAATTGGTATATGCTTTAGGTCTGTTGGCTTAGCAAAGACAGTCGAATTTTTAGATTCATTGAAGGATATTGGGTTTACTTATGCTACTAAAGATGGTTTGTCTGTAAGTATTGCAGACGTATTAATCCCTATGAAAAAGGAAGAGATTATATCCAGTGCTCAAATTAAGATAGATGAGATTGAATTTGCTTATCTTAATGGTGTCATAAGTAGCGGTGAAAGATATAATAAAATTATTGATACCTGGTCAACAGCTACGAATAGGGTGGCTGATAAACTTTATAATGAATTGTCAAGAGCTGACCAGGGCTTCAACACATTTTGGATGATGCTTGATTCTCAAGCGAGAGGTTCTAAAGAGCAGATTCGCCAGCTTGCAGGAATGCGTGGTTTGATGGCTAAGCCGAAGAAATCACTTTCTGGATCAACTGGTGAGTTGATTGAAAACCCGATTATTGCTAACTTCAAGGAAGGGCTTTCTATTCTGGAGTATTTCATCTCTACTCACGGCGCTCGTAAGGGTCTGGCTGATACAGCTTTGAAAACTGCTGACGCTGGTTATCTAACACGCCGTTTGCATGATGTTGCTCAGGATGTGATTATATCAGGACAAGACTGCGGTACAATTCGTGGTGTAGAAATGACTGCTCTAAAAGATGGAGAAGAGGTTAAAGAGCCACTATTTGAAAGAATCCTTGGCAGAGTGGTTTTGATGGATGTTAGGGATCCCCTCTCCGATGAATTAATTGCAAATGCTGGCGATGTAATTGATGAAAAAATTGCTGGCGACATTGAAAAATCCTCTATAGAAAGTGTTATAATTCGTTCGGTGCTTACTTGCGAATCTCGTCGTGGTGTTTGTGCTAAGTGCTACGGTAGGAATCTGGCAACAGCAAAGATCGTGGATGTTGGTGAAGCAGTAGGTACTATCGCTTCGCAATCAATTGGTGAGCCAGGTACTCAGCTTACTTTGCGTACTTTCCATACTGGTGGTACTGCTTTGTTGGTCGCCTCACAAACCTCAGTTGTAGCTAAATTTGATGGTATTATTCATTTCGAGAATATTCGTCAGGTAAGTTACGAAGGTGATGAGGATATGGTACACGTAGCTGTAAGCCGTAGTGGAATAATCAATATTGTTGATCCGGATAGCAATCGTACTCTTACAAAATATGATGTTACGTATGGAGCCGACCTTAAAGTGCAAGATGGTAGTACTGTTAAAAAAGGTCAAATGATATACGAATGGGATCCTTATAATACTACAATTATTACAGAAGTACAAGGTAAAGTAAAATATAATGATCTACTTCCAAACGTTACTTATCGCGAGGTCAATGACGAGCAAACAGGTCATATTACCAAAGTTGTAGTTGATTCACGCGATAGAACCAAATCCCCGACAATAGAAATAGTTGATGATGATGGTGATGTATTAAAAATATACAACATTCCTACAAAAGCCCAATTACGTGTTGATGATAACGAGGTGGTTGGCGTTGGTACTCCTTTGGTCAAGATTCCAAGAGATCTCGGACGTATGCGAGATATTACAGGTGGTCTGCCACGAGTAACTGAACTTTTCGAAGCACGCGCACCACAGAACCCTGCCATTGTTTCCGAAATTGATGGAATTATTTCCTTCGAGAAACAAAAGAGAGGACAGAGAACTATTATTGTTACTTCACTTGATGGTAAAACGAAGATGGAGTATAACGTTCAAGTAGGTAAATACATTCTTGTTCAAGAAGAAGATTTTGTTCGGGCTGGAGATAGATTAACAGAAGGTTCGATCAATCCTCACGATATATTGAGAATCAAAGGAGCAAATGCTGTACAGGAATACCTTGTAAATGAGATTCAAGAAGTATATCGTATGCAAGGTGTGAAAATAAATGATAAGCATATAGAAGTTATTGTACGCCAAATGCTACAAAAAGTTAGAGTGGTTGATTCAGGCGATTCATCATTCCTGGAGAATGACCATGTAGATAAAATAAGATTTACTGACGAGAATGAAAGATTAAAGAAGCATGTTGTAATAACTGATTCTGGTGAGTCAAAACAGAAGCTAAATAAATTACTCTCAAGAAAGAAAATGAGAGAGATAAACAATGATGTGAAGAGAAAGATGATGACTCAGGCAGCCTTCAGACCTGCCGATCCAGTAATTGCCGAACCACTATTGCTTGGTATTACTCAGGCATCACTTTCAACCGAGAGTTGGCTATCGGCTGCATCTTTCCAGGAGACAACGCGAGTTCTTTCCGAAGCATCGGTTGCAGCAAAGGTTGATAATCTGATGGGTTTGAAAGAAAATATCATACTTGGGCAGTTAATACCAGCTGGTACTGGCTTAAGGCATTATCAACAAATGAATATCAGCAGTGATATTGGGAATATTTTTGGTAAGAATCCTGTTAAGAAAGAGGAACCAGAAGAAATTACTCCTGATATTGAATCTGTACCCGATTCATTAAAAAATATTACAAAGATACCTTTATAATGTTATGAATTTATATCTAAGTAATACGAAGCCGCTTTGTTACATCGGAGCGGCTTCTTTAAATTTGAATATTTATTCTATATAATAATATTATTGAATTATTCATCAAAACAATTAATAATAAAAGATATACTAAGATAGACAAATGGAAAATATCAAAAACACCAGAAACATAGGCATAGCAGCCCATATAGATTCAGGAAAGACAACCTTGTCTGAAAGAATATTATATTACACTGGTAAAATTTATCAGATACATGAGGTCCGAGATAAAAGTGGAGCTGGACCGACTATGGATTCCATGGATTTGGAACGCGAGAAGGGTATTACGATCCAATCTGCTGCTACATATTGCAAATGGAAAGATTACAATATTAATATTATAGATACTCCTGGTCATATTGACTTTACTGTGGAAGTAGAGAGGGCGCTAAGAGTTCTTGATGGCACTGTGCTTGTCCTTTGTGGGGTTGCTGGTGTTCAAAGCCAGACAATAACAGTTGATCGGCAAATGCGGAGGTATAATGTGCCTCGAATCGTATTTATTAATAAGGTTGACCGCTCTGGGGCAAATCCTGATAGAATAGTACAACAGCTACGGGAGAAGCTTAATTTAAAACCAGTATTACTGACTATGCCCATTGGTTTGGAAGATAATTTCGAAGGTGTAGTTGATCTTCTTAAAATGAAAGCTATTTATTATGAAGGTCAGATGGGCGAAAATGTAATTGAAAAAGATATTCCTGAATATTTAATTGAAGAAGCAGAGACACGCCGACTGGAAATCGTAGAAACCTTATCAGATTTTGATGATAATATTGCAGAGAAGTTTCTTTCTGATGAAAAAGTTAGCTCAGAAGAGATGATACCCGTAATTAGAAAGCAAACCAAGAATCTATATATAGCACCTGTCTATATTGGAACAGCAAAGCGGAATAAGGGGATTCAGACCTTGCTTGATGGTATTGGACTGTTCCTGCCTAATCCTTATGATATTGACAACACTGCTTTAAACTTAGATGATAACGAAGCTACCGTTAATCTTCAAACTGATTCTGGCAAACCATTTGTTGGCCTTGCATTTAAGCTGGAAGATGGCCAATTCGGACAGCTTACGTATATGAGAATTTACCAGGGAACTGTAAAAAAAGGCGACAATATAATAAATATTAAAGATAAGAAGAAGATTAAAATACCTCGCTTGATCAGGATGCACGCAAACGAGATGCACGACATTAATGAAGCTACTGCTGGCGATATTGTTGCTTTGTTCGGCATTGATTGTTCAAGCGGTGATACATTTACTGATGGTACTGTCAATTACTCTTTGAGTTCGATGTTTGTACCGGAACCAGTAATGGAATTGGCTGTTAAACCAAAAGAAAGATCAAAGCAGGTTAATTTTTCGAAGGCACTTAATAGATTCCAGAAAGAAGATCCAACTTTCAGGATAAAACGCGATGAAGAAAGCGGCGAAACTTTGATACGTGGCATGGGGGAACTTCACTTAGAGATATATCTTGAAAGAATAAAGAGAGAGTATAACTGTGAAGTAGATTTTGGGAAACCCAAAGTAGCATTCCGCGAAGCTATTACCAAGAGAATGGATTTCAATTATACTCACAAGAAACAAACCGGCGGTTCCGGTCAGTTTGCACGAGTAGCTGGCTTCGTAGAGCCAATACCAGCAGAGGAGAATACTGATTATGAATTTGTTGATAAGATTGTTGGCGGAGTAATAAATAGAGAGTACATACCTGCCTGCGATAAAGGATTTCAAGAGCAGATTCACGAAGGAGTGCTTATCAATCAACCGGTAGTCAATATTAGAGTTTGTATAAATGATGGCTCAACTCATGCAGTTGACTCTTCGGAAATGGCTTTTAAAACAGCATCAAAGGCAGCTTTGAGAGAAGTTCTAAGGAAAGCTGATCCAATAATATTGGAACCAATTATGAAATTAGAAACTTCTGTGCCAGATGAATACCAGGGAGTAGCCATTGGTCAGATTAACCAGAGAAGAGGTGTTATAATCAATAATACTATGGATAGTGGTTATGTGGTTGTAGAAGCAGAAGTTCCATTAAGCGAAATGTTCGGATATACAACTGCTCTGCGTGGTTCTACACAGGGCAAAGGTGAATTTACAATGGAATTCCTGAAGTATTCTGCTGTTCCGAAAGGGGTACAGGAGGATATTATTGAAGAATTTAGAAAGAGTAAGCAAGAAAGTTGAATAAAAGTAAAATTATTTTAAATATTTGAAAATAATATTTTGCTTTTATTAAAAGTTTTTTTATTTTTGTAAGCTCTCTAATAATGAGGGCTATATTTTTTTAAGTGATATTTTGAAGGAGAAATTTGTGCCAACGTTAAGTCAGTTGATCAGGAAGCCACGAAAGAAAGTAAAAGTGAAGAGTAAATCGCCGGCATTAGCATCATGCCCGCAAAGACGTGGCGTATGCACTCGCGTTTATACTACTACACCTAAGAAGCCAAACTCGGCTTTGCGTAAAGTAGCTCGTGTGCGATTGACTTCGGGTTTCGAGGTAACATCATACATACCTGGCGAGGGGCACAATCTTCAGGAACACTCTATTGTTTATATTCGCGGTGGTAGAGTGAAAGACCTACCCGGTGTCCGCTATCACGTAATTCGTGGTACTGCTGATACGCAAGGGGTAGAAGGACGCAACCAGGGCAGATCTAAATACGGATCGAAGAGACCCAAAAAAGATAAAAAATAATTTGAAATTGATTTATTAACTTTATTAATAGATTCTAAGATGAGAAAAAGAAGAGCTGAGAAAAGACGTTTGGATCCGGATCCTAAGTATAAAGATATTATTATTTCCAGATTGGTTAATAATATAATGCTTGACGGAAAGAAAAACACTGCAAGACGAATTGTGTACGATGCTTTTGAAGTAATTGAAAGCAGAACTAAGCAACCACCACTTGAAGTGTTCAAGAAAGCTTTGTCAAACGTAGCTCCGGTATTGGAAGTAAGATCCCGCCGTGTTGGTGGTGCTACATATCAAGTGCCGGTAGATGTTCGTGAAGACCGCAGAATCGCTTTGGCTTTGAGATGGATAAAAACCTATTCAAAATCCAGACGTGATAAAACAATGGCTTTACGACTTGCCGCAGAGCTTATAGCCGCATCGAACGGCGAAGGTTCTTCTGTGAAAAAACGCGACGATACACATAGAATGGCAGAAGCTAATAAAGCTTTCGCACATTTTAAATGGTAATAAATTTTTGTTCTTTGTAAATTGGATTGCTGAAAAGATCATGCCACGTACAGTTGACATAGATAAAATCCGGAATATTGGCATTATGGCCCATATTGATGCCGGAAAAACCACGACAACTGAAAGAATGTTGTTCTATTCCGGTTACCTTCACAGAATTGGTGAAGTTGACGATGGCACTGCCTTCATGGATTACATGGAGCAGGAAAGGGAACGTGGAATTACAATTATGTCGGCTGCCACTACAAGCGTTTGGCGTGATCATCAGATAAATATAATCGATACACCCGGGCATGTTGATTTTACTGCGGAAGTTCAACGCTCATTGAGAGTACTCGACGGAGCAATAGCTGTTTTTTGCGGTGTTGGAGGTGTGGAACCCCAATCCGAAGCAGTATGGCATCAAGCAGATATGTATAAAGTTCCTCGGATTGCTTATGTAAATAAGATGGATCGCCTCGGAGCAGATTTCTTTAATGTTCTGAAAATGATTAAAGAAAGACTTAATGCAAAACCTGTTCCGATACAGATGCCAATAGGATCAGAGGATAATTTCACCGGTATAATTGATCTTTTGGAAATGAAAGCCCTTTACTTCGATCCCGATACACAGGGTTTTGAATTCGAAGAAGCTGAGATTCCAGATGAATTGATTGGAAAAGCTGAAGAGCTAAGAGCCGAAATGGTGGAAAGTGCAGCAGAAACAGATGACGAGTTGCTTACGAAATATCTCGATGGCGGTGAATTAACAAAGGAAGAAATAATTAAGGGTTTAAGAAACGGTGTAATTGCCTTAGATTTCATACCGGTACTTACCGGATCATCATTGAAAAATATAGGCGTTCAACCGCTGCTCGATGCAATTGTGGATTTTTTACCATCACCTCTCGAGGTGAAGTATTTTGATGGTTTCGATCCGGAAGATCACGAAAAACATATTAGCCGTGATCCATCCGACAATGAGCCGTTTTCTGCTCTCGCTTTCAAAGTACTTACAGATCCATTTGTAGGCAGATTGACTTTCATAAGAATATATTCTGGCAGTATCAAATTAGGACAAACTGTTCTAAATCCTGCTGAGAATAAAAAAGAGAAAGTTCAAAAAATTCTTAAAATGTATGCCAATAAACGTAAAGAAATACAGGAAGTATTTACTGGTGATATAGTGTCGCTTCCAGCTCTTAGGTTTACAAAAACAGGAGATACGATATGCGATATGAAAGACCCCATACTTTACGAGAAGATAAGATTCGCTGAACCAGTTATTAATCAAGCAATAGAAGCAAGAACTCTGGCTGACAGAGATAAGTTGCTAACAGCGTTAGATAAATTAGCTGAGGAAGACCCAACATTCAAACACTTAATTGATGAAGAAAGTGGTCAGATAATAATAAGCGGTGTCGGAGAGCTTCATCTTGAAATAATTGTTGATAGATTAAAACGAGAATTTAATTTAGAGGCAAAAGTTGGCAAACCGCAAGTAGCTTACAGGGAAACTGTAACAAAGCATGTCAAACAAGAAGGAAAGTTTGATAAGCAAGCAGGCGGAAAAAATCAATACGGTCATGTTTGGGTGGAAATCGAACCCGGCAATAGGGGAGAAGGTCTCGTAGCTGAGATAAGCTGCAAAGACGGTATTGTACCAAAGGAGTATTATGACTCGATGAAAAAAGGTGCAATAGATGCATTGCAGGTAGGGCCTATGGGCTATCTACTTACAGATGCTAAAGTCAATATTGTAGATGCAAACTACGACGACGAGCTTTCAACGGAACTGGCATTTAAGATTGCAACAACAATCGCTGTAAGAGATGCCGTTAGGAAAGCAGACCCAATACTATTGGAGCCAGTTTTCAATGTAGAAGTTGTCTCTCCAGATGAATATGTCGGGGATATTATTGCAGATCTGAATGCGAGAAAAGGAAAGATCGAAGGTATTGAGCAGAGAGCGTCTATGCAGATAGTTAATTCTACTGTGCCTTTATCCAATATGTTTGGATATGTTACTCAATTACGATCTTTAAGCCAAGGACGAGCAGTTTACTCAATGTCATTTTCGCATTATGAGCCGGCAATTAGAAAAGAAATGTTTTAAATTATCCAGAGATGGAAATAGTTGATTTTAATATAGATTAAAAATATGTTTTGTTATAAAATTAATATAGGAGCACTTCAAAATGGCTAAGGAAAAATTTGATCGCTCGAAACCACACGTAAATATTGGTACTATTGGTCACGTTGACCATGGCAAGACTACTTTGACAGCCGCTATTACAATGGCATTGTCAAAGAAGGGAACAT
>Ga0272443_10003558_pt1 | contig 18175 bp, 10 predicted proteins | sample SSMAcet12_FD_193581 | JGI IMG/M metagenome (GOLD analysis project Ga0272443, IMG submission 193581) | Marine sediment archaeal communities from Little Sippewissett salt marsh, Falmouth, MA, United States - SSM-Acet-12 | ecosystem: Environmental > Aquatic > Marine > Wetlands > Sediment ... | reverse complement strand
CTCGACGTGCAATCCCACCAGAAAGCCGCAATGGCGGCTTTCCTCCACTGCCCTGGCCGATAAAATCGAGATCCCGACACCGGCTTTGATCCCCTGGATCACCGACTGGGTGCTTCCCATCTCTGCAACCACCTTCAGATCATCGAGGCTGCTTCCCTGGCTGGAAAGGCTCTGCCGGATCGACTTCAGGGTTCCGGATCCAGCCTCCCGGATGATGAAAGGCTCGCTGGCGATTTCGTCGAGGCTCACCCGCGTCCTTTTTGCCCAGCGGTGTCCGGCCGGCACCACCAACAGCATCTGATCCTCGATCAAAGGCTCCTGGACGATCTTCTTGTCGCCGGTTCGTGCGCCGACGACGCCGATCTCCACGACGCCGTCGCGCACATCTTCGATAATCTTTGCCGTATCGCCGTTGACCAGGGCCACCTGAATCTCGGGGTAGGACCGGCCAAAACCACCGATGATCTGCGGCAGAATATAGCCCGCCGGGATGGTGCTGCCGCCGATGGTAAGCTTCCCGCGCGTCTTTCCCTGAAACTCGGAAAGGAGTGACTCGGTTTCGTTTTTCAGGGCAATCATGCGGCGCGCGCAGTCATACAGGAGGCTGCCGGCCCGGGTCGGAACCGCCTCCTTGGAAAGGCGGTCAATGAGCCGACAGCCGAAGTGTTCCTCCAAATCCTTGATGTGGCTGCTCACCGTCGGCTGAGACAGGTAAACCGCCTTGCCGGCCCTGGAAAAACTCTTTAACTCGACGACCTTGCAGAAGATATGGAGCTGCCAGAGATCCATGGCGTCCGTCACGACCTTTGGTTCTTGTTTTCGAACCTTTCCCGGAGCTTCTTCTGGACGATGGCCGGCACCATGCCGTTGATGTTGGCTCCAAAATAGACAGCTTCCTTGATGATCGAGGAGCTCACGTAGAGCCAACGCAGGCTGGTCATCAAAAAAACCGTCTGGATCTCCCGATTCAAGCGCCGGTTCATGAGGGCGAGCTGAAATTCGTATTCAAAATCCGAAACCGCCCGCATGCCCCGCAAGATCGCCTGGGCATTGTGCTTCACGCAATAGTCGACAGTGAGGCCGTGGAACGTGTCCACTTCGATATTGCCAAGCCCCTTGAGGCTCTCTTCGAGCATTTCCACCCGTTCTTCCAGTGAAAAAAGAGAGGTCTTCTGGGGGTTGTGTAAGATGACGACGATGATTCGGTCGAAAAGCTCCAGCCCGCGTTCGACCACGTCCACATGTCCATTGGTGACAGGATCGAAGCTTCCGGGATAGATGGCGGTTGTGGTCATGGATCCATCCGAATTTTTAAAGGGAGTGCTCTGTTTGCTCAAAACAAACGGTGCATTACCAAAGCAGTCTCTATACCAAATAACGAATGAAGGATACAAGGGTATTTCCCTGGCGCCGCTGATCCTCGAGCCTGAAAACGGCGGCATCCAGTCGGATGGATTCTGCCGTGCTGTGTTCGACGACGATGCAGGCGCCGGCCGCCGCCGACCGGCTGCGGTGAAGATGTTCCAGGGTCCGGCAGGTCAAGTCTCTGGCGTAGGGGGGATCGATGAACACCAGGGAAAATGCCGGGTCGGCCCCTCGGAGGCATGCCAGGTTCCGACGAATATCCCAGCAAATCTTTCGGCTGATGTCTTCCAGTCGGCAGGTCTTCAGATTTTTCCCCAGCAGGGCCAGGGCCCCTGGACTGCGATCCACAAACCAGGCCGACCCCGCCCCCCGGCTCAAGGCCTCGATGCCGAGGGCGCCGGTGCCGGCAAACAGGTCCAGGACCACCGCGTCTTGGACCTCCCCGGCCAGGATGTTGAAAATCGTCTCCCGCAGCCGATCGGCAGTAGGCCTGACGGATCGATCCTTCGGGGAAAAAAGCCGCCGGCCCCGGAGGCTGCCGCCGATAATCCTCACGGTTTTCTCCCTTATGCCGGGCTCCGACCGGAGAGGCCTCGGGCAGCCCGCAAGCGGAGGGTTTCATTTGAAACGAAACCCTGCACCTTGGCAGTGACCCGACGAGGCAATTCGCCGGGCCGACTCAAGTCAATTTCTTGATCTTCCGGTGCAGGTAGCTTCTTTCCACACCGATCTGCTCGGCGGTGCGGCTGACATTGTGGTCGTTTTCCGCAAGCTTTCGCTCGATGAACGTCTTTTCAAAAAGGCGCCTTGCTTCCTTCAGGCCGTCTGCAGCGAACAGCGCGTCCTGGGATGAGGCGTGTTGCTCATGTTCTGGGTTGTAGGCCGGTGGAATGTCCGGCACTTCGATGATGTTCTTGGAAACCAGTATATCCAGCCGCTCGACGAGATTTTTCAGCTCCCGAACATTTCCAGGCCACGGGTAGCAGGCAAGCACCGCCATGGCGTCGGCGGTCATTTTCTTCTTTTGCCGGCGGTTCTGCCGGGAAGCCTCCGCCAGAAACAACTCGACGAGAATCGGGAGGTCTTCGATGCGGTCCCTGAGAGGCGGAACCGTTATGGGAAAAACGTTGAGCCGGTAATAGAGGTCCTCGCGAAAGGCCTGCTCGGCGATCTGCTTTTCCAGGTCCTTGTTGCTGGCTGCGATCACTCGGACGTTCACTCGAATGATTCGGCTGCCGCCGACCCGCTGAAATTCCTGCTCCTGAAGAACCCGAAGAATCTTGGCTTGGGTTTTCAGGCTCATGTCTCCGATCTCGTCGAGAAAAAGGGTGCCGTTGTCCGCCAGCTCGAACTTGCCCCGCTTCTTTGAGGTGGCACCGGTAAAGGCCCCTTTTTCATGACCGAACAGCTCGCTTTCGATCAGGTCTTCGGGGATGGCCGCGCAATTGACATCGATCAGCGGGCCTTGGGCCCTCGGGCTGAGATGGTGGATCGTCCGGGCCACGAGCTCCTTTCCCGTGCCGTTTTCTCCGGTGATCAGGATCCACGCGTCGGTGGGGGCCGCCACGGCGATTTGCTTTTTCAAGGCTTCAACCGGGGAGCTGTTTCCGTCGATGGAATGCTTTTCAAGGGTTTTTTTTCGAAGATAACGGTTTTCCTCTTCCAACCGGCGAAAATTGAGGGCGTTGTTGATGGCCACGATCACCCGGTCGATGGACAGCGGCTTTTCGATAAAATCGTAGGCCCCGAGCTTGGTTGCCTTGATGGCGGTATCGATGGTCCCGTGTCCGGTGATCATGATCACCTGGATGAACGGATTTTCCTTTTTGATCTCGCTGAGGACTTCCAGTCCGTCCATGCCCGGCATCCAGATATCGAGCAGCACCAGGTCGGGCGACTCGGCATCGATGATTTTCAGCGCCTCATATCCGTTGAAGGCGGACATCACCTCAAACCCCTCGTCGGAAAGAAGGCCTCCGAGGGATTGCAGAATCGACGGTTCATCGTCGACGATCAGTACCGATGGGAACATGAAACCTCCTGAAAAAAAAGGTTGGCCCTTTTGGCCATTAAACCTCTGAACCTTGCTTGCCGCGGCGTAGCTCCGAAGGAGCGAAGCCGGGAACCCCTGAACCTGTCAACCCTAATAGGGAAGTTCGATGACGAATTTGGCTCCCCGGGGAGAATTGTCTTCGACACGGATCAGGCCTTCGTGATCCTGGACGATGGTGCTGACAATCGTCAAGCCCAACCCCATACCCGCTTTTTTGGTGGAAAAATTCGGCTCGAAGAGCCGGTTTTTGTCCTGATCGGCAATGCCGGCGCCGTCGTCTGCAATGGTCAACCGGACACGCTTGAGCAGCGGATCATGGCTTGCAGACAGCCAGACTGTTCCCTGACGCCGAATGGCCGCGATGGCATTGTCGATCAAATTGATGAGCGCCTGCTTGATCTGCTGCCGATCGAGGTTCAGTCTCGGTAGACGGTCCTCCGCCTCGATCCTGAAATCGATATGAGGATGGCTCTCCCGGTACAGAGCGACCGTCTCGTCGATCACCGGCGTCAGGTCGCAGGGTTTTGGATCTGCCGTCGGAAACCGGGCAAAGGCTGAAAACTCGTTGACGAGATTGCGAATCAGTTCCACGTGATCGATGATGGTCTGGGTGCATTCGTCGAACACCGGCTCCTTGACCCGGTCTGAGAATTTCCGCTTCAGGCGCTGGGCCGAGAGCGAAATCGGCGTCAAAGGATTTTTCACCTCGTGGGCGATCCGCCGGGCCACCTCACGCCAGGCCGCCATTCGCTGGGCCTTTTCCAACTCGGTCAGATCGTCGAAGACCATGACGATGCCCATGTGCCGGCCGGCATCATCCTGAAGTGCACTGATATTGACCAGAAAGCTGCGGGGGCGGCCGTCCACCGTCACCCGGAGGGGCAGCTCGACGCTTTCTTTCGGAGACCGGGTGATTTTTTCCGTAACCTCCTTTGCCAAGGCCAGGTGTTCGCCCCGCAGCAACGTTTTGTAGCTCGCGTTGAGCACCCGCTCGGCCTTCAGATTGAGCATCCGCTCAGCCGACTTGTTGAGGGTTGAAACCATGCCGGCTTTGTCCAGGGTGATCACGCCGGTGGAAATGTTGCGCAGAACGATCTCCATGTACCGCCTTCGCTCTTCGATTTCAAGGTTCTGCTCCCGGAGTTTTTTTGCCGAAAGCTCGAGCTGCTCTCTTCCGATTCGCAGATCCCGGGTCATTTTGTTGAAGGACTCCACCAGGGAGCCGATTTCATCGTCGGCCGCAGGGCTGATGGTAAACTTCAGGTCCCCTTCGGCCACCCGCCGGGTGCCTTCAGCCAACTCCATGATCGGTATCGTGATCGTTTTGGCCAGGGTGAAGCCGAACCAGATGGCGCAAAACACCACCAGCAACCCAACGATGGACAGCGTGATGTAGTAGGTGGCCCGAATCGGCTCCTTGAGCAGTTTGATCTGCTGATATTCCTCGAAACCTCTGGAAATGGAAGTAAGATCTTCTGCCAGATCCGGAGGCACCAGTACGCTGACCACGGCGTATGCCTGGGCCTCGTCCGGGGCGGCCCCGAAGGGAACGGCACAGATCGTCCGGATCATCTCTCCGTCTTCTCCGGAGAAGGTCAGGGTGCGGAAGCCATCGGGCGTCATCTTTTTTTGGAACTGCTCTGCATCCAGCGCCTCCAGGCCCCGTTCTTGAAGTTCGTCGGCCATGGCATAGCTGAGCCGCTGAAGTCTTGGGCCGTAGATCTCCACGGCGTGCAAGTTGAACGCGCGCTGCACCACCTGGATGTATCGGGAAAGGCCTTTTTGCTTTTCGGGTTGATAAAATTCCCTGATTTTCACCTGATAGGCGATCCGCTCCAGGTAGAATCGGTTATTTTCGTCAACATACCCATACAGGCGGCGGCCCACCACCAGCGAATTTTCCAGGGCTTGCTCTACCGGAACGTTGAACCAGAATTCGATGCTGTTGGTGATGAAGTTGATGGAAAAAAAGAAAAGCACGATGGTCGGCAGCAGTGTCAGGGCGACGAAGGCAGCCACCAGCCGCGTTCGAAGTCTGGCGCCCATGAGGCGCCTTTTCCGATCGTACAGCAGCTTGACCAGGTTTCGAAAGACCAGAAACAGGAGCAGGATCAACAGCAGCAGGTTGATGTTGATCAGGATGAACATCAATATGGTGTTGGAGATCGGAAAGTCGGCGCCGAAATGAATGACGCGGTTTTCGGCATAGGTCAAGGCGGCGACCACGAACGGGATCAGGATCATGAGGATCCGTTCGCGTTTTCGTCTTCGGCGGTCGGCCTCGGAAATCTGATGGGAATCAGCCTGGGAGAGGGTTTTGTTCATCGATTTGCGGCTATTCATGCATCCAGTAGTCTGTCAGTCTCGTGGATTTATTATTTCGCGGAACGCGAAAACTCATAAAATCGAGGCGGCAATTTTATCAATAGATGAAATCGATGGTGTACCAATCGGTTTCGAAGTCCCACAGGGAAACAAAGAACAGAACGTAATGAAGATAGAAAGGAAGTGTGTATTCGCTGAGTTCGGCCTTGGCCCGAAGCTGGTACTGCGCGCCCTTTTCAAGGCTGTTTAAGGCGATGATCGAAAGGCTGTCGATCTCCGTCATCCATTTTCGGGCCTCGGTGAAGGATTTGGTGGTTTTGGATTTGTTCTGCTCCCAGGACCGCCGGACGTCGAATTCCTTTTTCAAATTGTCGTACTTGATGGTGTGGGTGACTTCCAGATCGGCAATTTCTTTGTCGAACCAGAAATTACGGGCCACAAAAAGATGAATGAAAAAGGAAAAGGTTGTCGGCACCCCCGAAAGAATCGCCTCCTTCATCTGCGCCGTAAAGGCGCCCTCGACGTTCATATAGACCAGTAAATCGTCCCTCGTATTGGTAACGACGATATTGGTCAGGGCAGCCTCCTGGGCGGCTCCCCTCATCGGAAGCACCAACATCAGGATCAGAATCAGGGCAAAGGTCGTCTTTGAAAATCCTCGCCTCAGCATGATATTCTGGTTCCTTTCCCGGTCTTTGCGCCACGCACCGTAGAACACCCCTTCAACAACCGGGGCGACTCGGCACTGGATCCCTTTAACCTCACGACCTCCGGCAAAGCCGGAGATATGCCCGACTTTACTCCAAACTCGAAAGCGATTTTATTAAAAAATGCCAAAAAAACACAGATTTACTTTTTAACCGAAGGAGGGTCAAATGGCAAGGGATTTTGGTTGCTCTGCCCGGGGGTCCGCCGTGGTGTGCATCGTGCACGTGCGCCATGCCGCTTTATTGTCAAAGAAGGCCTTCAAAAAGGAGTGGTTAAATGCGTGGCCGGATTTGCTTACCACCAGGTGACCGATGACCGGCATTCCGAGCAGCGCCAAATCGCCGATGCAGTCGAGAATCTTGTGGCGGACGAACTCGTCTTCGTAGCGGAGGCCGTCATCGTTGACGACGCCGGTCTCGCTTACGACAACGACGTTGTCAAGGGAGCATCCTCCGGCGAGTCCGTACCGTTTCAGATATTCATATTCATGAAGAAAACCGTATGTCCGGGCCCAGGCGATCTCTCTTTGAAAGGATTCCGGCGATCCGTCGAAGGTTCGGGTCTGTTTTTGGATCAGGGGATGGTCATACTCGATGGTGTAGGTCAGTTTGAAGCATGAAAGGGGGTAGATCCCAACGAATTTTCCGTTTTCATGAAGTTCGATCGGTTCGGTGACGGTGAAATAACACCGGGGTCCGGCCTGGGATTCGAGGCCCGCCTTTTTGATCATTTCGGCAAAGGGGCCTGCACTTCCGTCCATGATCGGCATTTCGTAGCCGTCGAGTTCCACCAGTGCGTTGTCCACCGCCATGCCGGTCAGACATGCCATCAGATGCTCGATGGTGGAGACGATAGCGCCTTCGGCGCCGATCACAGTGGCATTGCTGGTGTCGACCACGTGATTGAAATGGGCCGGAATGACGGGCCTTGCCGGTAAATCGACCCGAACGAATTTAATGCCGTGGTTGACCGGTGCCGGCCTCAGGGTCAGGTTGACCTGTCTGCCGGAATGTACCCCGATGCCCGTGGAGCTCACCGCGCGCTTTAAGGTGTGCTGCTGGGTATGAATATGCATGATGGTTCGGTTCATCCTTCCTATATAAAGATTGTTCTCTATATCGGCATTTGGTATGAAAAACAAGGGGGTTCAGTCAAGGCGGGCAAGAAATCGGGAGCTGCGACATGCTCGCCAAGGTTCTCAGCAGCGCCGTCATCGGCATCGATGCCTACCTGGTGGAGGTGGAGGTGGACATCGCCGCCGGTCTTCCCGCTTTTACCACAGTGGGGCTTCCGGAGGCCTCCGTCAAGGAAAGCCGGGAACGGGTCAAGTCCGCCATCAAAAATTCAGGGTACCATTTCCCGGACGACCGCATCACCGTCAACCTGGCTCCGGCCAACATCAAAAAGGACGGAACCGGCTTCGATCTTCCCATGGCTTTGGGGATTCTGGCCGCCACAGGCCTTGTCCCGATAAATGCCCTGGATCAATTCGTCTTTTTGGGCGAACTTTCCCTAGACGGGAGGATCAAACCGGTAAACGGCTCCCTGCCGATGGCCATCACGGGCAAACGAGCCGGCCGAAGGGGGATCGTGGTCCCCTTTGAAAACCGGCGGGAGGCCGCCGTGGTCGAAGGCATCGGGGTGTACCCGGTGAAAAGCCTTTCGGCGGTGGTCGAATTTCTCCGGGGGATTCGACCGATCCTCCCTGAAAAGACCGACATCGACGGGATCTTTTCTTCCGCAGATCCGGTCAAAGACGACTTTTCCGAGGTCAAAGGCCAGGAGCATGTCAAGCGGGCCCTGGAGGTGGCCGCCGCAGGCGCCCACAACCTGATCATGATCGGACCGCCCGGCTCCGGGAAGACCATGCTCGCCCGACGGCTGCCGGGCATTTTACCGCCGTTGACGTTTGCCGAAGCCATCGAGACGACCAAGATTTTTTCGGTGGTCGGCCTGCTTGACGAAAACCAGGCACTGGTCATCGCCCGGCCGTTTCGGGCCCCCCATCACACGATCTCAGACGCCGGGCTCATCGGCGGCGGCCACGTGCCCCGCCCGGGCGAGGTCAGCCTGGCCCACAACGGCGTCCTGTTCCTGGACGAACTGCCCGAGTACAAGAAACACGTGCTCGAAGTCCTGCGCCAGCCCCTGGAAGACCGCAAAGTAACCATCGCCCGGGCGGCCTCCACCATCACCTACCCGGCCCGGTTCATGCTCGTGGCGGCCATGAATCCCTGCCCGTGCGGATTTTTTTCCGATCCGAGACACCCCTGCCGCTGCACCTATCCGCAGATCCACCGCTACCGGGCCAAGATCTCAGGTCCCCTCATGGATCGGATTGACCTTCACGTGGAGGTGCCGGCAGTGGCCTACAAGGACCTGGTGGGCGAAATTTCCGCAGAACCCTCTTCCGATATCCGGGAGCGGGTCCTGGCCGCCAGAAAGATCCAGGAAGCGCGATTTTCAACCACCCGCATCTTTGCCAACGCCCAAATGAGCAACCGGCACATCAAAAAGTTTTGCAATATCGATGCGGCCTGCGCCGCCCTGCTCGAATCGGCCGTGGACCGCTTCGGCCTGTCAGCCCGGGCCTACAGCCGGATCGTCAAGATCGCCCGCACCATCGCCGACCTGGCCGGCGAGCAAGACATCACCGCCGACCACATCTCAGAAGCGATCCAGTACCGCTCGCTTGACCGGGGCAAGACCGCGGCCGGGGGAGTGTTGTCGCCGCAGTAGTGGCGAGTCGTTTCTATTTCAAATGTCGAGCCAATCCGGTCCTTACGCTTGGTCTCGCCGCCCTGGCTGTGGAAGAAAAAATGGATACTTCTCTTTCGGCACGCACCCGCATTGTCCGCACATGCCCCGGAGGGCGTCTTCTTTCCTCACTGTCTTGTGCGGATTTTTATTGGCGCGCACGCGGGGCTACTGTGGTCGATTAGCCGGGGAAATTTTATGAAGCGGAACCTGAGGCTGGATGCAAAATCGGCGGTCCTGGCCCTGGGCCCGACCGATGCCGACGCCGACGGCGACTGGATGGACGACGCCTGGGAAATCGAACATTTCGCAGATACCGCAAGAGACGGCACCGGCGATTTTGACGGCGACGGGATCGACGACTTCACCGAATTTCAGCTCGACACGGACCCGACCCTCGCCGATACGGACAAAGACGGCCTGCCGGACCGGTGGGAATTTGTCATGGGACTCTTACCGGCCGCAGACGACGCCGGCAGCGACGCCGACAACGACGGTATGACCAACCTGGAAGAATACCGTTCGGTGGTCTACCGGTTCGAAGAAGCACAGGTTTCGGCCATGGCGATTTCGGCAAACCTTCTGTTTACTGTCGACGGGCAAAGCGGCCGGCTCGATGTCATCGACATCGCCGATGCCGCGGCGCCGGCATTGCTGGGATCTTAAAGCGCCGGCTCCTACGGGGGCGGCGGCCTCCGGCTGGACGGCACAAACGTTTTTGTCGTGGACGGCGAAGGGGTCATCCACACCGTCGACGTGAGCAATTCCGCCCTCCCGCAGCAAGCCGGCGTCTATTCGCAGACCGGGGGATACGTGCAGGGGCTGGACGCCGCCGGGACGCTGCTCAGCTTTGCCGACGGCAGCGGCCATCTCCAGGTGTTGGACATCGCAGACACCGCCTCCCCCGTGCTTACCGGCACCTACGTCGACGAAAACAACGGTTGGCTGGGCGCGGTCATCGTTTCCGGAAGCCGAGTCTACACCACGCCTTCGTCCAGTGCAGTGCAGATCGTCGATATCACCGATCCCACCGCGCCCCAAAAGATCGGAGAATACACCGCCGAACTGGTCTGGCCCCCCTCCATCGCGGTGTCGGGGGATCGTCTGTTTGCCGCAGTGCGGCCGGGATTCGACGGGATGAACACCATTGGGCAAAACGCCCTGAACATCGTCGACGTCACAGATCCGGGACAGATTCAGGTGGTCGGGGCGTATCCAGGGTTCGTGGAGGCAATGACGCTTCTGGGCCCGCTGGCCCTGGCCCTGATCGACGACAGCGTGCACCTGGTCGACCTGTCGGATCAGACCCTGCCAAAAAAACTGGCCGACATCGACGGCATCGCAGAAACCCGGATATCGGCCCTTGCGGCAACAGGAGAACACCTCTTTGTCCACTACGGGTTCGGCGCGGAAAGCGGCCTGGCCGTGGTGGACATCTCCCGCTTTGTGAGAATGTTCGCCTCCGGGGATCCGGGCGACGTCGACCGCAGCCGGACCATCGCAAACGTGCCTTCCCATTGATATCAACGGTATGCCGTTTGGCCGGCGTTTTGAAGATGTTCCGCGGTTCGGCACGGCAGGAACGCCGCACCCTGTGAAGGACAGCGGCATTGGACGAAGTTTCCCTTAGGCGCCTTAAAAACCGGGGGTCTCCTGCAAACTTCTGAGAATGAACAAAGCGTCGCCCATGCCGATTTTTCCGTCGCCGGTGGCGTCGCCGTTTCGGTTGATTTGAGCCGGGGCGGCCAGGGCTGTCTGCACCTGAAGGGTCAGCACGGCGTCTTGCAGGTCCACCTGTGAATCGCCGCTGGCGTCGCCGGCCACCGCCCCGATGGTGACTGCGACGGTGTCCGTGCCCCGCTCGGTTACGAGCAGGTCGGTGACGGTCACCTCAAACGAGCCGTTTTCCGCCAGAGCGGAAAGCCGGCACCGGGCGCCGGTGGCCGAAAGCGCAGCCATCCCTTCCGGTTCGGCGCGCCACTCGTGAAACCCGCTTCCGCCCAATGCCTCCAGTATCACATGGCCGCCGATCTGCAGCACCAACGGCGTCTGCGGCCTGATTCCGAAGGGCTCCGCCAGAACGGTCAGCACCACCGGATCGGAGGCAAATCCCGGAAAGGCAAGGTCTTGGGCGACCACGGAGATAGGCCCGGCCGAAAGACCGGTGAGGGTTCCGTTTTCATCGGCCTGGGCTGCGCCCTCGCCCGAAACCTGCCAGGTGTATAGGCCCGAACCGCCCCGGGTGACCAGGTCCAGGGTGCCGGAAACCAACAGTTCCGAAGCCGGTGCTGACAGGGTGACCGGCGCTGCGTCGGCAGTTAGGGGGTCCAGTCCCCGGGCCAGTTCCGCCCCGTCCGGGGCGCCGTCTCCATCGGTGTCCCCCCGGGTCGGATCGGTGAATTCCCTTTCTTCTTCGCGATTGGTGAGCCCGTCGTTGTCCGGATCCGCATCGGCCAGGGCAGCAAGGCTTCCAAAGTGACGGATCTCCCATTCATCGTCGAGATCGTCGCTGTCCGAGGCGGAAACCGGCCCCGCGGGGCTGACAAGCATATGGTCCTTGCCCACGGCGGTAACCGGGGTCACTGCATAATAGTAGTCCGCACCGAACACCGCCCCTGTGTCGGTGTACTGAAAACCGGCCGTCTCTGCCAGGGGCGTCATCCCGGCCGCGCTCGTAAACCGGGCCTGCGCCCGGTACACGCGGTATAGGCTCACCGATCCGGCGTCGGCATACCCGCCCCAGTCCAGGAACAGGGCCGGGGCACCGGCTGTGGACAGATCCGAGACCGCAACCTCGACCGGTCCGGGGCCGGCTGCGCCGGGGTTTTCGACAAAAGCGAAGGGCATCCCGGGCATGCCGCCTTGGACAGTGTACACGGTGGACACCGTCGCCCCCGCCAGATCGAAGGTGTAGATCCCCGGGTCCCAGGACCCGTCGATTCCGATAGCGCTGAACACCAGCGCGGATTCGTCTTCGGTCCAGAACATCCGAACAGTGGACATGCTCGCCGGCGCGCAGACCAGCTTCTGCTCCCGGTAGCCGGAGAAGAGGTCCACCAGGTAGATGCCATCCGCCTCGAAAGCGGCCATGAAGCGTCCCGTGGGGGAAACGGCAACCGCATCGGCGCCGTCCGACTCCCGGATCACCCGCACCGTCGAAAGGTCGGGGCTGAGGGCCACCAGTGCCTGGCGAAACCCGGTCGACGCCGTTTTGGCTATGGCAAAGAGGGTCTGGCCGTCCGGAGACCAGGCCGGGGAGTGAGCGTCTGCCAGGGTAAGGGTTTGGCCCGTGGCCAGGGTCAAAACCCGAAGCTGCGGCGTGCCGAAGCCTTCTGCCCAGGCATAGGCGATACGAGAGCCGTCCGGAGACCATTTTGCAGTGCTCACCGCCCCGCTGTCAAAATCCACCAGCACCTGCCAATCGGTTCCGGCCAGGCTGCTCGAAACCAGTTCGTGGCCCGTCACCCCCTCTTTGTCGCGGGCGTAGAGGATGCGGGTGCCGTCCGGGGAAAAATCCGGCGTAAAGCGGTAGGGAACGGCGGTGGCCAACGGTGTGACCGTACCGGTGAAACGGTCCAGGACATCGAGACCGCCGGAAAGATAGTACACGTAGCTTCCGTCCGGGCTGCTCACCAAGTCCTGGACGAAATCCGCGCTCACCTGTTGGGACAAGAGCCCCGGCAGCCCGATTTCAAAGACGCCTCCCGCCATCATTTCCGGATACAAAATCGTCCCTGCCACGGCGGTGGCGGCCCGGGTCACCGTGGTGAAGGAAAAGGTCTGCGGGTTGACGAGCGGGTTTCCGGCGGCGTCGGTCAACCCGGTGTTCAGTTCCAGGGTATAGCTGGTGCCGGCGGCAAGGGGACTGTCCGGCGTGAGGATCAGATCCCCGTCAACGCCGTCTGTGGCGCTGAAGGCCACCGGTACGCCGCCCGCCTGCAGGACCACGCCGGTTGCCGCCGTGGCACTGTCTGCGGCTTCGTCAAACCGGAGGGTGATGTTGGCCCCTGGCGCCATGATGATGCTGTCCGGTGCAGGGGAGCTGTTCAGAAACACCGGACCTGACGTGTCGGCGACGGTAAAGTGCCACAGGCTCGGCACCGTGAGGGTGTTTCCCGATTCATCCCGAATCCCGCCGGAAAGGGCCACCCGATACCGGCCCCCGGATACGAGGCCGCCGGGATCGAGGGTCAACACGTCGCTTGCCGGATCGTAGGAAACGGCCGCGGCAACGCCCTCTAGAAACGCACCGCCGGCGTCCACCCGGGATAGGGCGATCCACTCCCGGGTCAGCGAATCGGGGTCCACGGGGCCTGAAAAGGTCACGGTGATCACAGCGTCGGCAGAAACGCCCGCGGCGTCCGGCGCCGGGGTTCGGTCGGCAACGGCCGTGGTGCTGCTGGGCGTCGAAAAGGGAATGACCCGGGCCGCATCGTGGTCCGAGACCATCCGGTCGCCGAACAGATGGTAGTCGGAATAGCCTGTGGTACCCAGGTCCGCGACATAGGTTTGGTAGTTGAAGGTGTCGAACACGGTGAAGACGAGATCGGCCCGGTTTGGCGCCGCCGACATGTCGTATGGCGGCGCCGAAACCCGGTCCGTGTAGTAAATCAGGGTCTCGGAGGTTTCGAAGCCGGTCACCTGGGGCTTTGCGCTGACGATCATTTTGGTCTCGGCACCCGGAAAACCGAGCACCAGCCGGCTCCAGTGGCAGGTGTCGACCCAGTAGCCGCCGACAACCTCGCCGCTGGAGGCGTATTCAAGGTAGGCGGCTCGGCCGCCTGCCAGCGCGGCATCGCCGATGCGCACGGGATTTTCCGGATCCCGGGCTGCCAGGGTCTGGACTTCACCGGTTCTGCGGCTGACGGCGTGAAGGCTCTCGCCCTTGGGAACCCGGCGTTCATAGCCGAAGACGTCCGGATTCAGGTCGGTGAAGGTGTAGTTGCCGCCGTCGCCGATCTTGTACAGGACCCAGGATCGGTCCATTCCCATGAGCGCTGGCAGCTGAAAGGCTTCCAGGGTCGAAAATTCCAGCAAGACCGATGCTGCAGCCGTTCCCACCTGCCAGGTGCGAAGGACCGGGTAGGCGCCGGAGTCTTCGATCCAGGCCACCGTGTCGGAAAACAGCAGCCCGTCGGCGATCGAAACCCCGTCTGCCGTGGGAACCTTGCTGCTTCGGCCGGTTTCCTGGTCAAAGACGAACAGGGCAAAGATCTTTTCGTCGGGAGAAAGGCCCGGCCCTTCGGCCCCGGTGTTTTTCACGTAGAGGAGTCGGTCGCCGGCAACCGCCAGAAACGAGCAGTACGTGGACGGCGCGACGTTGACCCCGCCTTCGGTCTGATAGTAGTAGCCGGCGTCGAACAAGAGAGTGTCATTTCCGGTGAGCAGATCGAACCGGTACACCTTTCCGCCCAGATTGTAGTAGTAGCGTTCTCCGTCCACGAAGTACGCCAGGCCTGCGGCCACACTGTTTTTGTCGGTCATGGCCCGGGGCCGCAGCGGCGTCGTGTAGAAGTTTGCCGCATTCACCTCGAAGCCCTCGGGCACCGTGCCGACGGTGAATTCCACGGTGCGGACAAGCCCGGTGCCGGTGGCGACAGTCAGTTCGTAGCGTCCCCTGCGGCTCAGGACCATTCCGCTGGCTACCGGCTCGGCCGGCTCGCTGTTGAAGCGAAGGGTCGCCAGATGCGATCCGGAGCCGCTCGAGATGTCGAGGGTCACCGGATCGGCGTAGCTTCCCCCGTCCTGGACGCCGCCGATGGACACCGAATCGGCCGCCGCGGCCTGCTCCAGCACCTCGGTGGTAAACAGCCAGCTTTCGGCAGCCAGGGGATTTCCGGCAAGGTCGGTGCACCCGTCAGTGAGGCTGAGCTGGTAGACGGTACCCGGCAGCATCCGCCCGGGGTGCACATACAGGGTTCGGCCGGCCGCATCGTACCGGAGGGCCACTGTGCGCGCCACGCCGTTGGCCGTGAGCACCACATGTGACGGGGCCAGGGTCGCTGCGTCCATCTTTTCGGAAAACCCAACCTGCAGCGTCTGGTAGACGGAAACGGCCCCGCTGCCTGGACCCGGGCTGCGGTAAACGACGGCCGGCGAATCTTCGTCGATGTTGTTGTTCGGCCAGTTTTCGGCAAGCTCGCTTCGGGCCCAAACCTCCCAGCCGGGAAACCCATCCCGGACGCTTTCCATGTAAAGGTCGCTCCAGAGACCCACGGCATCGATCAGCTGCTGGAAAGCCGCCTCGTTTTCCGGCAGGACCGTGTAGGGGTTTTGGCGCGTCATCCAGGCGTTGAGGCTCGATGGGTCTGCATACACCTGGGTAAAGAGGTCCTTGAGCTCCTGGCGAAGATCCATGACCCGGTGCCGATCCGCCGGCCCGTAAAAAGCATGCAGGTAATTCAGTTCGGTGAGAAAATCCAGGTAGCCCTGCTCCGAAGGCATGGCCGGCAGCACGGTGTAGTCTCCGATGATGAAGTTGAGCAGGTTTCGCAGATTGGCCTGCGCCGAAAGCCGCTGCAAAAGCGCGCCGGATTCGGCCACGGCCGCGTTGAAGGCCTTGAGGCCTTCGATGTAGTCAAGGTGGGCATCGATCACGGCCCGGGCAAAGAATGCGCCGGTGTCCGAATCCCAGTCGGCCAGCAGGACGGCGATTCGCTGCACATCCCAGAAAAGATCCGCATCGGCCCGCATTTCATCTTCGCTCTGGCACAGGTAAATCCAGTTTGCCGCTGCGTGCGCAAAAAGCGTATCTTCGGCGGCGGCAAGCTCGGCCTGTTTTGCCTCGATGTCGGCGATCAGCGCGCGCCGGTCTGCCATGAACGCCTCATAGCGGTCCACCTGAATCTGCAGCGTCTGCAGGTTTGCCGCCACGTCGTCGAGCCGGGCCAGGCTCAGGGGGCTTTTGGCAAATTGGGCCACTGGGTTTCCGCTGCCCGCATACACCCGGTCCGAATCGGTCTCCAGCCCCGCTTCAGCCATGACCCGGTAGGCGCCGGCCAGGCGGATCAGGGCCTCCGGGTAGGTTCCATGGGTGTAGTCGGCGATATCCGGGGCAATAGACGGCATCTCATAGCTGCTTGCCAACGGGGACAGCGGAAAAAGGGGGTCGTACTCCCGGGTCAGGTAGTAGGGGCTGGTTCCGGAAAAATCAGGCAGGTTGGTCTGGACGATCCCTTCGGCCGCCTCATCGAATGTCCGCAGGGTTTCCGTGACAAAACCGGTGCTGTCCCAGTAGCTGTCGATCAGGGCCTGGCGCTGGGAACGCAGAAGATCGGCGGAGGCCAGCAGGGCGTCGTGCTCGGCCTGGGCCGCGGCCCGGGCGCCGTCGTGGGCATCGTAGACCCCCTGGGCGTGATCGTCGAAATATCCCCAGTTGGATGCCACATCGTTGAGGTAGACGTTCTTGTTTTCCGGAGGCTCGGCGGAACTGTTGATGTTTGCCTCGACCTGGCTTTTTTCGGCCAGGGCCTCCCTGTAGATCCCCTGATAGATGTTGACAAACTCTGCCCAGCAAAGCTCTGCTGCAGCAAAGGAGGCCGAGAGCCGGTCGACGGCCGCCGTGTGAGGCGCCGGGTCGAACGAGTAGTCGGCGTTGTTAAAATCGAGGGGAAAGACAGGGTCCTTGACGGCGCTGTCGGTGTAGCGGGCGATGTTTCGAAGGTGCAAGACGAACTGCAGCGCTTCTGTTCGGTTGACCACCATGGCGCTTTTGAGAGCCTTCATCCGCTCTAAATTGCGCTTGGCCTTCTTGACCAGTCCGTTGACCTGGGTCTTGAACAGCTCCCGGTTGATGTTGGCCAGGTCGGCGGCCTCCACCTGCTCGTAGTTTTCGATGAAGTCTTCAAGCCCGCTTTTTGTGTCGAAAAAAAGGCCCACCAGGTCGAACGTGGCAATGTCTTCAGCCACGTCCTTGACGGAGGAGACCGTGTCCTTGACGGTTTTCAGATAGGCAAAGGCCTGGTCCTGGTAGTCGAGCGCGGCCATGGCAGGAATGCCGGAAAGTGCCCCGACGGCGTTTTCCAGAGACTGGTCGGCCGTCTGAATCTTTGCGTCCCAAAACGCCGGGGTGAATGCCGGCCCCAGGTCGATCTGGATAGTCGGCGGCACATAGGCCGGATCCTCCCGGCGCACTTCCTGCACCCGGTCGTAGAAAACCGGGCTCAGATTGCCTTCGATGTAAAGGTTGAGCGCTTCCAGATGGGTGAAGGCTGCTGAAAGCTGCTTGGCGGCGGCAAGTCCCTTGGTCTGGTTTGCCCGAGAATGGATCTCGTTTACAACCGCCTCGATTTCGGCCCGGGCGGTGGTCGCATCGGCCCTGGCGGAACCAGGCAGGACAGAGAAAAAGAAAAACAGCACCCAAATCAGCAATGGAACAAATCTGCCACAGCATTTCATCATCAGCTCCAAATTTGAACTTTCGGAATTCTCGGCCCGGCGATAGGATGATTAAATTGATCGCAAGAGTATGGCATTGTAAGCAATTATCACGCCAACACAAAGTGTGCCTCAAGCCTCTGTCTACACTTAGGAAACAATCAGACAGGATTTTGTCGGTGAATTTGTTATGACAAAATTTGTCCATTCGTAGCAAAAAATGTCATCTTGTCTTGGATCCGAAGGCTCACCGAGAATTGATGTGGATACGCCGAAGCCCTTGACAATATGGTCTGGTCTGGTCAGACAAGGCTGTACCATGAGAGAGGTGCCCAATGCAGATCACCAATATTTCCGCTGCCATTGGTTTGGGGCAGAAATGAATCTTTCGCTCGATACCCACGTTTTGCTATGGTGGCTGGCGGACGATTCTTGGCTACGATACTGCATTGCTGATCCACCCGACTCTTCCAGAAGAGATAAAGAGCATTCTTACTGGGGGCAAAAGAACATCATGAGGGACGCACCCAAGCCACCTTGCGCATTCGATTTCGCCCCCTTTTTGGAGCGTCACCGAGACGCCATCATCGC
>Ga0272443_10003556_pt1 | contig 18179 bp, 7 predicted proteins | sample SSMAcet12_FD_193581 | JGI IMG/M metagenome (GOLD analysis project Ga0272443, IMG submission 193581) | Marine sediment archaeal communities from Little Sippewissett salt marsh, Falmouth, MA, United States - SSM-Acet-12 | ecosystem: Environmental > Aquatic > Marine > Wetlands > Sediment ... | reverse complement strand
TTATCTTTTATTGTAAGTATTCCATCCGACTGTATTGTTGGATTATCAGTGATGATAAAATCTGCATCAACATCATACCAGGTTACACTATCAGATGTATATCCCCCATCAACATTGATCCCGTCATCGTTCGTATTACCCGTAGTAGGAATATTACCATACGATGACATGCTGGGGTATGAACCGATATCCATCGTCAGTCCCCATGTATTGCTAGTGATAGAATTTCCCGCCCCAATATAAAATTCTCCGGTATCATTCATATATATTGCTCCATCTGCAGATGCATGTCCGGTTATTATCTGGTTCGACACATATGGATTGATACAGTTACTAAACTGCAATCCAAGAATCGTATTATTCTGAATGGTGTTCTGAACAGAAAGGGTTGGAGATGTCGCCCCTGTTGCATAGATACCATAATCATTATACTGAATTGTACAATGTTCAATAGATGGAAATGACCCATCAGTATGAATACCATGTCCAGAATAATATGTTGCATATTCGATGGTACAGTATTGCAAAGTGCCATTTGCATCAGTCTGATAATAAAGACCACTCCATTCATCTTCAATATCTCGTCTCGTAAATAAAACACCATCACCATCTGAGCTTGTTCCCTCTCCATTAAGGGTTCCGTAGATAGTTATATATTTCCCATGCTCAAATCGTACCGTTACATTATCTTTAATTGTAAGCTGACCATCTGAAAAAACCGTGGGATTATCTGTCAGAATAAAATCAGCATCAACATCATACCAGATTATACTATCAGATGTAGATCCACCATCAACATTAATCCCGTCATCGTTTGTATTTCCCGTTGTAGGAATATTCCCATATGATGATTCACTGGGATATGAACAAAAGTTAATTGTCAAACCCCACTCATTTCCTGTAACAGTATTTCCTGAACCTATATAAAATTCTCCTGAGTTGCTCATATAGATCGCTCCACCAGATGCTGTATGTCCGGTTATGGTCTGATTTGATATACTTGGACTAATACAGTTGAAAAAATGTACACCCTCTATGTTATTATTCCGAATGAGATTATTCACAGATAAAGTAGGAGATGTCGCCCCTGTTGCATAGATACCATAATCATTATTCTGGATTGTACAATGTTCAAGAGAAGGAAAAGAACCCGTTGCATGGATGCCAGCTGCGGTATAGTACGTTGCATGTTCTATGGTACAGTACTCTAACGTCCCTTCAGATCCCTCATTAAAACCAATACCATACCATTGATCATCCGAATGTCGCCTGGTAAAAAGAACACCTCCCCTATCAGAACCCGTACCTTCCCCATTAAGCGTTCCATAAATAGTTATGTATTTCCCATGCTCAAATCGTACCGTTACATTATCTTTTATTGTAAGTATTCCATCCGACTGTATTGTTGGATTATCAGTGATGATAAAATCTGCATCAACATCATACCAGGTTACACTATCAGATGTATATCCCCCATCAACATTAATCCCATCACTATTTGTATTTCCCGTAGTAGGAATATTCCCATATGATGATTCACTGGGATAGGAATTAAAGTTAATTGTCAAACCCCACTCATTTCCTGTAACAGTATTTCCTGAACCAATCTGAAATTCTCCTGAGTTACTCATATAGATCGCTCCACCAGATGCTGTATGCCCGGTTATGGTCTGATTTGATATACTTGGATTAATACAGTTAAAAAAATGTACACCCTCTATGTTATTATTCCGAATAAGATTATTCACTGATAAGGTAGGAGATGTCGCCCCTGTTGCATAGATACCATAATCATTATTCTGTATAGTGCAGTGTTCGATGGATGGAAATGATCCATCAGCATGAATGCCATATCCTGTATAGTGCGTTGCATATTCGATAGTACAGTACTTTAAAGAACCAAGAGCATTAGTCTGGTAGTAGAGTCCATACCATTCATCATCCGTATGTCGCCGTGTAAAAAGGATACCTTCGCCATCTGTATCGGTACCTTCTCCATTGAGTGTCCCATAAACACTTATATATTTTCCGTTCTCAAATCGAACTGTTACATTATCTTTAACTGTAAGTATTCCATCCGACTGTATTGTTGGATTATCAGTGATGATAAAATCAGCATCAACATTATACCAGGTTACACTATCAGACGTAGTTCCTCCATCAACATTGATACCATCATCGTTCGTATTTCCGGTAGTAGGAATATTGCCATATGATGATTCACTTGGATAGGAACCAATATCCATCGTCAATCCCCATGTATTGCCTGTGATTGAATTTCCAGTTCCAATATGAAATTCTCCGGTATCATTCATATACATCGCTCCATCTGCAGATGCATGTCCGGTTATTATCTGATTCGACACACTTGGATTTATACAGTTACGAAATTGTAGACCATGTATCAAATTATTCTGAATGGTGTTCTGAACAGAAAGGGTTGGAGAAGTCGCATCCAGTACATAGATACCATGATCATTATACTGAATAGTGCAGTGTTCTATAGATGGGAAGTATCCATCTGCATAAATGCCATATGCAGTATAATGCGTTGCATATTCAATAGTACAGTAATGTAATGAACCAAGAGCATCTGCATGGAAATAGATCCCATACCATTCATCTGTACTATCCCTTCTTGTAAAAGTGATTCCATTATCACTCGTTCCTATTGCCGATAAACGCCCGTATGTACTTAAATACGCCCCATTATCGAACTGAACAATACAGCTATCCTGTATGATCAGCCAGGCATCTCCATTAACAGTAACTCTTCCTTCTACGATATGTGGATTACTTCCGGGATGCCAGATGACTGTTGTATCTGTATAGGTTACATTATCATGAACAATTGCTCCAAGCAAGATAGGTATAAAGACCAGAACTGTGCACATTACAAAAATCTTAGATATTCTTTTCATATTGACTCCTTTTTTAGAATTTATTAATCAAAGAATTTTATTAATTAACTGCTTTTACAAAGTAAAATTTCTTCTCTCCGGTTGCTGTTTCTGTCCACGTTGTATCTGTTATACCTGACTCTTCAAGTGTCCAATTTTGAGGTTCTTCATAAGGATTGGAGTATGAATATATTTGATAGGAAGTTGCTCCGGTGACTGCATCCCAAGTGATCTCAACATTCGAACCGTTAATTGTGATCTGCACATTCTGGGGAGTTGGAACAGTCAGATAATATAAATATATATGAGTTGCATCTGTCCACGGTTCGAAATCTACAGAACCATAAAGCTTATTGCTGATTTGGATTTGATCGGTCGTTCCCCAATAAACATATTCAGCTTCAACACCTCCAGCATGATTCTCAATATTATAGTTTGAACTGCTTAGAATATCATTCCATTCGGATAGATTTGTTCCCATTTGAAACGAATTTCCATTCTCAAGATAAATACCAACTGGATTGTTTTCTATCAGGCAGTTAATAATCGTCGGATCATTGTTTTCCTCCAGATATAATCCTGCAAAATTACTATTAGTAAAAGTGCAATTAGTAAAAGTGAGATGATCGTTTGTATTTCTTAGTGTGATGTTTCCCTGGTTGGAAGCACCACCATAACTGAAACTGCAATGATCCATTAAACAAGCTCCATCAGTTTCCGCAAAATAGAGATGCCCCCAATCTCCTGGACTTGGAGTTGTAGAAGCAGAGGTAAAAGTTATTGGTAATGATGCAGTTCCGTCTGCGATCATAGAACCTAAAATAACTATTAAATGACCAGAATCGAATTTAACTGTACATCCTGGTTCAATAGTAAACATTTGAGAATTATCAACTGTAAGATTTCCATCTATAAAATATTCAGAACCAAAATTAGGCCAATTTCCTGTATGGATAGTAGAACCGTAAATTCTTATTCCATTTGCAATGGTATTGGAGCTGGAGAAATTGAAAACATGATCTGCCCTACACGATATACCATAGGAATTGACACTTCCAATTATACAGTTAACAAGTTGTGGTGAAGAACTACTGGAACTTATCAATATTCCTTCACTATTATTATCCGATATAAAACAATTGCTGATCTCCGGAGAAGAATTGCTATCAATGTGAATTCCATCAAATTCAGAATACTGAATATGACAGTTGCTAATCGAAAGAAAATCATAGCAGTTATTTAAGACGATTGCCCCATCACCCTGTCCACCGGAATAAAAAATATCACAATAATCTAATATACATGTATCATCAGGAGTATCCATTTTCAGCTCTTTCCAATCACCAGGTGATTGTATTGACTCATGAGACGTGAAAACAATATGCTCAGTTTCCGTACCATCAGCAATCAAGCTGCCATAAACATTAAAAGTACTATTTTCAGTAAAACGTAGTTCAGTTCCTGATGCGATAGTTAAAGTATCATCGTCTCTAACACTTATGGTTCCACTAATAATATAAGGTTGAGTAAAATGTCGCCAAATTCCTGTATGAAGATTATCTCCACGTACATAAATATACGGATTTGAGTTACCCGAAATCGTATTTTCCAGAATTTTATCAACATTTTCTCCATATACAGCTATGGGATAGCTACCGTTATAAGAAATCTCGTTGTAACTGATTCTGGGATAAGAACTGCCTGAACTATTATCAATACCATTACCACCGTTAAAATTAATTTCACATCCAGATATTTGAGGAGAGGAAGAGCCTTGCAAATAAATTCCTCTAGTATCGGAATATTCAATTCTACAATTTGTAACATTCATGTAATCATGGGTATTTTTAAGAATAAGAGCTCCATCTCCATTTCCAGCATACAAAATATCACAATAATATAAAGTGCAGGTTGTGTCAGGGTCATTAAAATACAGTGAGTTCCAGTCTCCATTTGCCGGAGTATCTGCATTGGAAGTAAAGACTATTTCATTACCATCGGAACCATTTGCAATAAGAGCACCCCAAACTTCAAACTTGTAATTATGTCCCACTTGAAATTCCAAAACACAGCCTTCTTCGATAGTTAGCGTATGGTTGTTATTAACAGATTGACTACCAGCAACTATATACGGAATATTAAAATTTCGCCAAGTTCCGGTATTGATCACATCGTCTTTTACATAAATACCCTTGGAGTTTCTTGTAGAAAAGGAATTTGATTCGGCTATATCATCAACAAAATCACCAAATGTAACAATAGGATAGTTATTAATACTTTGAAATGAACAATTTGTAATTGTAGGATGACCTGAATTACCTGAAGAATAAATTCCATAACTACAATGATCAAAAATACAGTTATCAATTGTTGGATAGGAACTATAGTTTAAATTTATGCCAATGGTTTGGGAATAAGTAATCGTGCAATTTGAGATATCCAGATTAGATCCTGATCCTTCCAGGTAAATACTACCATCATTATAGAGATTATCATACTTACCACTGTAACTGATATCACAATAGGATAAACTGCTTAATTCTGGATCTTCAAAAAATAATTTTCCCCAGTCGCCAGCTGACGGAGTTGCCAAGTTTGATGTAAATACAATATGTTCACCGGAAGTTCCATTGGCAATTAATCCCCCCCACATTCTAAGCCATCTACTTTCATTAAACCTAATTTCACAACCTGCTTCGATTGTTAGTGTATGACCGTTAATTACTGTCGAATTACCATTAATGATAAAAGGGATATCATAATCATACCAGGTTCCTGTCTTTATATCACCACCTTCTGATTTAAAAGCATCATGTCCATTTCCGCTTATCACCATATTCCCAGAAATATTTCCTAATAAATTAGCGGGAGCTACTATTGCGTATCCACCATTGTTGGAAATCGTACAATCGGTGACTCTCGGATTAGATGATGAAGATACTGTAAAGTAAATACCATCATAATTATTTCCACTGATAGTACAATTCGAGATGTTAGGATTTGAATTTCCAATTACCTGAATGCCATGATCATTACTGTTTGTAACTGTTACATTATCTAAATTGACTTTAGTACCTGTATTTATGAGATAAATTGCCCCATAATCATAATAACCTCCGTAACCACCACCAGCATTAACGGTACAGTTGCTAAAGGTGCAATTCCCATCAGGATCTTCAAACTGAATAGAACTCCAATGATCATTGCCAGGCGTTGCCCCAGTAAATGAAAAATTTACACCATTTGCATGCAGAATACCCCAAACGGTTATTCCATGATTACCATTGAAATAAACGTTACATCCCGATTCAATTGTCAAAGTTACTCCATTATCTACCCAAAAATAATTCGTTATTACATGGGGATTATCATCTGAATCCCAGATTTCATCAGAAGTAAGATGTCCACTGTGATATGTTTGAGCAGATAAAGTAGTAGCTACTAACAAACCAAAGATCATAAGTACTATAAGTTTGTAATTCAAAACTTTCTCCTTTCGTTTTTAAATATTTCATTCTTAAAACTCAGTTTATTGCTTTTACAAAATAAAATTTTTTCGCCCCACTTGCTGTTTCAGTCCAGGTTGTATCTGCTATACCGGATTCCTCAAGTGTCCAGTTTTGAGATTGTTCATTTGGATTGGTTGATGAAAAAATAGCGTAGGAGTTGGCTTCTGCCACTCCATTCCATGAAATATGAACCGAATCGTCTTGAGTATGAATAATAACATTTTCCGGACTCGGTAAACTTATCCCAAGTGTATAGTAATAGGAATGTAAAAAAGTATGATCGTCAACTAAGAAATCTAAAGAATCTATAACACCTTCATAAATCTCAGCATTAGAGAAATCTCCATCATCATCCACGAGGAGTACGTATGTATCGTCACTCATGATATCAGTGCAATCGAAAATGATATCTCCAATGAGGTTTCCATATTTTTCTATTCTCCATAATCGTGAAAGACGATTGATAACATTATTAGGTACATTTGTAGAATTAAACGCTAATGTATCACTATTATGCCCAAAAATAATACGATTATTCCCACTAATATCAGCATCAGAAATAGTCATGATTGACGAAGTGTGAGAGGTTTTTGCATTCCATACTCCGCGGATTTTATATAGACTATCCAGAAGCTCGGAAGCAAGAGGTGCATATGAAGCCGTCCAAGGTGGATTACCACCTACATCTCCAACGTTGTTATTTACTGTTAAATCCGGCAATACATCTCCGGAAGTTTCATTGAATTGATAATATGCCTGCAGGTTTACTTCTGTTCCTTCTAACTCTTTAAACATCATCTCCCGTATCTCTTCGTTTGACAAAGAGCGATTCCAGACACGAACTTCATCGATCATTCCAATGAAATGTCCGCTGGTTCCCCAAGATGCATCAGCAATCACAAGAGGATCATTAACATTCACATTCCCATCTGAACCTGCTTGTACCCACCCTCCTGATTGTACTCCATCCTTAAAAACATACAAGCGGTTTCCAGTTCGTCTGCCTACAACATGATGCCACTTTCCGTCATTGATAACCTCACCCCAAACACCATACCAGATATCATTAACAAATACTTGAAATGCAATCTTATTGGAAGTATTTGCTACGAATAGGTTAAAACCTTGGCGGGTTCCCCAAGTGTCCTTTGCTACCACATTTGGCCATTCGTTTCCTGTAACAATATATGATGTTCTTATCCAGGCTTCTATGGTGATGTTTCCTGTTCCCATATTCAGACTTGCATTATGATCAACATATACATTATCAAAATTGAAATCCAGACAGTTTTGAATAGTATATATAGTACTGAAAAGAAAAAACATAAAAAAGCAAACAATCACTATAAATTTAATCATCTTAGTACTCCTTGTTATTATCTAAGAGCTTTTACATAATAAAATTTTTTCTCTCCGTTTGCTGCTTCTGTCCACATTGTATCTGTTATACCTGACTCTTCAAGAGTCCAATTTTGTGGTTCTTCATAAGGGCTTGTTGATGAATAAATAGAGTATGAAGATGCTGTCGGAACAGGATCCCAGGTGACTGTAACGTTTGTTCCACTCATATTTATGTCAACATCTTGCGGAATGCCGATAGATTGTGATTTGTTTATACAGAAATTATCCCAATAACTGTTCTGATTCGCCCAACAATACAGACCAGCTTTACCCATGGAGAAAGTTGTATCAAAAACATTAAATATTTCCATATCATCGATTGAACAAGTAATATTACCGGAATTAATATTTATATCAAGAGTGTACCATGTTCCTGATGTGTAAGCAACGGCATCACTTGCTAATTCTGTTTCGACTCCATCTTCATATTTTAGTAATGCCCTATAATCTATCTCTGCCCGCCAAACAAAAAGATAAAAATTATTTTCGTCCTGGTAATAGAAAACAGCTCCAATTCCATCATTATCTGTAGATTTAAAATCCATTGAAACTTCATAATCAGAAAAAGCCAGGCAACCAGTATAGGCAAAACAACCATTTTTCCAACCTGTACCATAATAATTTGATGTTTGCATCATGTTTCCAGAGCTTTCACTCCACGTTCCGTTTCTAGATTCCCAGAATGGATGGATCATATCATCATCGAAATCATCACAAAAAAAGATAGAATCGGTTAATGATAGTTCTCTGATATAATTCTCAACTAGTAAAGTATCAATCCCAAAATGGTTAGTAACTATCAGTTGAACATCATAAACTCCCGGATCATCATACGTATGAATTGGATTTTCTTCTGTACTCGTTTGATTATCACCAAAATCCCAATGCCATTCGATTGGTGCGTTAATAGATGTATCCTCAAATTGTACACTTCCTCCGGGACAGATTATTAGTTCGTCAGATGTGAAGTTTGCTATAGGTTTATCATCACTGATCCTGACATTATCCATACGCACAACTTCTAAGTTACTACTAAATTCTGTTATTAAACGAACTTCTTCAACATGTGTGAGAAGTGAATCCCATGATCGTGAATTTACTGTCCAGACAGTATCACTAATCAAAAAGGAAAATGTTTCCCATTTATTATACGCTTTACTTAGAGAGTTATCCATGGGGATAACTGCTTCTCCATAAGGACCGGATATTTTTATCAGATAATATGAAAATACTACAGTTTCCTGATTTATTTTTAAATCGAACATAAAAGCTGCAGATTCATCAAGTTGAGTCCAATCACCGGTAAATTTTGGAGGAGCAACTGCTTGAGAGGTTACACCTGCTTTATCACTGATCTTACAACATTTTCCGGGATTACCTCCGGAACTTTCAATAGTAACACTACCGGTATCTTCAAAAAACCAGCCATCATGAGTTCCATCTTCAAAATCGGTAATAACAAGAGGAATAACCGGTTGGATTATGGGAGTAATCGATAGCAAAATATTATCCAGCAAAACATATTCATCTCCACTGATATATTCTGCCCTGATCCTGAAAAGATCAATATCAGCTAATATATCTATCCAATTCCCCTCGATTATAGCCCATTGAAGAGAATCAAATTTAGCTGAATAGGATGTCCAGACATTTAGAGATGGATCAGGATCAGGAGGAGTAAACTGTGCTTTTCCTCCGGGACCTGATATTTCAAAAACCCATTTGTCTGAACAATAAGTACTGATTGATGTAACAACCTTTAGATCGAAATATAATGAATCTGTTGAGGTAGCACTCGACCAATCACCTGTAAATTTTAATGGTGCGATAGCATAATTCATGCTTCCTGTTGCATAATCATGGACTTTTAGACAATCTCCCGGATTACCGAGTCCAACACTTAATTTATAATATCCATCTCCTTCCGAACGCCAGTTATCGACATCTCCTCCCTCAAAATCAGATAAAACTTGAGCATTGAGGATCGTGGATAGAGCTACAAATACTACAAATACCAACACTTTTTTAAACATATTAACCTACTTTCATCAGAAATAAAACCAGCAAATTTCAAAAATTTGCTAGGTTATTGTTATCACATTTTTGCAAAAGAATGTTTTTATCAGAATGCCATTCTGCGTTTCATTAATTTGCGGCAGTTACATAATAAAATTTCTTTACAGGCGGAGCAGGAGCACTCCAACTCTCGTCGATAAAAATTCCGCTTGTATCTTCCATAAATCCAGTGTAAGAATCGTCAGAGGAATACACTTTGTAGGAATTAGCACTGGCAACAGCATCCCAGCTGATCATAACATTTGATCCTATAATCTCTATAACTACATTTTCAGGTTCTAAAAGAGAATTATAGACAATGATATTTCGAGATTGCCCATCATTTGTCTGGCAGTAAAATGTACCTAACCACGAAGACGGTACAGGAACATTCCATGTTAGTATTTGTGATGTTTCACCTGAGAAGTCTGGAGAATCTACTACATTATCATTAAAATACCATTGGAAATCAGAAGATCCGTGATTTGCATCAAACCTCACTTCACCAGTTATCTGCTCACGAGCTATAATTTTTATATATTGGTCTGAATCTCCATTCAAATATGTTTGATAGTTTTCCCATGTACCATTATTAATAATATTACCTGAAATATAAAGTAGTAATCTATCACCACTATTAATGTTTTTAATCGTTCCATTATTTGTAATATTTCCATCAACAGTTAAGTCATAATGTGCAGCTCCACCCCCATAAGAATTGCTTTGTAAAATACCATTCACCACCACATCACCCTGAAACACATTGTAATCATCTTCTATTGTTACAGTTCCGGTTATAGTTAGAGGTCCCAGGCAGGTAAGATCATCAAGATAACCTCCATTAAGAGTGGCATTCTCAAGAACTCCACCTTCCAGCCAATTTTGCATAGTAAGGGTATAACTTTGCATATTAAACGTAGCCTGGTTTAAATCTATATTACCAGAAAAATTTAAATCACTCTTTGCTACAATCATGCTTGTGCTATCAAGATCAACAAAATCACCATGAAATTGAGTTCGAGAGTTTTGAGTTATATACTGAGTCTCAGAACCATGTAAGTCGGTATAAGAATGTTCCCAATTCCCGTTATTAATAATATTACCAGAAATCCTTGTCTTTAATTTATCACCAATATTATAATTTCTTAAAGTACCATTATTTGTAATATCACTATCAATTGTTACAGTATATGTTGTTGAACCACCCCCATATTCATTACTCTGTATTATCCCATTTACAATAGTTGAACCAATGAAGATATTATTATTTTCATTAATAGTTACAATACCATCTGTTGTAAGACCTCCCAGACTCGTGATATCCTGCAAATATCCACCATGTAATAAAGCATTATCAATACTTCCATCCATCAACCATCCCTGCATAGTAAGGGTATATGATTGCATATCAAGTGTTGCATCATTTAAATCAAAATTATTTGAGAAGGTCAGATCGCTACTTGCAATAATATTAGACGTACTATCTGTATCAGAGAAATCACCTTCAAAATGTTTTCCTGAACTCTGGAATAGATACTGATCATTTGTGCCTATCAATTCAGTATAATTATTACTCCAAAGACCATTATTATAAATATCCCCAGAAACCTTAATTCTCAAATCATCTGTATCGTTGTTCTTTATTACACCATTATTAATGATATCACCTTCAACTTTCAGATCATAAATTCCATATCCACTTCCATAAACGTTAGCCTGTAATGTGTCAGTTACTGTTACTGTTCCATTAAATACCATTGTTTGATAAATGTGTTTGCTTATAGTAAATGTACCCTTTATCTCAAAGTCACCTTCAAGAGTACCATTATAAACAAACGTACCTGTTGCATCAATTGAATGTGTTCCAAGGTGAAAAGTAACACCATTCAGATCAAAATCACCAGTATAGGGCACAGACCCAATACTATAACCACAGGTAAAATCCATATCTGTTAATGCAGTTAATGAAGCATCTGTATCTCTTGTAATAATACTCCCAAAACTGTGTCCTGTAGCAAGTGATAGATTTTGGTTATTTGTAGACATTAAATGAGTTTGATATGGTTTCCATATTCCATTGTTCGTTAGATCTCCGTATATAAAGACACCCAATGCATCTTCTGCGCCATTTGTTACAGAACCGTCATTACTACAATCACCCCAGATCGTTAAAGAAAAAATGCCCATTCCTGCTCCATATACACGATTAATTAGAGAGCCCCCAGCATTGATCACAATATCATTACATTCATTCCCATAAATATCATAACTTATCACATATCCAACTATAACAGGACCATTTATCTCAACATCATATGTCAGATCTGGAATGATCCCCTCTTCCCATGTAGATTGTTGATTCCAATTACCTCCTGCTGGAGTAGAATGGATAGTCAAGCCAAAAGCATAGGTATATATACCTATGATACAAATTATGAATAGTATTTTCTTCATAGTTAAGCATTCCTTTCTTTAATTTTTTATTGCTTTTATATAATAGAATTTCATATTTTCTAAAACTGACTCACTCCAGGTTGTAGCTGTTATTCCCGACGCTTCCAGATTCCAATTTGCTGGTATTTCTTCAGGATTTGTTGCTGAATACACCGAATATGAGGTTGCACCACTAACAGGTTCCCAATCTATAAAGATACTATCATTGAGAACTGTGATATTTACATTTTCTGGAGCATCCAAAATAAGGATACCTTCACCTGTTACTTTAATAAATTTTATAGGTGTACCTGGATCATTAGAGGTAATAATGACACTATCTAGATAGCTCTTCTCATAGGTGGGAGCGAATGTCAGATCATAGGTAAGAAGATCTCCTGCAGGAATGGTAAAGGGAAGGATATTTTTTGTAGATCCATCTTTCATGAACATCGCACCGGAAGCAACAATGAAATCTTATTGTGTACTTATCTAACCAGTAAGTTCAGCAGTTCCTGCATTTTGGATTGTGTATTGCTTTGTAGAATCTGACCCTATATGTACAGAGCCAAAAACTAAAGAATCAGGATTAACTGCTATCTCAACCCACTTCAAACCAAAATCTACCTGAGTTGTATTGCTCTGTGTGATAGAAATACCAGTAACTGTAGAATCCATAAATGTCGCAGCAGTTGCCAGTACATTATAGATCCCTTCAGGAATATTCTCAATATAGTAATAACCCATTGCATCAGTTGTATCGGAATAGGTGCTGATAGTTACCACAGCATTTTCAATCTGCGCTTTGGTTCCATACTGAGTGACATATCCTTGAAGATTGCCTGCTGAAATGGTCAAATGAAAAGGATCAAGAGGTGTTCCGTGAACCATATCGGAGCTAAATTCAAGTGTTTCTGAAACATCATAGATTATTCCTGTAAGAGCGTCCCAATATTTGAAGGTCAACGTATCACCACTTGTTGTATTACTATATACCGTAAGAAAATAGATGTATTCTCCACTATTAGGAGGAAATTCTAAATTACCAACAGTTCCCCGACATTCTCCATCACAAAAGGCAGCAATCGAATCTCCTGCATTGCTGATTTGATTACCATTCTGAAATACTGCTGACGTGATATTTCCATTGTACTGATAAGAAGCTGGATTCACTGACCAACCGGGCTGTGGAATGAGCATTAGATTGACATCTGTGGTTGCCTGAGATTCATTGACGATAACATCATTCACCGTTTCAGATGTATAACCTGCGAGTGATGCGGTCACATCATAGGTTCCAGGATAAATAGTAATAACATATTCTCCATTGATATCAGGATGTACTGTAATAGTATCTGCGGTCACCTTAACATCCTGCACATTGGCTTTGCTTCCGGCTAACGTCACTGTTCCCTCTATTGTGCCGAAATTTGGTTGAATTGAGAATACTGTTATTGTTCCTGTGAATATCAGATAATTATGTGCGGTGATATACAGGTCTAATGTACCTTCCGCTGGAGCATTATTAAAAACGATCGTTACATCTCCAGCTCCGTTAGTTATTCCAGCCCCAATATGTTCCCCATTCTGGGAGAGACCGACCAATGCTTCACTTATACCTGTTTGAATGGTTATTTGAGTCTCTGTCACACATAGAGAATCAACATAGGTTGGTTGTAATGTGTCAGGTGTTTCTGTCCACACATCAAGAGATGGATCGCCAAGAAGATTGACACAATAGTATGACCATCGAAACCACGGATCTCCATTACATTGGGAAGCACCATCTTCTTTGGAATCTTGATTCATCTTACCAAGCGTATAGAGATCCTCACCAAATAATGCATCAAAGAATTGTCGGTCTAAATATTGTGAACCTGAATCTGTTCCTCCAGGATTGTACCAACCATAACGGGAATTGCCAATGAATGCGACACAACCATTGGTTATGGTGGTGAACTTCTCTCCAATGCAGTCTTCTGTATCATAATTACCGTTCGACCAACGGTTATCAAAAGACGCAGAATAACATCCCTGTGTATAGATGATATAGAAATGGTGATTTATTCCATTTGAGGTCAAATTGCTGTTTATAACATAATTTCGATAGAATTTCATGGTGTAGTCTGGATTTGCATGCCCCAGATGGTTAATAATATGCGTTCCTGCATTCATTTTATCTTTCAGATCAGTCCAGCTCCATGATCCATCTCTGTGATATTGAGTTTGAACTGAGAAATTCAGTGGAAAACCAGTAGTTGTATATCCATTATTAGAACTACCATTCATCACTTCATCTTTATAGGTTCCACCCCAGGTTAAGGGATCAGAATTTAATCTTTCTCCGACCATAATTGCTTTTTCAATATCATTTGCTACAGGAGTTTGCTGATACATGAGCTGCTTTTGTAATGCATTAAAAAACTCTGTAGTATTATCAGCAGAGATCCTTCCTATATATACTTCTGCAAAGTAATCAGCTTCTGAAGTTTCTCCCCATTTATTGTTATTATTTACATTCCAGTCTGGTCCAGAACCACTACCGACTCTATCCAGCGCTGCATAATAGAGATCTGCAGGGATATCATAATCTTCTGCATTGCTTGTATTTATCCAGAATCCTCTGTGTGGTACAATCTCTACATCACCACCAAGGAGTACATATTCTGTGCCAAAATTCTGATAGGCATATTTTATAAAATTCCTGATCTCATCCTGATCATCAAAACCAATATACAAGGGGTCAGCATAGATCTCATCTGTTGTTTTTATAAGGACATTATATCCCTGTTTGGTCTTAAAATTTGCAAAGGATGTAAAGGATGAAGAGTCAGAACTGCTTGTAATGATCACATAGGTGTGGTTATCTGTTTTTGTATGGGATACTGCTACTACAGGATACGCTTTCATCTGTTCTGGATTATCTACTATTTTCTCTATTGTTTGCTTTGTCTTACTATCGTTGCGATAGAAATTGTTGAATGAGGTTTCTGATTCTCGTGCTGGTTCTGTTTCAATAGTAACGTTCATTTCTGAAAAGTATGAGAGTTTGCCTGATGCTGGTATGTATCGTACAGGAAAGATATTAAGAAGAGCTATCGAATGTCCTCTTGCATACTGTGTTTGCACGTCTGTATGCAGTGTACGTGGATATGCATCATAAGCATCATAGATCGTTGGATCTGGTTCTATAAAAACAATTTCTTCCTGCTGACTCAGCGGGTATTGTTTTTGTTTTGGATAGATCCTATAGTTGCCGGGAATAACCTTTTCACTGCTATACGTGACTAGTATGTTAACTGCCTTTTCTTTGGGAGGTAAGAGGAGTTGAACAGATCGACATGGGAGTTCTGGTTCACCGGGCTTGGATATTGATAAGAAATTTTCCATAGTAATAATATGATACCCATCATGAGAAATTATTTGTGGTGCTTTAAAATAATATGAATGCTCAATTGTAGATGTCATAGCTGAAATTGCAGTAAAGATGATAAACAAGATTAATAGTACTAATACTTTTTGTTTCATTGAGGTCCTTTTTAAAATTTATTTTTTCCTTAATGTAATTTTCTAATTAAAATTTTAAAAAGCAGTGCATATAATTTTGTCAATTTTTATGAATTTATATTGGGATACCCCCAAAATGTAATTGAAGCATGACATTTTTTGATAATGACACGAAATATAACCATACGAGAAGTAATAAATTGGGATAGAATGATAATAACCAAAATGCTGTCACACTGAGGTTCTCGAAGTGTGGCAGACCCTTCGACAAGCTCAGGGTAACAAAAGCAAAGATGGATTAAAAATTGACAGAAAAGTATAAATATTTGAAAAAAGAATATCTTTTTGAAAGGGTTTTATTTGTAACATTGAAATTGTAGTGAAATGGAAATGAGGCAGGACTTATAGTTACTGTTGTATATCTAAGAAAAAACATAAAGGGAGTAATAATGAAAAAGTTAATTATTTTAGTTATGTTAACAAGCACCTTTGGTTTGTTGTATTCACAGACAGCACCTGATGTTTTATGGACGAAAACATTTGGTGGTACGAATGAAGATTATGGGTGGTCCGTTGAACAGACAAATGATGGTGGTTTTATTATATCTGGTTCTACTAATTCTGAACCCTTTACAACAGGTGGAAGAAATACTTGGTTAATTAAGACAAATGAAAATGGAGATACTCTTTGGACTAATACGTATGGTGGAAATAGCGAAGATAATGGACGATCAGTTAAGCAAACAAATGATCTCGGATATATTGTTTGTGGTCATATACACCTTACAAAAACAGATTCATCTGGAAATCTACAATGGCAAAAGGAATATCATGCAGATTATAATCCAACATACCTTGCTGTGTTTTATGACGTTGAACAAACAACTGATGGTGGATATATAGTTACAGGTTCTATACATCCATCACAATGGATTATACTGAAAACAGATTCATTTGGTAATGAAGAATGGAGATATACAAAATTGGTGGGTTCTGATTCTAGAGGTTATTCAGTTGTTGAAGCGAGTGATGGAGGTTATGTTTCAACTGGTATTTTTCATCCATATCCATCTGGAAGATATATGGGACTAATAAAAGTAGATTCGGAAGGTGAATTTGTATGGCAAAAATCTTTTGGACAAAGTTACTTTGAATGTTATGCGTATTCTATTAAAAAGACCTTTGATAATGGATATATAATTACTGGAGAATTATGGCGTGAAGGAAATCCAAACAATATAAAAGATATATTACTGTTAAAAACTGATGAGAATGGTAATCAACTATGGGGAAAGGAGATCGGAGGAAGTGGTTCACAGATTGGATATAGTGTTGATCAAACAATTGATAGTGGTTATGTTGTTACAGGCAACTGTGTAATTAGAACAGATGAAGATGGAGATAGTATTTGGTCAAAAACAATTAGTGGTTATAGCATACAGCAAACAGATGACCGGGGATTTATTATAGTTGGAAGTTCAAGTTTTGATGTATATTTAGTAAAGATAGAATCTGAATTCAGAGCGGATTTTATTGCTAATCCAACTTTTGGTTACATAGAATTGGATGTTAGTTTTACAGATAAATCACCTGGAACTCCTATAAGTTGGAAATGGGATTTTCAAAACGATGGAGTGTATGATTCATTTGAACAAAATCCAACATACACATATACAGATGACGGAATATATGATTTGAAATTAGTTGTAGATGATGGGACGGAAATTGATTCATTGATAAAATATGATTATATAAATGTTGAATATGTTCCACCAGCTCCACCGACAGGAGTAACTATTTCTATTGACAGCTTGAATGCTGTGATAACATGGAATCCTGTTGATACGACTATTTATGGAACACCGATCACACCTGATACGTACATTCTTTTCTTTAATGAGACACCTTATGAAGAGGATCACTATTACTATTATTTAGATAATACTCCTGATACGACATACAGTCATCATGAAGTAGCTTTATTCAGGGATCATATGTATTATAAGGTTGTAGCGTATAAAGATTTTGGGGGAAAGAATATTAAATATTTGCTTGATTTAAATAATTCGAAGAAAAGGATTAGTTGGATAGAGTTAAGAGATTTGTTATATAGAAGAAAAATAAAAAAAACAGGATTATAAAGATATTTAATAAGTTTAAGAAAGATTAGAATTTATAATGTTCAAGAAATGAATTGAAGATGATTGAAAAGATAATTCACATGATATGTCTGAGTTTATAATGAAAACGTTATTGAGAACTTACAAAGCAAAGGGAAATACATATGAAACCTTTAAAGATCATTATGTTAATTATTGGAATAGCTGCATTTGCATTTGAAACGTATAATATTGTTTTTTTGAAACTACCAAAT